>Ga0208198_1000469_pt1 | contig 45322 bp, 31 predicted proteins | sample AD_JPNTR2_MetaG_FD_184446 | JGI IMG/M metagenome (GOLD analysis project Ga0208198, IMG submission 184446) | Active sludge microbial communities of municipal wastewater-treating anaerobic digesters from Japan - AD_JPNTR2_MetaG (SPAdes) (version 2) | ecosystem: Engineered > Bioreactor > Anaerobic...
AGTTGGACAGACTGCTCTGACCAATACTTTGAAAAATGCCATAAAAAGTAATCATTTGGCTCACGCTTATCTTTTTTGTGGTACACGAGGAGTAGGAAAAACAACTTGTGCTCGCATTTTTGCAAAAACCATCAATTGTGAGCACCTTACCGAAGACTTTGAGGCTTGCAACGAGTGCGAGTCATGCAAAGCTTTTAATGAGCAACGTTCCTATAACATTCATGAATTGGATGCTGCTTCCAACAATAGCGTGGAAGGCATTCGTTCATTGATTGATCAGGTTCGTATTCCACCGCAAATAGGAAAATACAGTGTGTATATTATCGACGAAGTACACATGTTGAGTTCCAGTGCCTTCAATGCTTTTTTAAAAACACTGGAAGAACCTCCGGCTCATGCCATTTTTATTTTGGCAACCACCGAAAAGCATAAAATTATTCCAACCATTCTTTCGCGCTGCCAAATTTATGATTTTAATAGAATTTCCGTATCAGATATTGTGGGACATCTGCAATATGTTGCTCATGAAGAAGGAATAACGGTAGATGTGAACGGGCTAAATGTCATAGCTCAAAAATGTGATGGAGGAATGCGTGATGCGCTCTCTATTTTCGATCAGCTGGTAAGCTTGTGTGGAAATAATATTTCTTATCAGGATGTGCTCACCAATCTGAATGTTTTGGACTATGATTATTATTTTCAGTTGATAGAAGCCTTTATGAAAAATGATGTGAACACTTCTCTTCTTATTTTCAATGATATAATTCAACACGGTTTTGATGCACATCATTTTGTCTCCGGACTGAGTTCTCATTTTCGGGATTTGTTGGTTAGTAAAGATCCTCAAACCATTCAATTGCTGGAAGTGGGTGCCGATATAGGAAAACATTATCAAATGCAAGCTCAGCAATGTCCTGAAGATTTCATATTTAAAGCCTTGAAAATTTGTAACGATTGCGATTTGAATTACAATATCAGCAAAAACAAGCGATTGTTGGTAGAGATTATGCTGATTCGTCTTTGTCAACTTGTCAAACAGGAGGATAAACTCAATGGGGAAGAGAAAAATGAACCTCTGAAAAAAGTGGTTGATGAGCTGAAAACAAATAATGTTGTTCTCGCTAAAAATAGCCCTTCATCGACTAAAGTTCAAGATTCAACGTCAAATCCAATGAGTACAGATGTTGACGCAAAGCAGGTGAAAACCGAACGTCCGACAAGTATTTCCATTAAAAACAATGTTGTTTCTTCTCCTTCATCGTCCTATGAGGCACCACAAAAGGAGCAGCCTGATATTCGGAACGAAATTTTTACTCAGGATGACTTGCAAAAAGCTTGGGCTGAACTTGCTAAAACTTTAGTAGATGAGGCACGAATGACCGCTTTCATGCAGTCAAATCGTCCCGAGCTTATTTCCAATACTGAATTTAGAATATTAGTTACCAATGAGTTACAAGAAAAGGAATTAAAACGGCTGAAGCCGACTATTTTGAATTTTTTAAAGACCGCTTTAAAAAATTCAAACATAAAAATGTCTATTCAAATTCAAGAAGATAGGTCGGTACAAAAAGGAAGAACTCCTGAAGAGAAATATAAAATAATGGCAGAAGAAAATCCGGCTTTAGCAAAACTTAGAAATGATTTGCAACTCGAAATTGATTAGCAGCCGGCAAAAAAAATCTGAAATGTTAAATTGATTCAATAAACCAGGTTCGACATAAAAATGCATCATTCAGTACACCAAGAAAAAAATTAAATTTCATCAGAATATAATTTATTTTTTAATGGTCCGATGGAACCCACATGTCTGAATATTATATTCATTCGTGTTTGTGTATGTAATACATGTGGGTTTCTTAAAACCAGATAAATTTTTATAACGAAATATGTATAATAACAGGTTGTACTTGTATCTTGAATTCAGCAATTAATAAATAAGCAGGTAAATTTTTATTGCCTGCTTATTTAATTTTTTTTTATACTTTCGCACATTTTTTTCTACGTTATTCCTTTATAATTTTGTGTGCGCTTTTGCCGTTTGCCGTTTCCAGTTCAACCAGGTAAAATCCTTTTTTCAGCATTGAAAGATCAATTTCTTTTATATCATTGTTTTGCTGTTTAAGCAACGAACCCTGCAAGTTATAAATGCGAATGCTTTGGATATTTGCGGTAGAGGAAATGAACAATTTCCCGCTTGTCAAAGTTGGATAAACATAATCGCTCACATTATAGGATATTTCTCTGTTGTCATTAGTAAAATTTACATTTCGGTCAGTGAAAATCAGTAGTTGGCCGGGCTGCATGTTTATAGTCATGTTGGTATTGCTCACATTCAGGGTTTCGCCTGTCAGCAAATTGTACCATGTGCCGGTGCGTTGAAAGGACGGGTTGGCTGTTATTGAAGCATCAGATTGAAAATTACCCAAAACTACCATATTCAGGTCAGCATGAGAGAGAGCTATTCTTCTCCCCTGCGACCAGTCGTTATAGGCGACTTGCAAAGAATAATTTCCGTTCAGAAAGGCATTAGGATACAATTTACGCATAGATATAATTTTTGCACAGGCGTCGGCAGCCGCTTTTCGATGCGGCAAATTCAGCCAGCCCCAAGCGTGAGGTTTTGGGTTGGTTCGGCCTCCGAACGAATCGATGGAATAATCGTAACCCATTTCTTCAAATTGCCACAACATTTTTGGACCAGGCATCAAAGTTGCGAACGCCACTACCAAAGGTACACGTGAAATTCTGTATAAAGAATCAGTCTTAACTGTGCCATTCCCATAAGTTTTTGCTTTATAGAAATTTCTTTCTTCATCATGACTTTCAGCATAGCCCACCCATCTGCGCGGAGAAGTATTCATGCCAGAAAAATCACTATTGCTCTGAAAACCCATTGCAGCCTGCGAATATGCGTTATTCAAATTTCGCCACAAATACATACCCTGAGCTGCCAGATAATCTTCTTCGCTTCCTCCCACAAAATGTTCGAGAATAAATAGGGCATCTGGTTTCACGTCGGTTACTGCGTAATAATAATCCTTCAGATTGTTGATACGGGTTTGGTCCCATGTCGATTCCGTTCCCGAGTTTTGCGTAAATCCCTTGGTCAAATCCATCCGGTAGCCATCTACTTTGTATTCAGTAATCCAATACTGCAGCACTCTTTTGAAATATTCTTTGGTGCCGGAATAACTATGATTGAAATCGTTCAATACACTGAATTGATGAGGTGCCACGGGATTCATCCATGGATTATCGGCAGCAGGGCGATTTTTTGTGCTGTCCCAATAAAGCAGTGCAAACGGACAAATTCCCGAAGCCTGATTGAAAACCATATCGAGAATTACAGCCATACCTCTTTTGTGGCATTCGTCGATAAATTTTTTGTACATTTCGGGTGTTCCGTAAGCTTTATCCGGCGCAAAATAATGATTAGGATTATATCCCCAACTGTTGTTCCCATCAAATTCCTGTATAGGCATTAATTCCACAGCCGTAATTCCGAGATTTTTCAGATAATCGAGTTTGCCGATGGCAGCTTGAAGCGATTTTTCTGTAGTGAAATCGCGCAGCAGCATTTCGTAAATCACCAGATTTTCTTTTGCCGGCATGGAAAAATTGGTAATTTCCCAATTATAGGCAGGTTTCGCAGTTTGAAAAGTTGCAACCAGACCTTCAGTTTTACCTTCGGGATAAGGTTTCAGATTTGGATAAATGGTGTAATACTGATTGATCCATTTGTCGTTCCACGGATCCAGCACGAGTTCAGTATAAGGATCGCTGCAGCGAATCGTTCCATCAACCAGATATTGATAGGCGTAAATTTTTCCCGGAGTCAGTCCGGTTAAGGTAATCCACCAGTATTCACCATCTTTTTTCAATTGATAGGCATTCAGTTGTGCCCAGTCATTAAATTCTCCAATAAGAAAAACATTGGTTTTATTGGGTGCATGAAAAACCAAAGTTACAGTTGTGTTGTCGATGTAATTGATTCCCAGTTTAGTCCCTGCCGGACGAGTTTGATTCACAACCGGTTCGGGAACGCAAACCAGCAGGGTATCGTAAACGGTATTGTTGTCGACTTTGGCAGAAGCAATAAAAGTATAATCGCCTGCCACACTAAAATTGTAGGAATAGGTTAGTGAGGTGGCTGCCTGTTGTGTAGCCAGAACGGTGTTGTTGAGCAACAATTTAAGTTCGGCACTCATCGAAGAACTAACTGTAAAGTCGATACTAGAGCCGATAGCGACACTCTGATTGGAGGTTGGGAAAGTAAAAGCCACATTAAAATTGCTTTCATAAACAGTTACAAAGATATCCGCTCCTCCTATATCTTTTCCCTGTAGGGTACCAGTGCTATTTCGAAAAACAAAAGCCAACTTTCTGACAACTTCTCCGGGACTTAAATTATAATATCCTGCCATATTGGGGGTTATCAAAAGCTTCCATTTGTTATTGCCCAGCGAAGTCAACTTATATTTTGGAGAATTGTCACCCCAAACAGGTGCATGTTTCCAATCGCTCGGTGAAGTGCTTGATGAGGTGATTACGCCTGTGTGAGCATATACATCGCCGGTGTAATCTTTCAAACCTGCAGTGCCTTGTGTGGCGTCATAAATAATTTCTATTTCTCCCGGGTAGTCTTTGGTGATAAAAGTGGGATTGGTAGTAATGATTTGTCCCCAGCTTAATAAATAGCAAAGCAGTAATGAAAAAGTGAAAAGAATTTTTTTCATGATAATAGCATTTAAACAGTTTGACTTACATGCAAATGTAAAAGTTTAGTTTCTAAAACATCGAATTCTCTATAAAAATTAAAAGATTTTTTCGTGCAAACGATTGCAAAAAGAATACAGTATTTTTATTTGCCTTTATTGTAAATAACTAAAGTTTCGCAGTTCTTTATTTCCTGTCTTTCAAATCATTAAAGCGAAGTGCGAAACTTTAGTAAATAATCTTTCGTAAGTTAATGGTGTACATCCAAGAGCAACCGTTTAACATTGCCAATGGCAATGTACAGCCAGGGTAATATCTTTGGCATGTCGTCTTTCTTTATAACCTGTGCATGATGTGATTTGACATTTTTTGTCAAATTGTTGTAAGGAGTAGCATCATCGGTGATCCATTCAACCATTGGATTTATGTGTTCTTTGACAGTGTTTAAAATGACGTCAGCCTTTTAATTTAGGATATTTTGCGAATTATCATTTTATATTATTTCGACCGCGCTAGCTTAATGTATCTTTATACACTATTTGTCAAAAGTCAAGATAGCCTTATTATCATTAAATTGAAAAAGTATCATATTCTGTCAAAAAATGATATGAATTATCCACTGGATAATGTTATTTTTGTCTTCACTTTATAATATTGAGTAGTGTTACTTTAAAAAATCTAATATCATGAAATTTTCTTTTTTGTCATCACTCTCTTTAATTATCGTTTCTGCCAATATTTGTTTGTCTGGTTTTGCACAGTGCGGGAAAGGCGAATATACAATCTCAGCTTTTCCGTGTTTAAACTGTGCTGTAACCTGTCAAAAACCTGCAGGCCCAGAATGGATACACAATGCTACATTTTATCAAATTTATCCACAATCGTTTAAAGATACAAATGGCGATGGTATTGGCGATTTGAAAGGTGTAATCAGTCAGTTGGATTATGTAAAAAGCTTGGGTGTAGATGCTATCTGGATTAATCCGTTTTATGTATCGCCATTCAGAGATGCAGGTTACGATGTCGCCGATTATTACCATGTTGACCCACGCTACGGTACCGATCAGGATGCCAAAGATTTATTCCGGATTGCCAAACAAAAAGGACTTCGAATCATTGTGGATTTTGTGCCAGGACATACCTCCATTGATCACCCGTGGTTTAAGGCCTCGTGCAGTTCGACGCCAACAAAATACAGCAACTGGTATATATGGACAAATGGAACCTGGTTCGATGACGAAAACGGCAAGTATAAAGCGAATTTTATTCAGGGCTTTTGCGACAGGGATGGCAATTACATGATTAACTTTTTCTGGCATCAGCCAGCATTAAATTATGGTTACGGTCAGCCAGATCCGAAACAACCCTGGCAATTAAGCACCACTCATCCCGATGTCGTTGCACTACGTACCGAAATGAAAAATGTTATGCGTTATTGGCTTGAAATGGGCTGCGATGGATTCAGGGTTGATATGGCTGGTTCGCTGGTAAAAAACGACCCCGAAGGAAGTATTAAGTATTTTTGGCAGGACATTCGAAAAATGCTTGATCAGGAATATCCCGATGCATTCATGGTGTCAGAGTGGAGTGAATCAGCTACTGCTGTCAATGCCGGTTTTCATGCCGATTTTATGCTTTGGCAGGAAGGTTATCAGGACTTGTTTATGCACGAAAATAGTTATTTCAGGTCTGCGGGAATCGGAAGTATCAGTCATTTTATGTGGCGATACAACGAACAAAGCACTGAAACAAATGGCAAAGGATATATTTCGTTAACTGTAGGAAATCACGATTTGGAAAGAATAAATAACAGGGGGCGCAACAGGGCTGATTTGGAAATCATTCAGGTGTTTAACTTTACGATGCCTAACATTCCGTTTATTTATTACGGAGATGAAATTACCATGCGTCAACTGCCGCTCGTTACAGGAAAAGAAGGATGCTACGGTACCAGAGCAGGAGCTCGTACACCAATGCAATGGGATACCACAGCGAATCTTGGCTTTTCGACCAGTGCTCCTGAAAGACTCTATTTGCCAGTCGACAGTTCAAGGAATGCTCCTAATGTTTTAGCGCAAGAAAATGACCCGGATTCATTTTTAAATTTTATGCGGAAATTAGTCCTGTTACATAAAACTGAACCAGCATTGACAAATTATGCAAAATTTGTTCCCGTATATGTTCAAAAAAACAAATATCCTTTCATTTTCATGCGGATATTTGGTAACGAAAAATTGTTGGTAATACTTAATCCCGATAGTAAACCGGCAACAGCAATTGTTGAAGGAAACCTGAAAGGCAAGCGAAAATTATTGCTCGGCAAACTCCCGGTTTGGAAACAAAATACAGGAACAACCGAAATACAGGTAGATGGACAATCCTATTCAGTTATAAAACTCAAATAAGTCTTTTTATTGATGAAAAAGGTGAGCCGATATTATTTTATTTTCTCAGCGTTAGCCCTTTTATTGCTGTTTTCAGGTTGTCGTAGTTCGCAAAAAAACTCAAAAACCAGTAAAACAGGCTTCACTCCTGAGGCTTATACGGCTTTGTATGCCGATAAGTGGTCGGCAATAAACGACAGTGTGAAAGCCGGTTGGAAAAATCACAGCGGAAAACCATCTAACAATGCTGTGCCCGACACATTTGCGTATGCATTTAACGAGTGGACATTATTTTATTGGGATTTGTATTTTACACAAATCGGATTATTGAAACATAACGAACTAAAGCTAGCTAAAGGAGGGATAAATAACCTGAAAGCGGAACTGGACAAGCGTGGATTTATACCCAATGCGAATACGGATTGGGGGGACAACCGTTCGCAACCACCCTATTTTGGCATAATGGTAAAAGAATTTTACGATTTTACAAAAGATAAAAAATGGTTAAAAACGATGTATGCTGCCGTTTTGAAAGAATACAAATTCTGGACAGATACATCGGCGAACCGAATAGAGGCAAATACAACTGAACTTGGTCTTCAGCGCTATTTTCACCATGCCACCGAAACAGAGCTACTTGAACTGTATGATCAGGAACTCACTTCTCGTTTTGACTTTCCAAAAGATATTGAAAAATCCAAAAAATTGAATATTGCTTCGCAATTTGCTGCTGAAGCTGAATCAGGGATGGACTTTACGCCCCGTTTCGAAAATCGCTGTTCGGAGTTTATAGCTGTCGATTTGAACTCCAATCTATATTTGTACGAAAAGTATCTGGCTTATTTTGAACAAGAACTTAAAATAGGTAATGGTCAGCAATGGTTAGCAAAAGCCCGAAAAAGAAAAGCGCTTATTCAGAAGTACTGTTGGAACGATGAACGTGGGTTATTTCTGGATTATGATTTTGTAAACAACAGAAGCAGTAAAGTAGCAGCTGCAACAGCATTTTCACCGCTCTTTGCAGGTCTGGCCTCGAAATATCAGGCAGACCGAATGCGTGAAAATCTGCATCTGTTCGAGAGTGAAAACGGAATTGTAGCCTGCGAAAGCACGGATGAAAAGAGAATTTACCAATGGGATCATATTTCCGTCTGGTCGCCAATGCAATCATTGGTTATCATGGCGCTTGATAATTATGGTTTTAAGGAAGATGCCTGCCGCATTGCCATGAAACATCTAGACCTGATAACAGCCAATTTTTTTAACCCAAATCCATCAACTTATGTAGATAAAAGCGGAAAAAAATTTTACAGATTGCCAGGAGGAATTTATGAGAAATACACCCGATTTGGCACAATAAACGACAGGGAATATAATGCAAGTCTAATGTATGGTTGGTCGGCAGGAGCTTTTGCTTTTGCATACGATTATTTAATTGTTAATAGTCAACATAATTTTACTATAAAATGAAGAAAATCAGAATTTTATTTATAATTACTTTTTTGTTCATTTCATTGTTTGGACAAAAAATTTTATGTCAGTCTGAATTAAAAATAACTTCGGACCATCATTATTTGAGTTATAAAAACGGGGACCCATTTTTCTGGCTTGGAGATACAGCTTGGGAATTATTTCATCGTTTAAAACTGGAAGAGATTGAAACATATTTGGAAAACAGAAAACAAAAAGGATTTAATGTTGTTCAAGTAGTTGTACTTCCTGAAATGGATGGATTGAGAGTTCCAAACAGATACGGCGATGTTCCCCTTATAGATATGGATCCTACAAAACCTAATGAAAAATATTTTCAGTTCGTCGATACGGTTGTAAAATTAGCAGCAAAAAAAGGTATTTTTATGGGTTTGCTACCCACTTGGGGAGATAAAGTTACTCAGCTCTGGGGTGAAGGTCCGGTGGTTTTCAATCCCGAAAACGCCTATAAATATGGAAAATGGATAGGCGAAAGGTATAAGAGTTATAAAAATATTATATGGATACTTGGTGGCGACCGACCACCCATGAAGGATAGTGCCGACTGGCGACCTGTTTGGAGAAATATGGCCAAAGGAATAGAAAAAGCTACCAATCATTCAGCACTTATTTCTTATCATATCTGGGGAGGTGAAATGTCAACATCACAATATATTCATTCTGAGAAATGGCTGGATATAAATATGATGCAGTCGGGTCATGGTTCGGGAAAAGATGTTCCTGTGTGGGAATGGATAAAACGGGATTATTGTATGAAGCCAACAAAGCCCACTCTAGATTCGGAACCAAATTACGAAGATCATCCTGTGAATCCGTGGCCAAGTTGGAATCCTGAAAATGGTTATTTCAGAGATTACGATGTTCGCAAGCAGACCTATCGTTCTGTTTTTGCCGGAGCATGCGGTGTTACATACGGCAATCACAGTATCTGGCAGTTCAGGAATGAACGCGACCCAAATATTAATTTTGCGGAGAGATACTGGACTGAAGCATTGGACAGACCCGGTGCATTTCAGGTTGGATATTTGAAAAAACTTATTGAATCACGACCATCATCAAGCAGGATTCCAGATCAATCCATTATTTTGGAAGGTCAGGGAGAAAAAGAAGAGTATATTTGTGCTTTCAGAAATCGATCAAATGATTATGCCATGATTTATATTCCTGTTGGTAAAACAATTACAATCAAAACATCATTTATTAAAACTAAAAAACTGAAAATCAGTTGGTTTAATCCACAAACATGTGAGACAATTCAAAGCATAGAAACAATTAATACCGGTAAAATGTGTGTTACAACTCCAACAACCGGTTTTGGTAAAGATTGGGTTTTGATAGTAGAAAAAGATTTAGTAAATACAGCAAAGTAAGATTTTATTTTTATTTCTAAGTACATGACAAAAATTTAAAAATATCAGAATTTGATTTAAAACCCGCATTTAAAGCACTATTGCAATGAAGTTCATATTTGAAATAACTTTTTCCCATTCTACCATTGTTCAGCATTGTGATTGGCTATTCATGTTCGTGTAAAAAAAATTTCGACCAGATATGCCCAACAAAATGCAATGGTTACTATAGCGACAAGTTTTTTAATCCTATAAATAACCCTCAAAAGAGTGTCTTCTAAATTTAATCCAGTTGTTTTCATTATAACCGATTGTTAGTCAGCTATAAAGAAAAATTTCAAGGTCTTTACCAAAAAATGACAATTATTTTTTTTGATTGTCAAGTAATTATATCGCAATATAATTATTGTAATATTCGGAATATTATTTTATAAGTCAAGCATTTGTGAATCGATAGATAATTTGAACCCAGTTCTGAATGAAAAAAAACACATTATTATTACTGCTTCTAATATATTTTGAGATGCTTACAGCTCAAAATCCTATTTGCCCTCCCGGTTTGAATATTGCCGACCCTTCTGCACGAGTCTGGAATGATGGACGGCTATATGTGTACGGTTCACGCGACGAAAGTTTTAATTATTATTGTTCTTTTGATTACTGGGTTTTGTCCACTGATGATTTAATTCACTGGCAATATACACCGAATGTTTTTGCGTCTAAAGGACAATACGATCAGGTGCCATTTAACGATAATTTGTTGTTTGCACCTGATTGTATGTATAAAAATGGCACTTATTATTTGTATTATTGCCAGCCGGATGGCATTCAAGGAGTTGCTACCAGCCTTTCACCAATCGGTCCGTTTACAAATGCTAAAGAAATTTATCTGAAAAATAAGAATCAAATAGATCCTGCTGTTTTTGTGGATGACGATGGTCAAGCGTATTATATGTGGGGTCAATTTCAGGCAAAAATTGCCAAACTAAAACCTAATATGACAGAGATTGATACCACTACCATTGTTGATAATCTGGTTACTGAAAAAGAGCATTTTTTCCACGAAGGCGGCTATATGGTCAAAAGAAACGGAATCTACTATTTTGTTTATGCCCATGTCGGGCGGAAAAATATGCCTACCTGCATTGGTTATTCCACTTCAAAATCTCCTTTGGGTCCATTTAAATACGGAGGAGTTATTATCGACAACGATGGTTGTGATCCTGCTAACTGGAACAATCATGGATCAATTGTCGAATTTAAAGGTCAATGGTATGTTTTTTATCATAGAACTACCAACGGATGTGTCAATTCACGGAAAGCCTGTATTGAACCGATTTATTTCAACACGGATGGAAGTATAACCGAAGTAGAAATGACTTCGCAGGGCGCAGGAAAACCGCTTGATGCTTTTTCTAAAATCCAAGCAGAGCATGCTTGTCTGCTTTCGGGTCATGTCCGGGTAGAATCTTATTCCTTCGACACAAATAATCCTTTAAATCCGACTAACAGCGATCAACTGGGGCAAATTGAAGATAAAGACCGTGCTATGTATAAATACATTGATTTCGGAGAAGGAGTCGATTCCGTCTCAATACGTATTGCACCCGGATTAAATTCCGGAAAAATTAGCTTTATACTGGATAATTCATGGTCATTACCTTTTGCAGAAATAGCTGTGGACGGGGGAGGAGATGGTAAAACATGGAAAATTTTTAGCTGTAAAGTTAAGCGTGTTAATGGTATTCATGCTCTGAATCTCACATTTAGTTCAACTGGAAGCAATACTTTTAATATAGATTGGTTTACATTTAAACATCAATAATTCAACTTAATAACCAATATTATATTTATTTCAAAGCTTAAATAAAAAAAATAAAAAAGGTATTTCTTTTGTATCATGGTCATTTTATTTTCATTTTTTGAACTTAAATAACACAGTTCTTGTAATAATAATTAACACTTTAAATTAATGAAAAAATTAGTATTGCTTGCATTTATTTTTTCCACAATTTTTGCTTTCGGTCAGTTACCAACATTTAAAATTAGTAAAAAAGTCATCGCTGATATTGATGATAAACTTTTCGGCCAATTTATGGAAAAACCCAGCTGGGACGGCGAAATAGGAGGCGATGGTGCAATTGATAAAAAAACAGGTTCTGTTTCACCGGATGTATTGGCTTATCTAAAGGAAATGAAAATTCCGATTATACGCTATCCGGGAGGTACCGATGTTGATTATTATCAGTGGTATAATTTAATAGATAATGTACCGGGAAAACACCAGAAGCGCCCGGCTTACCGAAATTATTCTGGGACAGGCAAGATAACTTCCGATAATCGCCTTGGGTTGGATGCGTTTTTAACTCTTTGTTCAGAGCTTAAATCCGAACCTCTTTTGGTGGTCAACATCGGAGATGCATTTTTCAGGAAAATCAGTATTGAGGAATCGGCAAAAAATGCAGCCGGATTTGTAGCATATTGCAATAGCAAGGTGGGAACAAAAGTTTCGGAAGGGATGCCTGATTGGCCAGCAATCAGGGCAAAGAACGGTCACACGAAGCCTTACAATGTTCGTTATTTCGAAATTGGGAATGAGATTCAATTATTTAAGTCGATGAAAGAAAAAGATGTGAACGATAGTTTGGTAAATCATTATGTCAATTGCTTGGAGGCAATTGTGAATGCGATGCTTGACGTTGACCCAAATATCAAGATTATTACCGATGGAGAAATAAAAGAAGTTTCTGAACAAATAAAACGCAGACTGGGCAATAAAATCAGTTATTTAGCATGTCATTATTATTTACCATGGGAAATTAATACGGTAAAATTGGATACCACTACAATAGATATAAAATCATTAACCCAAGCTGATATTTGGAATGCATGGGTGGCAACGCCTTATATTCATCCGGAAACAGGACAATCTTATTTTCCCAAAACAGGCAAATATAATCATGCAGCCGATGCCGGATACGATTTGGCTATAACAGAATGGAACTGGAATGGTTGGTGGAACAAAAAGATCTTACCAGATGCAGCATTAAATTCGCTTTTTGCAAAAGGAATAGGTGCAGCTGGTTTTATACATGCAATGATGCGTGATGCCGGACGGATGAAAATTGGTTGTCAGTCGATGTTGGTTGGCAACGTATGGGATATTAATGCCATTCGGGTGGACACTACCGGAAAGATGAAGGCTCGATTTTTCCCAACGGGTAAAGTTACCACACTTTACTCAAAATATCACGGAAACCAATTATTGGAGATGAGTGAAAAGAATCAGTTGTTTTACACACAGCCATATAAAATGAACTCAATCGAAGCTGTACCCCGGGTGACATATGTCGATGCATTAGCATCGCGCAACGAAACTACGCTTTACATATCGTTCATCAATCGAAATTTTGCGAATGATATGGACGTGGAAATTGATTTATCTGATTTTAAAACTGATTCAAAATATAAACAGCACATTTTTACAACAAACGATATGATAACAAACGAATTGGGTTATTTTGAAGATAAGACTGAAAAAGTTAAAAACCATAAGCCGCTGATTGTTCATCTTCCAAAACACTCATTATCGATTTTTGAGATTAAAATTTTTTAGAAATAAGTTCTTTGCGTGAAAAAATTAAAAGAGGGTGTTCCAAAAGGACACTTTCTTTTTTAGATTAAGCAGCTGATTTAACCCAACTTTCCATTCATTAGCCGGAACTCATTGCTAAACAAGTAAATATACTGTCTGGAGGATGAGTTTGGGTACTACAAATTTTTCGTCGTTTGAATAGCTGTTGTTTGTACTTTAACGCTTTGTAAATTTCAGCAACTTCCTGACTTCGACACGATTCAAGAGGTATTTTGTAACGATCACACAATGGGATATTTGTATTTTTCGCATCACCGAAATGGGTGACGCAAGAGGAAAAAGTATTACATTTGCGTATGTTTGTACGTAAGAAAAAGAATCGTTCAGGGACTACCAGTGTCGTTGTAGCCGAGAAAAGAATATGTTAATTGAGAGAAACAGTCAAAACCCAGATGTTAATACTGAACAAACTCTGATGCTTTGGCCACAAATACTTTATTTACAGGTCATTATTTTATTATAAATCCTCTATTCGACATGTTTTTTATCATTCTTTCCACTCCAAATAAGTTCCGTCATGTTTTTTTACTTTTACTTTCTTATCCTTAAAAGTAATTTTTAGTACAGTAGCGTATGGTTCAATTAAATTGGTTGGCAAGCTGATAAACCTCCAGCCTTTGCGGTTGTTATCGCTGTGATAATCATCCATATTACGCCAAGTTAGATGTTTCCCCGATTTTAAATGGACAATGCTCTCAATTTCACCTTCAATATTTTTCAAAACCAATTCCGGAGCTGTTTCGTAAGCAATAAGATAAATGGTTGAACCTCTTCGGGTAGAGCCACCATTAAACAAACCCAATGGTAAGCCTTGTTCGGTATCATAAATTGCTTCGGCATGTTCCGTTATCCATTTTCCTAGAAGTTCCATCGATTTTATTTGAGGTTGTGAAATGCTACCGCTATAATCAGGCGAAATGTTTAGTAGCAGATTCCCTCCCTGAGTAATAACATCTCCCAAAATACGGACTGTTTCTGATGGTTTTTTTATACTTTTTTGACTCTCAGGACCATCCCAATTGTATCCCAAGGTAGTACACAGCTCCCACATGCCATTGCGTTTATCTATTGGAATTACCATCTCAGGCGTTGAAAAATCACCAATATTTGCACTTCGTAATCGATTATTCAATACAGCCCAGGGTTGATACTTGTTAATCGTATCGACAATTTCTTTGCTTCGCCACATATCAGCGTTGCGCTCCCAGTCGCCATCGAACCAAAATAGATCGATACGGCCATAATTGGTACATAAATGTTTTATTTCATTCAGCATGTTGTCGGTGAAGCGTTTCCATGCAACAAAATCACTTTGTTGCCAAATCACTTCTTTACCATTGTTTTGTGTAACGAGTGTGGGATAATCATAATTAAATTTATCAGGTAAACTAAAGTACAACCCTACTTTTATTCCCTCGTAACGCATGGCATCGCAAAATTCTCTTACTAAATCTCGGTTCGCAGGAGTGCTTTTCAGAGCCGTGAATTGATTGTATTCCGAATCGTACAGGGCAAATCCCAAGTGATGCTTAGTTGTTAGAACTACATATTTAGCGCCCCATGATTTAAACATTTTAGCCCATAGTTTAGGGTCATAGTTATTAGCAGTAAATTTTTTAGCTTCATCAAAACACTTAATTTGAAACTCTTCGTAGGGCATTCTTTCACGATCCTTGTGCGACACATTTAAAGTCCAATGAACAAAAACACCGTATTTTGCATCCTTAAACCAACGTTTATCGGGATGAAGCGTATGGTTTTGCTGACAAATACTACTTAAAACAAAATTGCTAAAGAGCAATGTGATAAATAAAAATCTCATTCTTCAATTGTTATTTTTTAGAGAGGTTTTTCATCATACCTTATAGTATCGGTTTGTTTTATCTTAATATTACTATTTATTAGCAGATAATCTTTTACATTATGAGCCGATGGTTTCGCTAAAGGTGCATAAATATATCCCGAATCGACATTTTTAGCCCAAACTATACTAAATTCAGTGGCTTTTGGGGTTGCATAATCCGGTCGATGCACGCGATTGCTGCCATTTTCGATACGTTCTACGAATTTCCATTGAGTAGGTATTGTATCGTGTGGCCATGTAATATTCAAATTGTGAATTACCAGCCCATTAACATTTTGTGCTACAATAGCAGCTTTTGCCTTTTTAGCATCAATATCAATTGACGAAAACTGATTACTGGTTGTTCCTTCGGCATATTTGCTTGGGTCTTCTATCATAGGATATACCAAATTAACATCCCGCAAGGTGATGTTTTCAATTAGTGAACCTTCAATTGCCGTTAACATAATTCGTCCTTCGGTAGTAGCCGTAAAATTGCTGATTGAAATATTTCTGATTTTACCGGGATTACCTTTCCCTTTCCAAATGCCAATTTGAATCGGACGGTTCAATATCAGTGGCGCATTGGTATTACATACAATATTGGATATATTGATGTTTTCCGTCGTTCCTCCGCAATCGCCATAAATTCCAATTGCCCTTGACGATTCATAAATAATGCAGTTGCTAAATGTAACATCTGCAATGCGTTTAAAATTTTCGCCCAATTTTAAAGCGACGCAAGTTGTTTTCATTATACAATTTGTAACGGTAATATTACTCGACTCCCTACTACTTGGGAAGGTTTTAATGCATACTGCATCATCGCAAGTTTCGATATACGAGTTAGCTATCATTACATTGTTACAGCCCGATATATCAATGCCATCGTTATTGGGTCCGTATAAATTATTTACCAAACGTATTCCTTCTACTAAAACATCATCACAATCAAACAAATGACATGTCCACTCTGGGCTATTGCTCAATGTTACTCCTTTAATAACGATATTCTTCGAATTGTTGATTTCAATCATATTGCTTACCCGCCCATTTAATGGTTTTATCCAGCGGGGTAATGTATCAAAAGGCTCCCAAAATTTTGTGCCATTACCATCAATCACCCCTTTTCCTTCTATCGATATATTTTTTACACCATCTGCGTATATCAGGTATGCACGGTTTGGATTTGGATAAACACTGATTTTTGTTTTGTGAAAAAGGTAATCGGCATGCTTGTCTGACCCTTTCAGGCGCGATCCCTCATTGAAGTAAAGCGTAACATTATCCTTCAGAACAATAGTTCCTGTAAGATATACCCCTTGTGGAAAAACAACTTTACCTCCGCCATTTGCATTTGCCTTATCAATTGCCTTTTGTATGGCTTTGGTCGACAATTTGGTAGAGTCGTTTTTAGCTCCAAAATCTGTAACATCATAGTATCCACTTAACGACTTGCATGAGGACAGAAACAAAAATACAACAATGAACCATGAAAATTTACTCATAAAAATTATTTATAAAAAAACGACTTTACACATTATGATAATTATTTTTTACTTTTCGCATCGAATCCAACGCCCACCATTGGCTTCGATATTTATAGATGAGATTGAAACTTTTTGTTGTGTAACCGCATCGATAGCATGGCGGTATTTATAACGGTTGAGTTTCAAAGATACATTTTTGGCACTGCCATCATTCAATATAAAGTAATGGTCAGCCATTTCGCTCCCCAATCTATACACAATGGCATTTTTACATTCATACGGCTTCCTTATGTCTTGCATTATTACATTTATTACCCAATTTTCCATTGGTTCATTTCCTTTGTTTTTCATAGAAAAAGATGCATCGGGTGATAAAATAATTGCTGAACCTTTGTCGAGTCTATGTTCTGTAACAGCCGCTGCATTGTTGTTAAATTTTTGTAAAACATCAGCAGATGTGGGTTTAATATCGAGTAAAAAACCCGTGAGGTTTAGGTTTGCCAATTGGGGCTTTACATTGTTAGCATATTGATAATCGGCGATAGAAGCACCAAAAATACGTTCAAATGCAGAACCTTTTCCGGTATCGAGCACTTTGCCTTGCTCGTTCCACCATGCTCCGGGCGCATCAAGTACCAATCGGCCGCCATCGCGAACATATTGCTCGAAAATCGGGAATAAATCTTCATTGATTGCCACTTGTGCCGGAAGATAGATTACTTTGTAACGCATAGCCAATCCCGCTTTTAAGTCGGAAGGCGTAACATGTTCCCAAGGTATGTTGGCATTGATAAGTGCTCTACTTATACCAATACGAGCCTGAACCGGATAATTTTTGAAATGTGTGCGGTTTGGTACGGCACAAGCAGCCCAAATGGCTTCATTGTCCCAATTTACAAAAACACCCACATAAGGTTCTTTGTGTGCTGCCCAAAGTTCATCACGGTATTTTTCAGCGGCCTGTGCTATTTGTCCTGCCCGAATTGCTCTTTCGCCCGGTTCGTTCTGGCGGTTGAGCAAAGCATATTCGCCCGATTCCCAACCTGCTCTCCTGTAATTCCACGCCCATAGACCCACTCCTTTGAGTCCTCCGGCTAAATATGAAAGAAGCATTTGTGTAATGGTACCACCATCGACCGTAAAACCGGCTGTTGATTCAGCTCCTTTGCGATCCCAACCTTTACCTCCACTAAACTGCTGGGGTCCACCTGTAGACTCCCATACAGCTGCCCAACCCCCTTTAAACCAATCGGTAGCTAATGACGATTGCATATAAACACATCGTGTAACCTCGTAATCCACCTCTTCGAAATGCCAGGCCAAATGAATGGATGGGTAAAAAGAGCCCCGGTCTTTCATCACATCGGCAATACCCTCCATATCGATGGCACGCGATGCAAAAGGAAGGAATAACCCCATCTCACCTCCAGCTCTTACCGGTTGTTCAGGATGATTGGAGACAACAAAGTTCTTTACATTTTTTAGATACATATCCGCTTTAAAACGCAATACATCCTTTACAAAACCATATTCACGACCTGAAGAGGGAATAATTTCATCATTACTAGGAGCACTAAAAAGAAACTTATCATTTTCAAAGTCGTTCCAGGAACGATATGGTATTTTTTTTATTCCAACTTCGTATTGATTCCACGCCGTTACAAGCTGATCAATCGATTGATATTTGTTTTTTACCCATTGTTTAAAAAGGTTTATATCAGATGGTCGAAGGTATGCATCCGGTTCATGCCTGTAGGGTATCAGAGTTGTATCAGAAATGGGCTTTTTCCAATCGGCAAGTTGCTTTTGAAAAACATTCTTTTGGTATTCAAGCATTTTCGGATTTTTACGGATTTCTTCTTTTGTGGCACTAAGCGGAATGTTGAGTTTACGTAATAAGTCTGTTGTGATAGGCTCCCAGCCTCCTTCTCCATACCAAAAAGGAATAACATCTTCTTCCAAGGCTATTCGCAATATCTCTTTTTCAGACCATTCAGGTGTAGCCATGGTTTGCTTCAGGTTATGAAAACCCAGCCTTTTCATCATGCGGAAGTGTTGACGCATATCTTGCTCGGTACAACCTGCCCAGGGTAGAAAAACCACCCCAAAAGGCATTGGCGCAATTTCACGTATTTTTTGCTGCATAGGCGAATCATGCAATTTATCGTAAAGTGCATGTAAAAATTCATCATTTTTTTGAGCTGGTAACAGAATAGGTATGAGTATCAGAATAAATAGTAACTTCTTCATTTGTACGTGTATTTGATGTCGTTTTAATTGAATTTATAAAGATTACAGAATTTTGATATTGGATTTTTTGATATCAAATACCGGTTTTGTTTTCGATGAAGATTTGAGCAAAGGTGTTCGGAAATAACCACCTTGTACGTTTCGTGCCCAAATAGCGCTGAACTCGGTTTGCCGCGCTTTCGTATAGTCGGGTTTATGAATGTGCGATGTGCCGTTTTCTATCCTTTCGGGGTGTTGCCAATTGATTGGAGTTGAGTCAGTAAGAGGCCAATCGACTATCATATTTTCAATTACCAGGTTTTTAATATTTTCGGCCACTAAAGCAGCATTCGCAGTTACAGCTTCGGGATGATCGGTTGGTTTTGGGAATTGTGAACTTACTTTGGCACCAATATATCGCTGAGGGCTTTCAATCATAGGATAGCGCAAAACGATATCGCGTAAAATTACATTCTCTATCAATCCTCCCTCGGCACTTGTGAGTAAAATACGTCCTTCGGTTTCGCATATAAAATTGCTAATCAATACATTGCGAACTGTACCTGCTTTGCTGTCTGGATTTAATTTATTCACTAAAATTTGAATTGGGCGATTAAAAACCAATGGTGCATTAGTATTGGCAACAATGTTAATAATAGCAATGCGGTCGTAAGTGGCACCATCTCGCACCCCAATCATTACGGCACGCGATGATTTATTTACTACGCAATTATTAAACGTAACATCGGTAATGTCTTTACTCGATTCGGTACATCCTAATTTCAATGCTACACACAAGGTCTCAATCACACAATTTGTTACCGTAACACGGTGGCATGAACGGCTGTCGGGAGTTGTTTTCAGGCAAATGGCGTCGTCGCATGTTTTTATGTAACAATCCGAAATTATTATATCGTTGCAACCAGTAATATCTATGCCATCGGAATTTGGGCTGTACAAATTGTTGATGATGTTTACTCCGTGAATTTTCGCCACATCGCAATCGAACAGATGCAGGTTCCAACCACCACCTGTTTTAATTGTTACATCGTGGATATAAATATTTTGCGAGCGTGTAATTTCAATTAGCGGGCTCACCTTGAGTTTTTTAGCTTTGATCCAACGGGGTATAACCATATTGCCATCGGCATTGCGTTCATATTCTTCCCAAAAATACTCGCCATTTCCGTCAATAGTCCCTTTTCCCTCAATTGTGATGTTTTGTGCATTATCGGCTACTATCAGATGATAGGGCTGACGATCGACATTATGTCCCCAGGTAAGTTCGGTATAATCCTCGATACGTGGTGAGCCAAGCAAAGTAGCTCCGGCAGCAATATGCAGCGTTACATTCGACTTTAAAAATATTGTTCCCGAAACGAATACACCACTATCTAAAAGTACAGTACCGCCGCCATGACTATTAGCTTTATCAATAGCTTGCTGAATTACAGCGGTGTTTAAGGTTTTACCATCAGGGATAGCACCCAGTTGCGTTGGTTTATATATATTGGGATAAGCTGTTGGAGTTGTTGAAAACAAAGTAACTACCGTAGCAAACAAAACAAACTTTTTTCGCATAAAAATTTTTTTATTAACAAATATTCTGTTTAAATGAACGTCAGATTTCCTCCTGTAAGTGCGAACGACCTTCTTTTCCTGATTTCGGTGTAGTATGACCAGATTTTGTAAAGTAAAAGGATTGCTTTTTATCACCCACCTTTATAACAAACTCACCATCTTCCAATAGCATTTCGCCTTTTTCGTTTGGAAATGTCAATTGTTTTTCAGGTGTTATGTCAAAATTTACGGTTTTTGATTCGCCTGGCTCCAAATAAATTTTATCAAAACCCACTAAATTGGTGCGTGCAGGCGAGATGCTTCGAACCACATCGCTCAAATACCATAAAACAGCTTCGCTGCCACCGACTTCAGATTTATTTGTAACCTGCACGCTAATTTTCAAAGTCTGCCCGGGTTTAACGATAGAGTCGGATAATATAAGATTTCCGTATTCATATTTTGAATAAGATAAACCATGTCCGAATGGCCATTTATAAGTGTATGTGTCGTGTACTTTTACATTATATGGCGTTATATGCCCTACCGAACGCGGATAGGTAAAACATAATTTACCCGATGGATTGGCATCACCGTTGAGAATATTTGCTAAAGCAGTGGCACCTTCATAACCGGGTAATCCTGCCCAAATAATAGCATTTGCTTTTTCTGCCACTGAAGTAATCACACGTGGTCGACCACTGAAAATGGAAAGAATGTGTTTGCGACCAGTGGCTTGTACAATTTTTATTATTTCAAGTTGGTCAACAGGCAATGTCAAATCTTCAATATTGCCACGACCTTCGGCATGAGGTTCCTCACCTACCGCCACAATAATGATATCGGATATTTGAGCTTTGTTTTGAAATGCACTTAAGTTAATTAATGGATTAGAAATTGTATCAACAACTGCACTCGGATATTTTTTTAACAAAGCGGTAAAAACAGTTTCCATATCGGCGGGAAACATTTCTTCGGGAGCACCACCCCATTCCAATGTCCATGCTCCACAGATATTTCGTTTAGAGTGAGCTGTTGGACCAACCGCCAAGATATTTTTAATATCTTTCAGTGGTAACACTCCATCGTTTTGTAACAAAACCATACTTTCGGTGGCTGCCTGTAATGCAGCCAAGTTGTTTTCAGGAAGTCCTATACGCTTAAATCTATCATTGCGTGGATAAGGGTTCTCGAACAACCCAAGTTCAAACTTCAATTTTAGAATACGAGACACACTTTTATCTATCACACTCATTGGCACTTCTTTGGATAAAACCAAATCCTTGACAACGTCGCAGAAAGTAGTTTGTGTAGCTATCATACTCATATCAATACCTGCTAGTAAAGCCATTTTGGTAGCCTCGCGTTCATCGCGTGCAACCTTATGTTGGCCAATTAACTGAAGAATATCAGCCCAGTCTGTTACAACTACTCCATCGAATCCTAATTCTTTACGCAGTAACCCATTTATCAAACGTTGCGAGGCATGAACAGGTACACCGTTTACTTCCGAGCTATTTATCATAAAGGTTTTTACGCCTGCTTTAATAGCTTCACGGAATGGTGGCACGTGATATTCGTATAATTCCTGATCACTTATCACAGCCGGTGTTCTGTCCCACCCAGTCTTGGATTCGCCATAGCCAATAAAATGTTTTGCTGTAGCTGCAATTTTATATGGCAAAGCTGCTTGTGCGGTTTGCATAGCTTTAATATAGGAGGTTCCCATTTCCGAAATCAAATGCGTTGATTCGCCAAAAGACTCGTACATGCGTGGCCAGTAAGGGTTGCGAGCCAGATCAAGAACAGGGGCAAAGTTCCATGGCTGCCCTAAATCAGCTATTTCCAATGCAGTAACTTCGCCCATTTTGGCAGCCAAACTCTTATTAAATGTACATCCCAAACCTAAAGCCTGAGGAAAAATTGTAGCGCCAATTACGTAGTTGGCACCATGAATATGATCGTTGCCATAAATCATTGGAATACCCAACCGTGAATTTTGGATGGCTATGGATTGTAGCTCATAAGTGAATTTATACCATTGCTCAGGCTCTACGGCAAAGCCAACCAGAAAAGAACCTATATGATAATCTTTAATTAATTTCTTCGCTTTTTCGGGGTCTAAATACGGACGGAAACGACGCGACTTGGGGTCACCTGGTTTGCTGTCGTTCAATTCACTCGAACTGATTTGTGACATTTGGCCAATTTTCTCTTCCAGTGTCATTCGCTTCAGTAAGTCTTTTACGCGATTATCAATTGGTTGCGAAGGGTCTTTATACGCTGGAAACTTTGTTTTGGCAGACAAAGGGCTATAATTAAACAACTGAAATAAAAAAAGGCAGATAAGCAAAAATGTTTTATTCATGATTTAAAAATACGTAAGTTAGTTATTAAAACAACTGAAAAATAAATTTTAATCTTTTACAGGGATAAATAATACAGCATCGGCTGTTCGCTAAGTACTTTGTTTGCATCGACATCCTGAACACCCACTTTTGCATCTATAGCCTGACAGGCTTCAATGGCTGCCGACTGGGACATAACCATAAATACTGGTTCCATACGAATAGAACCGTATGCAATGTGTGAAGCAGACATACAAACCGGAACTATTAGATTGCTGGCTTCCTTTCTTTTTGGTACAAGCGATTGATACGAAATGGGGTAAGGTGGGAAGCCACCCACTTCAACATTACCTTCATTTTTTACCATTCCATTCACTACATGACGGTCGCAGTTGTGCGAATCCATGGTATATGCTGCCCATGCTATAGGGTCAGAAACTATTTCTTTTCCTTGGCAATGGTGCTGTGTCATAACCTTTTCGCCAACGAGCCGACGGGCTTCACGCACATAAAGCTGAGGTGACCAGTTGCTATTTCCTATGTATTCGTCCTTAGGATAACCCCATTTCAACATCTCGTTACGGATTTTAAGTGGGATTCGCTCGTCATGTCCTACGAAATACAGTAAGCCTTTTGTATAATCTTCGTGTTCTTTAATAATTCTTTTCCGTTCGTCATAACTTGCATCGGCATAATTCCAATTCATGCCAATCATGTCGGTAGAGAACCCCCCACGGTTATTAATATCTGTTTTTCGATTGGGCATCATCGACCAAATGAAAATATCGTTGAGCGAATTCCATGGTTGCTTTTCTTTTAGCCGGATAAGCAATTCATATTTTTCAGGCTGGTAATTATCTGGTTTTGTGATTTCTACTTTGTTTGATGGCTTGTCGGTAAGGCAAATCCGATAATTGTATGCTTGTACTTTTTTATCACCGGTACCATTGGGTAAAACCGGGTTGGGCGATATGCCCCAAAGTAATCCACTAGTTGGATTTCCCTTCTCTTTGTAGGGATCAATACCATCGGGAAACTGATGTGCATCAAGAAGTTGAACCCCATTATATGTTTCATTGTAAAGCGTGTTGCTTTCGCGGCCTATTGTATATGAAGCACCTGCTCTTGCCATCAAATCGCCTTCGTAACTGCAATCGATAAATATTTTGGCGCTGATGGTTTGATTCGTTGCTTTGGAAGGTTTAATTGAGTTTTCTATAACAATGGATTGGATTGTGTTCTTAGATTTGTTGACCTTGTTTAATCTCATGTTATACAACACGTTCAGATCTGCTTCTTTTACATAATCATTAAAAATTCCATCGGCTACCGATGGTTCAAATATCCATTGTTCAAGTTTGCCGTAGTGAGTTCCTAAGCGACGATAAAAATCACGCGAAAGTCCTTTAACCACATATTTATTGCCAATGTCGGTATATCCCAATCCGTCCGTCGATAATCCGCCCAAGTTTGAAGATGGCTCAATGAGCAAAACGCTTTTGCCCGATTTTTGCGCAGTGTAGGCTGCAATTACACCACCGGAATTTGCACCGTAAATGCAAATATCAACAGAAGTTGTTTTTTTCCCAAAAACCGTAGAAACAAGAAACAATGTAACAATAAATGATATCGTATGTAATTTTGGCATGTTTTATTTTTTTAGAATAGTTAGTTTTGATTTTCCAATTCCAATGTTTTTACCTACACTAACCCTTTTGTTTGTTTTTGAAACTGATTTCAAAAATACATTCGACTCTTTATTTGTAATACAGTTTTCAATCAGTACGTTGTCTGTGTTGCGAAGTTCTATAAATGAGCCTTTTGCTGTTGGGGCTTCTTCACCGGAGAGTTTGTCGAGCACTAATACATTTACTTTTTCAAAAGTAAAAGCATTGCGCCACAACGGCTCTACCGATGTGGTATCCCATTTTACCGACACATCTGTAAGCCACAAATCATTCACATTTACAGCTCTGAAAGCATCATCAGCACGTTTATCTATGTAGTTTTCAGGATGCATAAAAAACTGCACATTGTTCATTCGGATATTTTCCAATGGTTTATCTTCAAATCCTTCGATTTTTGAAGTTCCCATACCATGCGCTATAATGTTGTTGAATGTAATGTTACGAATACTACCAACGCGGGAATCCGGTCGGCGTTTCAGCACAACCAACCAGATGGGGTCAGCATTTCCCCACCAGTTGAAATGGCGACGCGAGCATTCGACCATTATATTTGAAAACTGTATATTTTCAGCAGTTCCACCATCGCGAATTACAATGCTTAAACCACGGTTTGAATTTCGAATAACACAATTATTAAACGAAATATACCGGAAATCGGCATGACTTTCTGTTCCTAATTTCAATGCAGTTGAAGAAGACTGAAGCACACAATTGTTCACGGTAACGTTTTCGCACGAACGGGACTCTCCATGTAAATTTGTCGTTTTCAACACAATGGCATCATCACCTGTTTCCACAATGCAATCTGAAATCGTAACGTTTCGACAACCATCGATATCAATTCCATCGGCATTAATTCCTTTTTCCAAATCAGAAAAAACTTTCACACCTGAAATGGTCATATAATCGGTCCAGCGTGCATGCAAAGTCCAAAACTGAGATGCGTTTAGTGTTATATCCCGAATAGAAACAAATTTGCAATTCTCGAAATAAATCATACACGTATAGGGCTTGATATGATAGTAGCGTTTCATTGGCACTCCGGCTTTTTGTGCATTTTCAGTAATATCTTTGATAAATCCATCCACCATGTCCAAATCGCCCCAATAGTGTGTTGCCTTACCATCAATCACACCATTTCCCTCAATGCTAATGTTTTGTGCATCTTTCGCATACAACAAACAAGGGATAATATCACCACTGTTGTTTTGTACTGCTTTATAATCATTGGTATCGCGACTGGCAATTATTGTAGCTCCCGTTTCGACACGAAAAGTGATATTACTTTTAAGCACCAAACTACCGGTTTTGTAAGCTCCCGCAGGAAATATAATTTTGCCACCTCCGGCTTTGTCGCATTTATCTATTAATTGCTGAATTTTAGCAGTTTGAACTAAATTTGAATCACTGACAACGCCTTCGTTCAATACATTAATTTCGATAGCATTAGCTGAAAAAATAAATATTGAAAGAATAAAAAGTAGTGCAAAATTTCGTTTCATTTGTTTGTATGGTTTTAAGATAATTTCTTTTTGTTTTTTGAATCAGTTTTGTTTGTTTTGTGAAATAACAGTTTATAACACAAAGTATCACAAAGGGTTATGCAAAGTTTCACAAAGAAAAAACGTTATTTTACTTTAATATAATGGAATTTTCCGATGAAAAATACTCAGCACCATTTTCAGAATTTACTGATGTTGTGTTTTGTAACTGAATATTTTGGGCATTTCTAAAAGCAAAGACATCGTATTTTACACGCATTTCACCACTTTTAATTTTTGCTTCATTTCCATCGAAAAACCATTTATTATACAAGCGATTCGGACTGGTTAACAACAAACAATCGTCCGGAACAGGATATACAGGCCATTTAACTGTGTAGTTTTGAATACGAACATTAGCTGCATTTTCAACAACAAATGTGGCATTTTGCGAACGCACAAACGGTAAATTACGGGCAAAACCAACCGATTGTGCCACTTTCCCAATTTCTCGTGCATCTTCCAACAGATTGTAGGTGAGGTTAATATTCTCGAAACTAATATTGTCAATCAGTCCTTCGGAAATGGCACTTACCAAAATTCGCCCCGAAGTACGGAAATGCATATTCGAAAAATGAATATTTTCAATTACTCCGGCTTTTTCAACCGGTTTTGCTTTCCCGAAGTTGGGATGCTCCTTTATAGCAATATCGTATGGATTGTCAATACGGTTCGAATGTACTTCAATAATCCTGTCCACAGCCCAACCCGAGTCAATTTTTCCGGTTATGCCCGAAACAAAAACATTGCGGATATTTCCGCCTTCCACTGTACGAACATCAATGGCACGCGAGGTATTTTTTATCACACAATTGCTTACCGTAATATCCGAAATATCTTTACGGCTTTCGAAACCAATACGAACGGCCACACAATTCGTTTCAAACACGCAATTTGTAACTACTATTCGTTCACAACTACGTGAATCTTCGGTGGTCTTCACAGCTATTGCATCGTCGCCTGATTTTATGTTACAATCGCTGATAATTACTTCATGACTTCCAGTAATGTCTATTCCATCACTATTGGGTCCATACAACGAATTTTCGATGGTTATTCCACGCACTTTGGCATTGTCAGTGTCGTACAGGTGTATAGTCCACCCCGGCGATTCGGTGATGAGAATATCCTTAATTTGCACCTGTTGGCATCCCTGAATTTCAATTAACGGGGAAGGTCGATACTCTATTTCACGAAAAAAAGAAAATTCGTTTTTTCGATTAGGGTCCCTGTAAGCAGGTCCGTTTCCATAAATCTCACCTTTACCACTTATCGTTACATTTTTTTGATCTTTGGCAACAATTAAATGCCAGGGAGTACGATCTTCGTGATGTCCCCAGGAAAGGTGCGCATAATCTTCGATACGAGGCGAAGCAATAAGTTTTGCGCCTTGCATTAAATGCAATTCAGTATTGCTTTTGAGAAAAATAGTACCACTCAAAAATTCACCGGCCGGCACTATTACTATTCCACCTTTCACAGCTGCTGCATCGATTGCTTTTTGTATGGCTTTGGTATTGTTGGTTTTGCTATCAGCCTTTGCACCGAACTTTGTAATGTAAAACAGCTCTTTCGAAAACGACAGATCAGCGACCAATAAGCAGGCTATCAGCACATAAAAAAACTTTCTCATTTCTAAAATTTTCTGATTTTAATACCATTCAATACGGTTTCGGAACGTATTTTGTCAAATTTCACAACCACACCATTATCAGCAGCTTTCACCCTGAAAGTAAAATTGGCTGCTGTATTTTCACCTACACTTTCCAATAAATTCAACTCACTTAAAACCAATTGATTATTAATACTTACATTAAAAATCCGACCATCTTTCAACAGCTCGGTTTTGGTTTCGTTACCCAGATTATTCAGAAATGCATCTTTCAGCTCTTTAGCACTTTGCAGCTCGGCGAAAAGCAATTCCACCTCGTACCAACCTGCCGCCACATCGAAGCGATATTCGGTGAGACCAACCCGCTGCGTTTGATAAAGCGGATCGTTAATGGTATTATAAATCACCCGTTCGCCACCGGTGCGCTGTCCTTTCCAGATCTTAAACTCTTCGCCGCCCACATAACCCCAACCACCGGGGCGAAAAGGTCTGTCGGGCATCCACACTTCGTTACTTTTCGTATCCACATAATCGAAATGACCGCCCACATTGACGCATAATTCCCGAAATGAATTGTTGTTAAGCGGAAATGGAATAAAGTGATAATCAAAATTGACCACATCTGTAATTGTTTTTCCATTTGTCGACCTGCCAATTGCTACCAACTGATTCTTACCATTTACGAAATTAAGCGGAGCAAAAATCCGACATATACTATCGGGTTGAAAATTGCCAACCGTTTTGCCATTGAGTTGAAGTGTAACCTGCTGACAATTACTGTAAATTTTAATGGTATCGGTAAAAGTTCTTGCTTCCACAGGCACTTCAACCGGTCGCTTCAGCCATTTTCCGGCAGCAATTTTCAGCGCCGGTTCGTTTTGCAATTTGGCCTTATACAGATAAAAAACATCTTTGGGAGTGCGGTCATAATACAACAAACCTTTGTTATTCATATGCGGGTCGGTATCTTTTCGGCCTTCCGAACTGAAATCGGCAAAATTCCATAAAGAACTGCCGGCAATTTTAGGATTCCGTATAATTTTATCCAAATAAATTTCGTGTAGTTTTTCAGCCCACTGCATCGAGTTATCAAAGCGGCGTGGCAAACGGGCATAAATTCCTTTATTAGAACCCGCACCGTATTCGCTGATAATTAGAGGCTTTGTCGGATATTTTTGTTTGAAATTATCTACAAAATCATCAAATCCACCAAATCCATTTACATACCAGCCAAAATACAAATTGTAACCGCACACATCGGTGATATTATTCAAGCCGGCTTTTTCATATTTCTCAAAATCGCCATGATGAGCTATGGTTGTAAGTCGTGTGTTATCCAATGATTTTGCTACATCGTTCAGTTTCTGTGCCAGTTCACGGGTTTTAACAAATAAATTTCCCCGTTCATTTTCAGGAAAAGAGTTTGCGGCCAACAACACTTCATTCATAAATCCCCAAAATACAACCGAAGGATGATTGAAGTGTTGTAAAATCATTTCCTTCATATTGTTTAGTGTATTTTGTTCAAAATGCTCATTTATTCCGATTTGGTTCACAACCGAAATTTCACTCCAAACTAAGATACCCAACTCATCGCAGGCATCGTAAATGGCAGGGTCGTGCGGATAATGTGAGGTACGTAAAAAATTAGCCCCTATCTCTTTTATTATTTCTACATCACGACGATGAATAGCGTCAGGCAGCGCATTGCTTAACCCATCAAAATCCTGATGACGATTTACGCCAATCAATTTTATTACTTTGCCGTTGAGCAGAATATTTCCCTTTTCGTCTTTGGCAATGGTACGAATACCCGAACGCACACAGTAAGTGTCTAAAACGGTCTTGGTTTTAGCATCCAAAATTTCACATTCAACGGTGTACAAATACGGATTGTCGGGTGACCAAAGCTGATAATCAGGAATTGCAAACAGCTGCTTAACATTTTGCTGCATAGCGTTTTTCAGATTAATACTTTTACTGATTTGCGCTGAAATAATTTTACCTTTCTGATCGGTAATACGGGTCCGCAACATGAGCTTTTTCGTTTCGCCGGAACTATTCACTATGTTGGCGTCTATCTGAAAACCTGCATTTGCGCCATCTAAAAAGCTTTTCACAAATACTCCCTGACCGGCATAATTCATTTTATCGAAATGTATTTTTTCGCTTACTTCTAAATAAACATCACGGTAAATGCCACCCATCATACTGAAATCGCCCGATATGGGGGCAATTTCAGTAGAATAACTGTTGTCAACCATTACGTCGATCCGATTCGATTTCCCGAAATCAACAAGGTTAGTAATATCCACTCTGAAAGCTGTATATCCTCCTTTATGTTCACCCGCTTTTTGTCCGTTTACGTAAACGGCAGCCTCCTGATTTGCTCCTTCAAAAAATAAGAATATTTTTTTGTTTTTCAACGAATCAGCTACAAGTATTGATTTACGATACCAAGCAGCATCGCGATAATATCCCTTTACGTCATCCCACACATCGGCCATGTTCCATGTGTGCGGGAGATGGACTTTTTCGGCATTTTCGAAAGTTGGAATTACTGTTTTATTTCCGGGTGTTTTTACAAATTGCCAACCTTCATTAATGGTTTGACATGCATAAGCTGCATTTACATTTAACATCAACAATAAAATTATTGATACGATAAGCTTTACACTATTTTTTTTACAAAAACGTTTAAATAAAAAAAAGAAATAATTCATTGCATTACATTTAATATTGATTGAAATTTAATCATTTAATTCGACTATTTAAATAAAACTGCTTGAGAAACATATCAATTCATAAAAAGATAGGCATACATCTATGAATTAGAATTCGCACCACATCTAGACTTACGAATATAAAATATTGACGAAAAAAAATAAAACGTACCTTAATTAGGTTCAAGAATAATCAAATGTAATTTGAGTTTTTCTATTCATCAATTTAATAGTGAGAATGTTATAATGTTTCAATTTAAAACTTGTAATATATGTTTTTTCACTTCTAAATTATGATTATCCACAAAGATTCCTATTGTAAATTCTTGGTTTGAAATCGGAGTTGTAGCTTACAGCAGCTACAAGCAATGTGTCGAAGATAGCTTCACCGAAATAACGTCGGTTAAATTTGTAAAAGAACTCATTGAGGTAGTATTGTAAACAGTCTGTTCTTAAAAAGCGTATAAACAAAAGATTATCAATAAAATAAATTAAAAAAGTGTATATATTTGCAAGTTTTATTATATGAATCTCCTCCGAAAAGTTACTCAAAGAGAATTGGTTATTTTAAGACATTGACATAAAAAGGAGGAAAAATATTTAAAAAGTTTTTTGACAATTTTCATCAGAATATAATTTATTTTTTAAAGGTCTGATGGAACCCATATGTCTGAATATTACATTCATTCGTGTTTGTGTATGCAATAAATGTGGGTTTCATATATTATTGTATTTCAGTAAGCTTTTATCAGAGTTTTGATGGGATGATGATTTTAAAAGAAGGTCAGGGCCGGAGCGACGGGCAGTTTATTTGGGCCATCATAAAAAATGCCGTAAAAAACAGAAAATGGCAACTATCGTTATTTTAACCTTGAGCAGGTGCGAACTTCTGTTTTGAGACAAAAACTACGAAACATTACAAAAGAAAAACCTAACCATAGAAACAATGTTGAAGCGACCATTTTTCAGTTAGGTTACCATTATTCCAATGATAAGACACGTTATCGCCGACTTGCCAAACACTGCTTATGGGCTTATTCTCGCACTTTGTGGATAAACTTCGCTCGAATACTGAAATTTATAGTGCAAACCTCTCAAAGAACGCTTAATACATTACAAAAAACTACTTTTGTAACAAAAATAACTTTTATATTGCAAATTATTGTAAAATATCGAAACAACAAAAAATTTAATGCCTCTCTTCAAAAAAAATCTTATTTTTTCTCTTTTTTGAAAAAATCAGGTTTTAAGTGGGGATTCTTTTTTTACTTCTTCAATTACTGCTCTTTCCCGTTTGCCAGTCAATGTGCGTCCATAATGCTTAATCAGCTGATAATAAATTTCTTCAAATACCCGATAATCCCTATTCCTGTTGCCATCGCTCATCGTTGATTTGACCGGATTCTGCTTTAATCCCAAATCAGCCATAAAGGTACTACTGATTGATAATTAGCAACTTATATCTGACAAAGTATAGCATTTACCAAGCTGTCCGAAACTTAATGCCACTAATTGATCGTAAGTCTTGTATTTATGGCAACCTTTGTCGCTTTGATATTTTTGTATAGAATTACGAAGTATAAATCTTGGAATTAAGTCTAAAATTTGTCGGATAACCGGTTTTTTGTTATTTTTACTGCACCTGTGGAGTTTCATTATTCCTGTATGTTTTGTTTCACTACAAAAATATGAAATTCTCAGGCATTTTTAATTTCTAAAGTTTCGGATAGTAATGAACTTTTCACATTTGCTTGATGATAAATACAACAGCTTTCCATAGTGCTTGTTTTGGTTTTGCTTCGACCCCTTTTGGGAAATGTTGCGTGGCTAAAGATGATCGGGGAATTTTTTCGCTTACTTTTCCTTTTGATGAAGAATTTGCAATAAATGAATTGTTTGGGAAATTTCCAGATAAAAAATTTTATCATGATGATAAGGAAATAGGAATAATGGCTCAGCTCATTTTCCAAAGAAATATTTGTCCAGCATTAAATTTTTATGGATCAGATTTTCAGAAAACCGTCTGGGAAGCCTTGCTGAAGATTCCTTTTGGAGGTAGAGTTTCTTATGAAGAAATTGCCATAAGTATTGGCATGCCTAAAGCAGTTCGCTCAGTAGCTCATGCTATAGCGTGCAATCCGATAGCATTTCTGGTTCCCTGTCATAGAGTGATTCTTAAAAACGGAAGTATTGGAGAATTTCGTTGGGGAAGGGAAAGAAAAGTTGCTATGTTGGAGTGGGAAGAGAAAATTTTAAATCTCGAAAAATTTCAGGAAATCGAGTAAATGTTCTCGGTAAAAAACTCTTTTTTAGATTTTTTATCGCAACACGATCACGTAACCGTTCTGTCAAAGACTTTGCAGGTGTCCATTTTTTTAAGCACAGAATTCACAGTAGGAAAATAAAGTTTTAATTTAATTTTGTAAAAAACTCAAATGCCCGGCAATATAAAATGACGTTTATGAACTTTGAAGCAAGTAAACTCAATTTATCGGTTTCAGCTTCAAATCGGAGCTATAAAAACAACTTCTCTTATTGAAGGATTCATAATCGGTGTATGGTGTGGAGACAATCAATTTTTACATATAGAATTTACCCGAAACGATGCAGCACAGGGGAAGATTTTGGTTGAAAAAATACACCGGCTCAAGACATTTATAAACGCTTCTTCCCCAAGTTCACACAGGTTACCAACCAATTTTGAGGAGGAAGAAGTTTACAAGGATTATTGTTATTCTTATTCTGCTTTGTAACCACCATGAAACTTTCAGCACCAGAGAGATATGGAGAATATACCGAAGAAGAGAAAAGTGCTGAAGACAAAATAAAGAAATTAAAATATGACTTTGTCTTTGACAGTTTTAACCTAAAAGTCTTTTTTATGTAACTGAAGCAGCTTTAATTTTTGTGAGGATAGCCCATCATCTTATGTCGCTGTTTAGAATGCTTATTTGGCAGGGAAAGGCGCAAAAAACTATCTCCATACTGCTGATTTGAACTTTTGCCGTAAGTGCATATTTTGAAAAATCAACAGCAGACCGTTTCTCAAAATCGCTTTAAAATAAAAAAGCGAGTCTGGTTTTTCCAGAGTGTGGAACAGTTGTTCTGAACTTGACTTTCCCTTTAAATTGGCTAATGAATAATCTGGGTTAAAATCTAACAACAAACATTGCAAATTGAAAATGTTTATGAAATGTGCGTTACAAACAAAGGTGTATCCGAATGTAAAACCATTTTGAAAGCTAAACCGGGATTAAATAGCCGTCGGATAAGGTTGCGGCGTGGAGAATTGAATGCCAGCAAATTAATATCGTGTTTGACCAAATAATCGTCAATTTGTTTCATGGTTTCGGTAGAATCTATTAATTCATAATGAGTAATAATTTTAGGGTAATGTTTGGAGAAGTATTCTTTTATTCCTGCGAGCATCACTTCGTCCCATACTTCCTTTTTTTGTGCAGCGTGAATAAAGAACATTTCCAGGGAATTCCAATTAAAAAGTGAAATGGTATTGTCAATGGCTATAAGGTCTTTTTGTTCGAAATTTGTCAAGAAAGCTATCCGTTTGATTTCGGAAGGTGTATTAATTTTCATGTCAACAGGGAGAGCCAATACCGGAGATACGCAAGATTCTATAACTTCTGCTGTTACACTTCCGATAAGCTCACTGCTGATCTTCTTCCCTCGTGTCCCCATGATCACCAAAGCAGGTTGATATTTTTTACAAAAGTCAACAATTTGATCTTCCGGTACGCCTTCCCTGAGTTCAAAGTGGAAAGGGACATTAGGCAATTCTCCTTTAGCAATTCGTTCGTTAATGGTATTGGTCATGGAAGTTACTTCACGATTAGCATTTGAAATGATTTGACGGAGTAATTCGCTATCGCTCAGAGTATAAGTGTTGACTTCGTTGTTTACCGAAGAAATTGTAAAAGGAGGGCTATAGTAAACATAAAGCAGTTCGACCTTGGCATTTAAAGATTCTGCAAAATAAAAACCAAAATCGATAATTTTAGGCAACTGATCAGAAAAATCTATAGGCAGCAGTATCATTTTTTCTGCTCTTTTAAGAGTTTCCCCTTTTTCTTCCCACGCAATTTCCATTTCCTCTACAATTTTCAGAGCACGGGGAAGGTCATTTTCTTTAATTCTGATACGAACACCTACCGACATTTCGGGATGTTCCAGATTCACACTTTCTATCCGGGTTTCTATCCCGTTTTCTTCGAGCGTTGTTTTGATCATTTGAGCCCTTTTGTAAGTGCGAATAGCGAGCGTTACAAATTTATTTTCCATGATTTCTAAGATTTTAGTTTTTAATAGGAAACTTTCCTTTGTCCTATCCTTTCATTTTCGTGTAAAGTTAATAATTTTTATGATATGTATCATCCAGTTTTTGTTTTTTTTCTAAAAACAGAAATTAACCTTATATTTGCATTTAAAATAAACTTTTTTAAAACAGCTTTAAAGCGTTTCCCTTTACATAAAACGCTTCTATAAGCAAATTTGTTTTAAGAATTTTTTTGTTTGTTAAGGCTTAGTTGCAAGAAATTATATTTGAAATAGACAAGTTCTTTGGTATGAGAGTAAAAAAATTTCTACCACTAACTGTTTTAGAATTAAGATAATAACTATTCTTTTATCACATATTAATGCAATGATAGCATTTCATTCTTTTTCTGTTTCGGCCGCAATTGCACTTTTGTTGAGTATATTATTGCTAATGTGTTCGGCAATTATTTCAGGTTCGGAGGTAGCTTTTTTTTCTCTTACTCCACAGATGAAAAATGAAGTTGAAGAGAGCAACAGAAAAAACGCAAAAAATCTGATGCACTTAATTGGCAATCCTCAACAGCTGTTGGCAACCATTTTGGTTGGGAATAATTTTGTTAATGTGGCCATTATCATGTTGCTGACGTATTTTACAGGCTCCGTGTTCGATTTTTCTACTTTTCCTTTGCTGGGATTTATTTTCGAAACGGTGATCATAACTTTTGTATTGCTTCTTTTTGGTGAAATCATACCTAAGGTTTACGCATCGCAATATCCCGAAAAAATGGCATTATTGTTTACTCCATTTATTTTGGTTATGCAAAAAGTGTTTAGTCGGGTTTCCAAATTGCTGATTTCTTCTACTGCTTTTCTTACCCGTCAGATAGAAAAATATAAAAAAGCCGAAATATCGATCGATGAACTCTCTCATGCGCTGGAACTTACCACTGATGAGCAAGATGATGACAAAGAAATGCTCGAAGGTATTATAAAATTTGGAAATATCAGGGTGGCGGAAATTATGACTTCGCGAGTGGATATGATAGCTGTAGATACAAAGACAAATTTCAAGGATTTATTGAAAATTATCATCCAAACGGGTTATTCTCGTATTCCTGTTTATTCTGAAAACAGAGACAATATAAAGGGCATTCTTTACAGTAAGGATTTGCTGCCCCATCTTGACAAACCTGCCAATTTCAGATGGCAAAGTTTAATTAGGCAAGCTTACTACGTACCCGAAACAAAAAAAATTGACGATCTGCTCAGCGAATTTCAGAAAAACAAAGTTCATCTTGCTTTGGTGGTCGACGAATATGGTGGAATTTCCGGACTGGTTACGCTGGAAGATATTTTGGAAGAAATTGTTGGCGACATCAGTGATGAATACGACGACGAAGAAAAACTTTATACCAAAGTGGACAATCACACCTATATTTTTGAAGCGAAAATTTTGCTGAACGACTTTTTTAAAGTTACGGGTATCAACGAAGAGGAATTTTCAAAAGTTACTGAAGAAGTGGAAACTTTGGCCGGCTTGGTACTTGAACTGAAGGGAGAAATGCCTGCAAAAAATGAAATGATCGAATATGGACGTTACGTTTTTGAAATCTTGTCGGTGGACAACCGCAGAATCCGAAAAATTAAACTTCATATGAAAGATAATTTCGATCGCAACAAAGAAGAAAATTAAAACAACTTTTTGATTTGAATATCAAGCTGTTTTTTTGATGAAAAAACAATCGGCAACTTCATGGAAACAAAGAAAATCAAATACTTGCAAACAATATTTTATAAAACGACGCTCCTTATCGTTATCACGGCTTCTTTGTTCTCCTGCGGAAAAAATTATGTTCCCCGTCCCTATGGATATTTCAGGGTAGATTTACCTCCTCACAATTATCGTTATCTCGATACGCTTCAACTACCTTACCGATTTGAAATTTCGAGCTACGCCAAAGTGGAAAAAAGAGAAGCTGAAGGAGAAAAATGCTGGATCGATATAAAATATCCTTTTCTGAATGCGGCCATTTACTGCAGTTACAAACCCATTCATGGAAATTTGAAGGAATTGTTGGAGGATACACGACAAATGGCTTATAAACACAGCATTCGTGCCGATGCCATTAATGAGAAACTTTATCAGCATCCCGAAAAAAAAGTTTACGGAATTCTTTACGACTTGAAAGGAAATACCGCTTCTTCGGTTCAGTTTTTTGTAACCGACAGCATTCATCACTTTTTCAGGGGCTCACTTTATTTCGACAATGTACCCAACAAGGATTCCATAGCTCCCATGTCGGATTACATTCGGCAAGACATTATCAGGTTGATGGAAAGTTTTGAATGGAAACAATGATTCACAGAAAAATTGAAACATCCGGCGCAAAAATTCTGGTTTGGCAAAGTACTGAAACGTTCGACGAGCTGGTGACTTTCTTTGATAAAAACGAAACTGAAGAGTTAAACACCTTACACTCCGAGAAACGAAAAATCGAATATCTTTCGGTACGTTTAGCATTGAAAACTTTGCTGAACAGAGAAATAAAAATCTGTTACAACGACGATGGCAAACCTTTTCTTTCGGATTATTTTGCCGAAATCGGTATTTCCCACAGTGGTCAATGGATCGCCGTGATAACACATCCTACTTGCAAAGTTGGAATTGATATTGAACGCTTTCAACCCAAAATATCGGCAATTTCCAAGCGATTTTTGAGCAAAGAGGAATTGGAGAAAATCTTTGAAAAAGATGAAAACAGACTTAAAAAACTGACCTTGTTGTGGTCGGCAAAGGAATCGCTGTTTAAAGTTATTGGAAAAGAAGCAGTCGATTTTTCTCGTCAGTTGTGTATTCTTCCATTCGAAATGGGAAAAACCGGAAAAATCAAAGCCTTGCACATTCCTCGTAATAAGTTGTATGAACTCAATTACGAATTATCGGAAGAATATGCAATGGTTTATCTTATTGATAAAAATGTTGAGCCAAACAAATTATGAAAATTTATCACGATAAAGGATAAAAGACAAAAATCATACACAAAGAGAATCATGAAAAATTTGTACAAACAAATATTGATAAATCGGGAATACAACAAAAAAATGCTGGCCGTTTTGCTCGATCCGGATCGTTGTCAGGGAAAACTGATGTCGTCAACCATTGCTGCATTAAAACTTTCGGCTCCCGATTTTGTATTTGTAGGTGGCAGTTACGTCAATTCTCCGATAGATTCGTTTATTGAGCTTCTCCATGAAGAAGTACAAATTCCTGTTGTACTTTTTCCGGGCAATGCTTCCCAATTTTCTCCGAAAGCCGATGCATTGCTTTTCCTTTCACTAATTTCGGGCAGAAATCCTGAATTTTTAATCGGACAGCATGTAACCTCGGCGCTTGCTATCAAACAATCGGGAATCGAAGTGATTCCTGCCGGTTACATTCTTATCGACGGGGGAAAAGTTAGTGCCGTAGAATACATGAGTCATACACGTTCCATTCCTCGCGAAAAAAAGGAAATTGTTCTGGCAACAGCGGTGGCCGGCGAATTGTCGGGTCAGCATGTTGTTTATCTGGAAGCCGGCAGCGGAGCAATTCAACCCGTTCCAAAAGAACTGATTAACCATGTAACATCTCACCTTTCCATACCGGTGATTGTAGGCGGAGGCATGAAAACCACACAACATCTTAATGACTGCTTCGACGCAGGTGCCGACTTGGCTGTCGTGGGCAACGCTGTTGAACAAAATCCCGATTTAATTGTCGAATTTACCAATTTTGTAAAAAATTATAATACAATACATCGGTAAATAATGGGTCAGTAAAGTGGTAATTAATAAATTAAACAAAAATTTTTATGATAAACTTGTAAAAGAGCCCATTGAGTTTGCTGCAATTGCTGTTTGACTCTACATTTTATTTTTAACCCAACTTTCCATTCATTAAGCGGAACTCATTACTAAACAAGTAAATATACTGTCTGGCGGATGAATTTGGGTACTACAAATTTTTCGTAGTTTGAATGGTTGTTGTTTGTACTTTAGCTCTTCGTAAATTTCTGCAGCTTGAGTTTGGGGCATAGTACAATATTCTAAAAGCTACTTGTTCTCCAAGTTTATTTTCGGCAGTAGTGGTCAGCACTTTTTCAGTTGACCTGATTCTTGTTATTTTGGTCATAAAGTACTTGATGCCATGCCTTTTGAGTCTGTTTCCAAGAGGTCACTAATTGATCTACCCGCTTTCGTTGGTTGGCATCCAATTCGATGATGAAGCCCGAAACCAAGAGAATACGACTGCGAACTACTTCCGCTATATCGCGGTACTTTTCCTTGATACGAAAATAACTCTTGGGCATTTTTGTATCCGGTCTGTGGCATACTGATAAATCGAAATTTATTCCGCAAAGTTCTGTAATTCAAATTAAACCACCAAAATCCAGGGATACTACAAATGTGTTCTCAGAAACAACAACTATTGGAATCCAATATGTTACAATTTTAATCGACTGAATTTGACTATCAAACTAACCAATATCAGCCTGTTTTTAACTAAACTTTAACGTTATGTTATTCATGTTTGGAAAGTTGGGTTAATCTTACTTTCAAAAAAATAAAAAGAATTTCGCCCAAAGAATTTCGTAAAAACTCTTTGGGCGCTTAGTAACCACGACCATTGATTTGTTTCATCAATCAAGGCCATTTGTTCTCAAATCTTATTTTGCAGCAAACTCAGTAACAGCAAAATGTCTGGATAAATCCGTCGATTTACTTGATGCCCAGTTTAGTTTTGATTTCCTTTGGAATAGCATTCTTATGAACCAAAATATTAATGGTTTTGTCTTTTACAAATGATTCGCTGGCATACCAGATACCTTTGTATTTGTTATCGGTTCCCCACGAATTTTTTACCAGGTAATATTTTGTTCCGTTCTGATCTTTGGCAATACCAAAAATCAGCATCCCGTGATCGTCGGTAGTCTGATAATTATCGAATCCACGCTGACGACTTTCCTGTGTTACCTGCACTTCGGGCTGAGGTCCCTGAATTTTGTAAATTTTTTCTTCCATTTCTTTGGGTGAAATATTCAGCCATTTTGCCTGATCCGAACCGGGCAGCTTTTCCAGTTTTATTTCGGGATTAACGGCAATGCTGTTGCGTGTGAAACCTTTTTCGCTCACATCCGATGCCCAGGCTATAGTATAGCCTTGATTGACTGCATAATCGAAAACCGACATGAATTCGTCCAGCGGCAAGTTATACGACTCGCCCCAGCGCCAATTATCGGGAATTTCGATGGCAAATCGGGTGTAAAAAGGATGATGCGTAAATGAAGTGAGCGAAACATAATCGTCGGGATTGATTCCCAATGATTGAAAATAAGTAAGCGGTGTATATTCTCTGCCTTCCCAGATGAATTTTTCGGGACATTTTCCCAGATAAGCATCCAGAATTCCATCAAAGCCCTGCTTCCATGCAGTAGATAATTTTTTGTTCGGGTTGGTAACGATTACCTTTACATAAGCTTCCGTCAGAGCATCCAATTCACCGTGCCTGTGCTTTTCTTCGCCATAGTTTAGCCCGTTCATAATGGCTTCAGGAACAATGCCATAATTTTTCAACGCATACAAATCGTCGAAAAAGGAACCTCCGGCAGCAAAGTTAATGGTTCCGTTCATGCGTACATATTTGTCGGCTTTGTCGGAATAGGTATGATGCACAATAAACATTTCGGACAAATCCGTTTCAGGTTTCCCCATTCTCAACAATTCCGATTCTATAAAAGCCAAGCCGGAAAAACTCCAGCAAGTTCCGGAGCTTGCCTGGTCTTTGATTGGCGTGATTTTATTTTCTTTGATGGTGGTGAAGCGAAAACTGTCCACCGCGGTCGTATCTTTTTGGGCGTAAAGTTGTAAAATGCTTAAAATCAGTATAGAAATTATTGTCAATTTTTTCATCAGAATATAATTTATTTTTTAATTGTCTGATGGAACCCACATGTCTGAATATTATATTCATTCGTGTTTGTGTATGCAATACATGTGGGTTTCATATGTTTTATTGAAATGAGTTTTTTATTTTTTTTCTGAAATTTATTTTTCCGGAATATTTTGCAGTGTTGCAAGCAAAAAGTCCCAGAATTTTTCGACGGAAGCAATATTGACTTTTTCATCGGGCGAATGCGGGTATCGAATGGTTGGTCCGAAAGAAATCATATCCATATCGGGATAATGCATGCCAATAATGCCACATTCCAAACCGGCATGAATGATTTTGATTTTCGGTTTCGAACCGAATTGTTTTTCGTAAACTTCGGTCATTACCTTTAAAATTGGCGAGTCCAGATTGGGTTTCCAGCCGGGGTAACCGCCGGAAAAATCAATGTGCGCACCTGCCAGTGAAAAGACGCTCTCTACCATTGAAGCTAACTCTTCCTTTCTCGATTCTACGGAACTTCTAAGCAGACAACGTAACCGAATGGTTGAGCCATCAGATTTTACCACTGCCAGGTTGTTGGACGTTTCCACTACATCGAAAACTTCGGGGATGAATCGGAAAACACCATTGGGGCAAGCTGTTACACCATTAATCAGGTCATCCTGAATTTCTTCGGGCATCAAGCCGGTGGGCAATTTTACCTTCTCCACTTGCAATCGAATATTGTCTTCCACAAATTGGTTTTCTTCTACAAACAAATTTTCAAAATCTTTTAACAGTTCAATTAAATCGTCCACACCGTCGGCAGGAATAGTAATGAGAGCAAAAGCTTCGCGTGGAATGGCATTACGCAAATTTCCACCTTCCACCCAGGCCAGGCGAGCTTCGTATTCGGCTACGGCTTTTTTCAGGAAACGAAACAGCAATTTGTTGGCATTGGCTCGTTGCAAGTGAATATCCACACCAGAATGTCCACCTTTCAGCCCCGTCAGAGAAATTTTTAAAGCGACATCGCTTTCGGGAACAGGAACTTCCTGATAGCGGAACGTAATGTCGGCATCCAATCCGCCCGCGCAACCGATATACAATTCTCCTTCATCTTCCGAATCGAGATTGAGGAGAATTTCTCCCTTCAGAAAATTTGGTTTCAAAGCAAAAGCACCATGCATGCCGGTTTCTTCGTCCACTGTAACCAGCACTTCCAGCGCCGGATGAGCAATATTGTCCGATTGCAAAACAGTAAGTGCTGCAGCCAGCCCGATACCGTTGTCGGCTCCCAGCGTAGTTTCTTGAGCTCTTACCCAATCGCCATCAACAACCGCTTGAATTGGATCGGTATCAAAATTATGTGAAACATTGCTGTTTTTTTGTGGAACCATGTCCATGTGTGCCTGCAGAATGACGGGTTTTCTTTTTTCCATGCCGGAAGTCGCCGGTTTCCGAATCAATACATTGCCGATTTCATCCCGCAATGTTTCCAACCCGAGTGATTTTCCAAAATTTTCGAGAAATTGACTAATAACTTCTTTTTTCCCTGAAGGACGCGGAATCTGTGTCAGACTGTAAAAATTTTGCCACAATTGCTGCGGACGAAGCTGACGAATATCATTGCTATTCATAATATGTTTATTATTAGAGTTTTGTAAATTCTGAATATTTATTCCAATTTTTTAAGCTACAAATATGCTCAAATTCTTCAGATAAATGAACAGTTGAAGAGATTTTTTACAAAATATTTTACAGATTGGTAAAAAAAAGAAGTTGAAAATCACCATTATCAGAAAAACTTTCATTTAGAAGATATTTATACTTGTAACCCTTCTGAATAAAGCATATTGTTTTTTCAAAAGAGACTTCACCTCAAAATTGCGGGTTCAAGGTTAACTGATCTGTGAAAGGTGTAGCCTCCTGATTCTTTTTTAAAGGTCTTTTTGTTCCCAGATCAATTCATAAACATCCCACAAGCTGATCAAATCTATCCGTACTAATGTTGCCAAATGGAAAAGGTCTTTTTCATATCGGCTCTTTGGGGGGGGTCGTCCAACTCCTTTGAGAATATTGCTAAACAGCCTTATTGTGTTAGAATCAATCAAAAGAACTTCATAAAATTTAATCTGAAAGTCCCGCCGTAAGACCAAATTTATTTCCGCTTTTTGCCTCTATATTTTTTATGTTTGTGGTAAAACAAAAAAATTATGTGCCGGTGAAGTCATCAAATTTGGGTAACTTTCCTTTTTATTATAACTTATTTTGTTTTTTTCGGACAGCAGGGATTTTCAGGATAAGAAAAAGTAAGAGGAGGTTTATTTTCGGTTTTTTAATTCTTCTGCCGTTTTCACCCTCAACCCTGGATTCTCCTTCACCATCATACGCAAAAAGTCTTCAGGATAACCGGGGCGAATAATTCCGGGAGGAATACCTTTGTCATTTTGAAGAAATTTTCCGTCCTTTTCCATTTTAACGTTACCATCCATGTATTTTACAAGCAAATATTCACCCAGCTTTTTCCATGCTGCCGTTGAAGCTTCTGCCTGATAATTGCTGAAATTGGTCAAAAACGATTTAGCCGATTCTTCAGACATCCCCAAAGCCACCTTGTCAATAGTGGGAACAAGTGAATTAAAATCCTGTTCCCATTTCGACTGAACTTTTTTAATATCCTGCATCATAAAAGAATACTTGCTGTAAGCAAAATTGGCAACCTGATTGTAAATCCAGAATGCCGAAGTTGGGGAATATTCTACCAGACTTCCATTTCCTGTACGATAACATTCCGGTACACTGTTGATACCGCAATACATGGGCACATATATGGAACTGGCAGCATCGTCAACGCCAAACCACAATATTCCGCCAATATAATCGGGCAGCCAACTACGCATTTGAGCCACAAACGAAAAACCTGTTTGTTGAGTAGCTACAGGACGTTCGTGCACATATTCCACACTGTCCACATAAAAAGTAAGAGGACTGCATCGCAACTTGCTGTGGAAAGGTCCGGCACCAATTCCTTTGGTAATGTCCAATTCGGTTCCTTCGTACTGATCACGCATAAATTCCTTTACATCCTGAGCACTGATTTTACGGTTGGGTTTTATCCACAGAGGCATCCGCTGAGCAGTCTCTCCCTTGATGTAAGAAATATAACTGTCCATTGACGGATCAACTTTTCGGAAAAAAGTCCAAACCCGCGCTTCACAAATTCTCAGTCCCAAATAATCCAAAGGAGCATAGGTATCCGAGAAACTGAAATCCTTGTTTTTTCCCTTAAAATAACCTTTTTCACGAGCAAAAGCTATGACATCTTCCGCATAAAGACAATTGTTTTTATCATCGAAAGGAAAAGTAGTGATTCTGGCCTGGTTGGCATGAGCCGAAACACAATCGTCCGGAATACGCTGTGCAACCCATACTGCACCCTTATTCCTATTTCCTTTTCCCACCATTTCCATAATCCAAACTTCATTCGGGTCGGCAATGGAAAAAGATTCTCCTTCACTTCGATAACCATATTGCTCAACCAAATCGGTCATTACCTTTATGGCTTCACGGGCAGATCGGGAACGTTGCAACGCAATATAAATCAAACTTCCATAATCGAGAATTGCAGTTGTATCGACCAGTTCGGGACGTCCGCCAAAAGTAGTTTCGCCAATTGAAACCTGAAATTCATTCATATTGCCAACAACGGAATAGGTTCTTTCGGCCTGTTTGATTTTTCCCAAATACTCACCCGTGTCCCACTCATAAATATCGAGCATGGCATTGTCGGGATAAGTTGCTGCCGGTGAATAGTACAGAGAACCAAACATGAAATAAGAATCGGCAGAGTAACTGATAAGGGTTGAACCATCAACCGTTGCAGCTTTCCCAACCAGAAAATTGGTACAAGCCATTGAATTGAAATAAGCTAATACGGAAACAATTAGAAGAAGGAGTTTTCTCATTTTTGTGTTAAATTTTAAGAATTACAAATTTAGTTTATATAAATGTAAATTCAAAATCATCAGGGAGAGAGGACACAAGAAACTTATAGATCAAAAAGAAGGCTAAAATCTACTGAGAAATCAATTCTAATATTTTTCGCATCAAATCAATGGTTAGCAATAAAAAATGCAGTATATGGAAGTAAAATATTTTGTTAAACAATTTGTTAATAGTCAAAGTATTAATTCTATAATAACATTTTTAAGATAGTGATACCTCGGTAAATAATTAATAAAATAGGTAATCTGTAAAGAGAATGATAGAAAAATTCAAGGAAAAGTTTTTTCCTTTTTTTGATCGTTTTTCAACAAAAGTGGTTTGACCCCCTATTCTTTGGACAGTTTTAACTAAATAGTTTGAGACAAAAGTTAGCCTCGTTTGTGTGTTTTTCTTTTTCTGACCCCAAGCAAATTTAGCTTCAACTTCCGCACTTGTCAAGGGCAAGCCAAGTGGCTTCGCCACCCTTGACAAGCACTCCAGCTTCCGCTTTTTCTTGCTTGTAGTC
>Ga0208198_1000477_pt1 | contig 44670 bp, 39 predicted proteins | sample AD_JPNTR2_MetaG_FD_184446 | JGI IMG/M metagenome (GOLD analysis project Ga0208198, IMG submission 184446) | Active sludge microbial communities of municipal wastewater-treating anaerobic digesters from Japan - AD_JPNTR2_MetaG (SPAdes) (version 2) | ecosystem: Engineered > Bioreactor > Anaerobic...
CGCAGTCGTGCCCATGACGCAAGTCCCGCGCGACATCACCTTGGGGCTGACGCCGCAGGATGAAGCAGTGCTGTTCGTGTTGGAAGAGATTGTGGGGGGCGCGCTGCCGGATGAGCTGCTGATTGGCACGGCGGACTTCATCAATTTGCTGCAATTGCACAGCGGGCGCGCGCTGCATACGGCGGCGGGGGCGGAGTTACCGGTGAACGCCACGCCGGTGCAAAGCATGTTGCGCGTGGATTTGGACCACGAAAACGGCGAGCTGTTGCTGACGGCACACACGGAGTTGCCGTTCACGCGCGGCGCGGAGATTCCCACCTATCTCGTCGCCAGGCGGGCAGGGTGGGTGTTTGGCGGTGGCAACTTCTGGCCGCTGGCGCGTCTGCTGCCGGTTCCGTTGTGGGCGCTATATGCCCAACAAGTGGTGATCCCCCGGCCGGATGTGCCGCGCTTTTTGCGCGAGGAAATGCCGGGCTTGAATGGGCATATCCGCGTGGAGGCGGAGGTAAAAGCCGATGTGTTCAGCTTTGAGCCCGAGACGCCGGAGCTGCGCCTCGATGTGCAGGGCAGCCCGGCCAGCCTGACGGTGAAGCTGATCGCGGTGTATGGCGATGTGGAGCTGGTGGCGGGGAAGACAGCGGCCCGCGGTTCTTTTGCGCATCCGGACCCGGAAGATATTTTGCGCTACACCGTGCGCAATCCGCAGGTGGAGCAGGAAGCGTTGGCCGTGCTGGCGCGCTACGGCCTGACGGGCCCCGCGGGCGATGCGCTCAATGGCGTGGTGGGCAGCCGCGCGGTGCTCAACTTCATTGGCAGCGCCATTCCCGCGTTGCGGCGGAAGGGGTGGCGCGTGCTGTGGCACGGGCGCATTCAGGCTGCGGTGGAAAACGCGGTGTTCGCGACGCCGGTGGTGAGCATTTCTCCAGAGCGGGGCGCGGAAAGCTGGTTTGAGGTGCGCTTTGACTATGATGCCGGCGAGGCCGGCGGGCTGACCAGCGCGGAAATCCAGCGCGCGCTGCTCAAGGGGGAGGCGTTTGTCGAGCGGGGCGGGCGGACCATTCTGCTGGATACGGATGCCATCCGCGCGCTGCATAGCGTGTTCAGCGATTGTGCGTCCGGCGCGGGGCGCCAGCCCGGCAGCTTCCGGCTGGCGCCGGTCTATGCCGCTTATGCGGCAAGCGCGTTGCAGGCGCTGGACGGGGTGGATGTCGAAGCGCCGCCGGCCTGGCTGGCGGCGGCAGCGCAGAACAACCGCTTGGAGCCGGTGGAGGGCGAGCCGCTGGACCCCATGTTCGAGCGCGTACTGCGTCCCTACCAGAAGGAAGGCGTGCACTGGCTGCGCTTTTTGCAGCGCAACCGGTTCGGCGGCATTCTGGCCGACGAAATGGGGCTGGGCAAAACTCTGCAAACACTGGTGTGGCTGGCCATGGCCACCGCAGAACGCGCCAGCAGTGAACGCAAGCCGGCGCTGCTGGTGTGCCCGACCAGCCTCGTGGACAACTGGGCGGCGGAGGCGGCGCGCTTCACGCCGTGGCTCAAGGTCGGCACCATGACGGGCGCGGATCGGCACGAGCGCTGGGAGGAGGCGCGCAACCTGGATATTCTGGTGACGTCCTACGCCCTGCTGCGGCGCGACATCGCCTTGCACGAGCAAATGCCGTATTTCGCAGTGGTGCTCGACGAAGCACAGCACATCAAAAACCAGTCCACCCAGAATGCGCAGGCCGCCAAGCGGCTGCACGCCGAACACCGGTTGGTGTTGACCGGCACGCCCATCGAAAACGGCGTGGCGGATTTGTGGAGCATCATGGACTTCCTCATGCCGGGCTATCTGGGCAGCCGCGAATCGTTCCGCGCCAACATCGAGCAGGCCATTCAGCATGGTGGCGCCGAGGGCGAACTGGCGCAATGGAAGCTGCGGCGCAAGCTGCGCCCGTTCCTGCTGCGGCGCATGAAGCGCGATGTCGCCAAGGAATTGCCGCCCAAGATCGAGCGCGTGGCCGCGTGCGCCCTCAGCAACGACCAGAAAAAGGTGTACACCGCCTTGCTGGAAAACTCGCGGCAAAAAATCGTCGAGCTGGTGGCCGCGCAGGGCTTCCTGCGCGCCAAGTTTGAGATTCTCAATACCCTGCTGCGGTTGCGCCAGGCCTGCTGCCATTTGGATTTGTTGAAGCTGCCGGATTTGCAGGCCCGCGAACCTTCCGCCAAGCTGGAGCTGTTTTTCGAGCTGTTGGACGAAGCCCTGGATGCCGGCCACCGCGTGCTGGTGTTTAGCCAGTTTGTTTCCATGCTGACCATTTTGCGCCGGGAGTTGGAACGACGAAAACTGCGCTATTGCTATCTTGACGGCGCGACGACCGAACGGCTGAAAATTGTGCAGGAGTTCAACCGCGATGCCGCCATCCCGCTGTTCCTCATCAGCCTCAAAGCCGGCGGCACTGGTCTGAATCTGACCGGCGCGGACATGGTGATCCACTTTGACCCGTGGTGGAATCCTGCGGTGGAAAATCAGGCCACCGACCGCGCCTATCGCATTGGCCAAAAACGCACGGTGTACAGCGTGAAGCTCATTGCGCAGGATTCCATCGAGGAGCGCGTGCTGGCGCTCCAGCGCAAAAAACAGAAGCTCTATGACGCCACGCTGGAAGATGGCGACGACGCCACCGACATCCATAACCTCACGTGGGAGGATGTCCAGGAGCTGCTTTCCCTGTAAAACTGGTTCCTCGCTGATTTCAGCGGCCGGATAGGCCCGCTTGGGATGAGGAAAAAACCGTCGTCAAACCGCCCTCTTTGTTTTTGCCATTTGAACCATACTGTCCAGAGTTTATAAACTGTGGACAAATGTTATAATATTCTTATCACAATCACATACAATTTGTTATGTCTATTTTTGAGGATGTTTATAAACGGCTGTTTTGAGGGTGCTGTCCACAGTTTATAAACTCTGGGCAAATTTAAGGTGAGTGATTTTTGTGTTTTTATCTGCGCGGTGCGGCCCCGAACATCAGTTGCCGCTCCCAATACCCCCACTACAATCGGTGAAGAGCCGTAAAACCGCATTTTTTCCGGGTCGCGGCGGGCTTTTCATCGGCGGCCAACAGTGGTAAGATGCCCTTTTATGTGAGGAGATGCGCCCGTGAAATGGATTTATGCAATTTTGGCTACGACGTTGATCGGCGGCCCCGCCGCCTTGGCCCAGGAGGAGTCGGCCCCGCCGCCGGTCCCTGCTTTGAGTGTGGAATCAGAACCCGCGCCGGCGGAACCGGCAATGGAACCCGCAAAGGATACAACTATGGTCATCATTAACACGAGCTTGGGCGAAATTCATGTGAAGCTGGCTGCCGACAAGGCGCCGCTGACCGTGGCCAACTTTTTGGCGTATGTGGACGATGGATTTTACAACGGCACCATCTTCCACCGCGTGATTGATGGCTTCATGATCCAAGGCGGCGGTTTTGAGCCCAATATGCGGCAGAAGTCCACCCGCGCGCCGGTCAAGAATGAAGCCGCCAACGGCTTGCACAACAAGCGGGGCACCATCGCCATGGCGCGGACGCCCGTGGTGGACAGCGCGACGGCGCAGTTTTTCATCAACGTGAAGGACAACGGTTTTCTCGATTTCCGCTCGCCCGATCCGCAGGGCTTCGGCTATTGCGTGTTCGGCGAAGTGGTGGCCGGCATGGATGTGGTGGATAAAATCAAGGCGGTGCGGACCGGCACCAAGGCCGGCATGACCGATGTGCCGCTCGACACCGTCCAGATTTTGTCGGTCACGCGGGCGCCATAGCAAATAGGCAACAGGTGGGCGGGAGACGTCGCCCGGAGAGGACGGCGATCATGAGCAAGCGCGCAAGAAAAGCATGGGTGGGCTTCGATCTGGGCGGCACCAAAATGATGGCGGTGGTCTTTGATCAGCAATTCAAGGTGCTGGCCACCGCCAAGGCCAAAACGCCGGTCAACGAAGGGGCCAAGGCAGTCTTGACGCAAATCCGCCTGACCATCCGCGAGGCGCTGCACGCGGCGAAGATTGCACCGCGCGCGCTGAGCGGGATTGGCGTGGGCTGCCCGGGCGTGCTGGATTTGGATACCGGCGTGATTCTGGAAGCGCCCAATCTGGCATGGCGGCGTGTGCCATTGCGCCGGTTGCTGGGGCGGTGGTTCCGCTGCCGCGTGGTGCTGGCCAACGACGTGGATGCCGGAACCTACGGGGAATATCGTTTTGGCGCTGGCCAGAACGCGCGGACTTTGCTGGGCGTTTTTCCCGGCACCGGCATCGGCGGCGGGTGCGTGTACGAAGGCAAATTGCTGCGCGGCAAAAAGGGTTCCGCCATGGAAATTGGCCACATCCCTGTGCGCGAAAACAGCCGATTGTGCGGCTGTGGCAAGCGTGGCTGCCTCGAGGCGCTGGCCGGCCGGCTGGCCATCTCCGCTGAGGTGGCCCAGGCAGCGTATCGCGGCGAAGCGCCCTACATCGCGACGCATGCAGGCAGTGACCTGAAAAAAATGAAAAGCGGGCTGCTGGCCAAAGCCATCAAGGCCGGCGATGCAGTGGTGGCGCGCATTTTGGGCGATGCCATGCGCCTGCTGGGCCGCACCATCGGCGGCGTGGTGAACTTGCTGGCGCCCGATGTCATTGTGCTGGGTGGCGGGCTGGTGGAAGCCATGCCGCAACTGGTGCTCAAGGAAGTGAAGGCCGGCGTGCAGGAAACAGCCATGTCGTCGTTCACCCGGCAACTGAATGTGCGGATTGCCAAGCTGGGCGATAACGCCACGGCCTTGGGCGCCGCGGCGCTGGCGGCGGAGGCGCGCTGAACATGGCGGACCGGGATCTCAACTCCAGCCCCGTAGATGCCACCGCGACGCCGGCAACGGCCCCGGCGCCGGCAGCGCCGCTGGAAATGGTGCGCCGGCTGGTGGCGGCGATTGATATCGGCTCTTCGGCCTTGCGCTTGGATATTGGCGAAATCGGCACGCAAGGAAGCGTCCGGCTGTTGGAAAGCCTGCGCCACGGCGTGCGGCTGGGCAAAGATGTGTTCACCAAGGGGCGCGTGGAGCAGGACACCATGCGCCGGTGCGTGGCCATCATGAAAAATTACAGTCGCCTGCTGAAGGAATATGGCGTGACGCGCCCTGATCAGGTCCGGGCGGTGGCGACCAGCTTCGCGCGCGAAGCGGCGAACCGCGACATGTTTGTTGACCGCATCAGCACGGCGACCGGCATCGCGGTGAATGTGCTGGAGGAATCCGAAGAATCGCGTCTGACCTTTTTGGCCGTGCGCGAGTTGCTGGCCTCCGGCGGCTTGTTGGATGCGCGCAATGTGGTTGTGTTGGAAATCGGCGGCGGGCAAACCATCCTGCTGTATATCCGTAACCGGCTGGTGACCGTGGCGCAGGTGTTTCGCGCCGGGGCCTTGCGCACTCGCGAATTGGTGACGGCTGCTGGCGCCACCGGCGCGCAATTGAAGGGGGTTTTGAAGGCCTACGCCATGGAACTGGTGGAGCAAATCCATCAGGCCATCCCGGCCGAAAAAATTTCCGCGTTGGTGGTGATGGGGGCCGGCGCGCGCTTCGCCGTGGAGCAGGGGGGGGCGGTGCCGCTGGCCACGGAGCCGCGGCTGGCCGTGGTGCCGGCCACCAAATTGGCGGAAGTGGCCGAACAGGTCGCGCCCTTGGCCGTGGAAAGCTTGGTACGCACGCATAAAATGGCGTTTCAGGACGCGGAGACGGTTGCGCCGGCATTGATGTCGCTGACCCAGGTGGCCCGCGCGCTCAAGGTCAAAGAGCTGCATATTGCGCGGGCCACGCTGCGCGACGGGCTGCTGGGCGAAATGGCCATGCGCGAGCACTTGGCTGTTGGTTATGAAGAGCAGGTGATTTATTCCGCGCAAACTCTTGCCGCGCGCTACGGGATGGATGCCGCCCACGCCCAGAATGTCACCGTCGGCGCGCTCGCGTTGTTCGATGAACTGCAAGAGGAACACCAGCTCGGCAGCCACGCGCGCCTGCTGCTGCGTTGCGCCGCCATCTTGCACGATATTGGCCAATTCGTGAACGCCCGCGCGCACCACAAGCATTCACTGTACCTGATCCAGAATAGCGAACTGTTCGGCCTGACCCGCCACGACATGCAAATCGTGGCCACCGTCTCGCGCTATCACCGCAAGGCGCTGCCCAGCCCGGCGCATCCCGAATTTGCCATGCTGTCGCAAGATGACCGCATGACGGTCGCCAAGCTGGCCGCCATTCTGCGGGTGGCGGATGCGCTGGAACGGACGCACCGCGAAGCGCCCCGGCCGATGGAGTTTCGCCGCGAGGGCGAACGCTTCGTCATTGTGTTGCGCAATATGGAAGATTTGACCATGGAGCGCCTCGCCTTGAAGGACAAGGGCAACCTGTTCGCCGATGTCTTCGGCATGATCCCCGAACTGCGCGAAGTGCGCACCGACGTTCCCGGCGGTGTCACCGGGTGAGGATGTAGCATGGCCACCAAACGTAAAAAGCCCCGCGAGGAATCCCGTTTTCTTAATCGAGAATTGAGTTGGATCGAATTCAATTTCCGCGTGCTGCAACATGCGGAAGATGCCAGCCAGCCGCCCTTGGAGCGGTTGCGTTTTGTGGCCATCACCGCTTCCAACGCGGACGACTTTTTCATGGTACGCGTGGGCGGCCTGAAAATGCTGCAACAGGAAGGCCGTGAGAAGCCGGATCCCGCCGGCTTGACGCCCAGCGCGCAGCTTACCCTGATTGCCGAGCGAATGCGCGAGATGGTCATGCGTCAGCAGGCCTGCCTGACACGCGAAATCGAGCCTGCCCTGCGCAAAGGAGGTATTCGCCGGCTCAAGTTCGCCGAGCTTAGCGCCGCCCAGTTGCGCCATGTGGAAGCTGTTTTTGAGGACTCCATTTTCCCGGTCATTACCCCGGTGGCCGTTGAGCCCGGCAAAGAGTTCCCGCTGCTGGCCGGCTTGAGCCTTGCGCTCTATTTGCGCTTGGCCGGCACCCCGGACGATGCCACCCCGCGCCACGCGATCGTGGCCCTGCCGCGGGTGCTGGCGCGCTTTCTGACCCTGCCGGATGAGGCGGGTTATTCGTATATCCTGCTTGAAGATGTTGTGCGCGCGTATGTGGACCGCCTGTTCCCTGGCGTGCCGGTGCTGGAATGCGCGGCGTTCCGGATCACTCGCAATGCCGACATGAGCGTGAGCGATGATGGTGCCGGGGACCTCCTTGCCCAGATGCGCGAAGTCCTCACCGAACGTCGCGAAAGCGATTGCGTGCGGCTGGAAATTGAAAAACGCGCCTCGGCCGGCGCGCAGGCTTTCTTGCGCACTGCGCTGCACTTGGACCCGGCCGATGTCTATCCCGTGTCCGGCCCCTTGGATTTGGCGGCGTTCTTTCGGTTGGCCAATCTCCCCGGCTTTGAGCCGCTCAAACTGGATGCATGGAACCCGCAGTCGGTGCCCGAGGCGCCACCCACCGAGTTGATGTTCGATACGCTCAAGCGCGGCGATCTGCTGCTGGTGCACCCTTACGAAAGCTATGACCCGGTGGTCCGCCTCCTGCAAGAAGCCGCCGATGACCCCAATGTGCTGGCCATCAAGCAGGTGTTGTACCGTGTCAGCGAGAACAGCCCCGTCGTGGCTGCCCTGATGCGCGCGGCCGAGCGCGGCAAACACGTCACCGCCCTGGTTGAGTTGAAGGCCCGCTTCGATGAAGCGCGCAACATTGATTGGGCCGATGCGCTCGCCCGGGCCGGCGCGCAAGTGATTTATGGCGTCAAAGGCTATAAAACCCACGCCAAGGTGTGCGTGGTGATTCGGCGCGAACCCGAAGGCGTGGCGCGCTACACCCACTTCGGCACCGGCAACTATAACGAGAAAACCGCCCGGCTCTATGCCGATGTCAGTTTCCTGACCCGCGCCGAAAACTACGGCGCAGATGCCTCGGTCTTTTTCAACACCATCACCGGCTATTCGCAGCTTGCCAAGTTTCGCAAAGTGGAAGCCGCGCCGTTGGGCATCCGCCCCCGGCTGCTGGAACTCATCAACAGCGAAACCGAGCGCGCCCGCCAAGGCGAAGAGGCGGCCATCGAAGCCAAGATGAATGCCCTGGTGGATCCCGAATTGATCGAGGCCCTCTACCGGGCCTCACAGGAAGGCGTCAAAATACGGCTGAATGTTCGCGGCATCTGCTGCCTTCGCCCCGGCGTGAAGGGGTGGAGCGAAAATATCACCGTCATCAGCATTGTGGACCGCTATCTCGAACACGCCCGCATCTTCCGTTTCCTCAATGGCGGCAATCCGCGGCTGTTCATGGCCAGCGCCGACTGGATGCCCCGTAATCTGGACCGGCGCATCGAACTGATGATTCCCGTGGAAGACCCCGCCAGCGCGGACAAGCTCACGCAATATTTGGCTGCTTGCTTGGCCGATACCCGCCAGGCGTGGCAATTGCAGCCCGATGGCTCCTACGTGCGCCGCCAGCCGGATCCCCGGCACCCGTCCTTGCGCTGTCAGGAAGAATTGCAGCGGCGCGCGGAAGCCGCGGCCATGACGGCAACGCAACGGCAAGCGCCGGTATTTGAACCGCAGCGCCCCGCCGAACAGAAAAAGTAGCCGCAATGGCCCGGTCATCAGTCCCAGCAACCAGTTCGCGACGTGCGTTTGAACGTGCCGCAACAGTCTTTTGCCGATTGCTGGCCGAACAACGCGCCATTGTGTTGAAAAACGAACGCCCCGCTCTGGCCGGCTCGGTGGATGCCTTGCACGACCTCCGCGTCGCGTTGCGCCGCATTCGCTGTTTGGCCGCCACATTCGTCAAGCTGGACAAGAAAAAAATGACTGATCTCGACCGGCAACTGGCCGAAGTATGCGATGCCGTCGGATTGGCCCGTGACCTGGATGTCTGGGGCGATCTGTTTCGCCGCCTGCTACGAACCGGCGGCTTGCAGCAGATCACCCGTACTGAACAGCGTCGGGTTTTTGCCGCGCTGCGCCAGCAACGCACCATGTTGGTCAAAGAGGCTCTGCAAAGCCCTCAATTCCGGCATCTCAAACAAACCCTGCGCGCCTGCCGGCCGGGGGCGCTGATGGGGGTGCGACCGGATACTCCGCCCGCACGAGTATTTGCCGCCCGCCGAATGCTGGAGGTTCGCGCCATGGTTGCCGACCGCTACCGTAAGGTGGGCAACTACTCCAAGGAACCCGCCCACGACCTGCGTCGCGCCGGCCGCCGCCTGCGCTACCTGGTGGATTTTTTTGCCGCGGATCTCGGCCGCGAAACCATGCGCGCCGGCCGCTGGATCACCCAAGCCCAGGCCGCGCTGGGCAAGGTGCACGATAGCGACAACGCCTTGCGTCTCTCCCGTGACCTCCCTTCAGGGGATGCGCGCGCTGCCGTCCGTTGCCAGTTGCGTAAATACCGCGCCAAACAACTCAAAAAATTCAAAACCGCCTGGCGACACTACACCAACCCCCGTCTGCAAAAAGCCTGGCTCCTCCGCCTCGAAGCCCATGCTGCGTGTTAAATTTCTCGCCTGGGCTCAGCGCCGCGCGGGCGTGAATAACAGTATGCAATCAAGGGGCGGGGATAGTAAGATGCCCACCCATGAAAGAGCCGCTGGTCAGTGCGTGTATCGGAACCTTTAATCAAGAGCGATATATTCGTGAATGTTTGGAGTCCATTCTCGCACAGACCTATCCGCACCTTGAGATTATTGTGGCCGACAATGCGTCAACTGATCAAACCATGGCGATTCTGGAAAGCTTCGGCACGCGGGTGCAGATCGTCAGACGAACATCAAATTCTGGGATGTGCTCAACAACGCGCAATCTGGCCGTGCAGCAAGCTCGAGGTAAATATATTGCGTTTCTGGATGCCGATGATGCCTGGGAGCCCACCAAGATTGAAAAACAGGTGGGCTTTCTGGAGGCTAATCCCGCGATCCCACTGTGCCATACCTATTGTGGAATTATGGATGCTCACTCGACACGGAGTGGTATCCGTCATGAAGGACGCATACCACCCACGGGGCCTTATTTCGAGGCTTTACTTGAACACTGCTGGATCACGATTAGTAGCGTGATGATGCACCGTTCGCTTTTTGCAGAGTGTGGGCCGTTCTCGGAAACGCTGCCCTACGGCCGACTGGGAGAAGACTACGAGTTTTTCCTCAAGGTGGCCCGAACTCATGACATTGGTTTTTTGCCAGAAGTCTTAGCCCGTTATCGGAAGGCGGGAACTGGTATTAGCCAGTCCAATTGGCGAAACTTTCCTGAGGCTTTTCCGTTTATGCTGGCCATTTGGCAGCGCGCGGATATTTTTCACGGTGTTATTCCAAAAACACGTGTAGATGATGCAGTCTGGCGGTCCGCCGCCGCAGGGGCCCAATTTTGGCGTGACAGGGGATATGCCGGCCGCGCAGCCTATTTCCCCGCGCAATACTTATTGCGGCAGCCATTTAAAAAAGCTGCGTGGGGTGAGCTCGGAAAATCATTATATCGGATAATAAGGCCCTTGCGCCGTTTGAGTCTTGGCGATGAGTGAGCAAGGGATCGTCGGATTGATGGAGGGCAGTTCAAAACTACTTATGATTCACGGGTCGCACCGACAACATAACTCTAATGGTGTCTTTGGGGCGCCCACCAACAACTACCGGTGTTGCGTATGAGCGGCCAGCCTCCCCTCTACGCGGTTGGCTTTTTACCGGACACCTTTTCGCCGTACTCGGGCATGTGGCCGGTGGCTGATGTTCTGGGCGCCCGGCGATTGGAATACCGGACGGTTTGGTCCAGAGTCCAGCAGCGGAGTTGGACGGCAGGCAACTGGCTGCGTCAATGGGGCAACCACCATTACGGCAGCGCTTGGAATAGCTTTTTGCCCGGGTGGGATGAACGGCGCGTCCGGCGCGCGCTCCCGCATGAGTCGCAGTCATATCCAGTGCATTTCCTGTGGGCGGAATTTGGCGCGCCGGTGGACCCTGCCCCCTACCATCGGCAGGGAGCCCGGGTGATTGTAACCGTTCATTGTAGTGCAAGACGCTGGGAATCGGTGTGGCTGAAACCAGACCGCTATGCGCGGGCCGATCACGTTGTACTGACCTCGGAAAGCCAACGGCCTTTTGTGGAACGGAATGTCCCCCCACAAAAAATTAGCACGATATTGCATGGAGTCGTCAGCGAACACTATCGGCCACCAGACATCCGGCAACCCAGAACGGACCGGCTACGCCTGTTCATGTTGGGCAATACGGAGCGTGACCATGAGTTTACGGCACAAGTCGCCGCCCGATTGCCGGCACAAAAATTCGAGTGGCGAATTCGGACCTCCTCCCACGAGCAATCGCTTTATGCCGGGATCGCCAGTGTGAATCTACTGCCGCAATTGTCGGATGAAGAAATGCTGGCGGAATATCAACAAGCCGATTTGTTGGCCATGCCCATGTTGGATAGCGCGGCCAATAATGTGCTGTTGGAAAGCATGGCGTGTGGGACGCCAGTGATGGTGAATCGCGTCGGTGGGGTGCCTGAATATGTGAGCCCGGAGTGTAATTTTGTGATGAGCAACGACCGCAATGTGGACGAATGGGTTGAGAAACTGCTTTGGCTGGAGCAAAACCGTGACGTTGTGGAACGCATGCGCCCAGCCACCCGTACATGGGCCGAAAAATTCGACTGGAAACTCATCGCAGAAGATTATCGGGCCATGTATCGTGAAGTGATGGGCCGCAGCGTGTGATGAAGGCTCTCCCATATTTTCACGTTATTTAGGCGTCCGGTGGTAGTGTGGGCAGGCGTATGGAGAAATGGCGATATATCTTGCTGGATTTTGCGGCGCGGACAGTATTTCCGTGTCGTGGCCCCGGCAAGGCCATTGTTGTGTTCTCGCCGGGGCATTTGGGAGACATTTTGCATGTGGTGCCAATGCTCAAGGCTCTTCGCGCGGGTCAGCCAGAAAAAAAGATAATTTGGCTAGTCGGACCATGGAGCGAGGCTCTGGCGGGGCGTTTTTCTGAAATTTCCGACGAAATTCGCGTATTTGGGCCAAATTCACCCAATTTTACGAGAAATAAACGTGATTTTCGTCAAAATGCGTGGTTTCAATGGAATTTCGCGCTGAAATTACGAAAAATTGGAGTGGAAACACTGATTGGTCCACTGGATGGCGTGGGCCGGTTCCTAGCCAATGCGATTCGTCCCAAACGGTGGATTGGCATTGGTGACCGGCGCCCGCCGCGTGTGCGCCGCGACATCGAAACATTTGTTCAGCCCTACGAAAAAGACCGCTACGAGGCCGATGCGTGGTGCGGCCTGCTCAAGCCGCTGGGCATTGAGGAAACGGCCGATCGGCTCGAATATGAGGTAAAACCCGGCGAAAACGCCGCCGCCGAGGCCTATTTACGCGCCGAAGGGGTGGATTTGGGGTGTCCGCTGGTCCTGATTGCTCCTGGATCGGGCTGGAGCGGAAAAAATTGGCTTCCAGAGCGGTTTGCCGAGGTTGCCGAGTGGCTTAAAGCCGAAAAAGGCGTCCAAATTGCATGGGTGGGAGCTCCCGGGGAGGAAAATCTTGTTCCAGAAGCGCAAAAAGGGGATTTGAACTGGGTCGGGAGGACAACAATTCCGCTTTTGGCGGCAATCATGGCAAAATCGCGACTTTTTATCGGAAATGACGCCGGATTGCTGCATTTTGCGGCCGCGGTTGGCCTGCCGACGGTTTCCATCTGGGGGCCGACCAGCCCCGGCAAATGGGGCCCCAAAGGGCCGATTCACCGCCAAATTCGCAAAGTTGAGCACTGCGAAGGTTGTGTTTACTGGGATTACCGCGCCACCTGCCAGCACGCCAATCAATGCATGAAGGCCGTGACGGTGGAGGATGTGAAGGAGCGGATTAAGGAGTTTTTTCTATAACAGGATGTCAGGATTTCAGGAATCGCCATGAGAATAGAATGCGATGATCTGGCTGCATACCTCTTGTACTTGATCAACGGTCAGGTCATAAAACATCGGAAGGCGTAAGAGACAATCGGCGAAACGATTGGCGTTGGGCAGCTCGCGGCCGTCGTGTTTCGCGGCATAAAATGGGCTCTTGTGGAGTGACAAATAATGAAAAACCGCGAGAATGCCGGCGCGTTTCAAATGGGCAATCAAAGCCGATCGCTCCGGCAATGAACGACAGACCAGATAGAACATGTGCGCGTTGTTACTGGCATAATCTGGAATGCTGGGCAAAATAATTATGCCTTGGTCAGCCAGAGGGCCCAATCCCTGTGCATAGGTTGCCCATAAGGCTTTGCGCTTGGCTTGGATCTTGTCCAATTGTTCAAGTTGGGCATATAAGAACGCCGCAATGATTTCCGAGGGCAGGAACGATGACCCCGTGTCCACCCAGCCGTACTTATTCACTTCACCGCGGAAAAATTCGGCTCGGTTGGTCCCCTTTTCCCAAATGATTTCCGATCGCCGGATATACTGCTCGTCATTCACGACCAATGCACCGCCTTCGCCCGAAATGATGTTCTTGGTCTCATGAAATGAAAAACATCCAAAGTGACCAATACCGCCGAGGGGTTGGCCTTTGTACGTCGCATCAATGGCCTGCGCGGCATCTTCGACCACCAGCAGGTTGTGTTGTTTCGCCAACGCCATCACGGCATCCATGTCGCAGGCCACGCCGGCGTAATGGACGACCACGATAGCCTTGGTACGCGGGGTGATGAGAGCTTCTAGCGCGCTGACATCTAGATTTGGATGGTCGGCACGGCTGTCGGCAAACACAATCTTGGCACCCTGCCGCACAAATGCGAGGGCCGAAGTCACAAATGTGAACGAAGGCACAATGACTTCATCACCCGGACCGACACCGGACAAAATGGCAGCCATTTCCAAGGCATCGGTACAACTGGTTGTCAGCAGAACCTTGCGAAAATCATAGCGGCGCTCTAGCAAACGCTGACAGTTCTGCGTGAAGGCCCCGTTACCAGAGATTTTGCCGGATTCAACCGCCTGTCGGATATAGTCGGTTTCCTTGCCGGTCAGGAAAGGCTTATTGAAGGGGATGGGGGTCATGGATAAGACTTTGTAGATTCAATAAGCGGCAACCAGGCATGGAAGTATTGCTTTTCAGCAATCCGTTGAAATCCGCAATAATCATAAAATCGACATGCATTTTGATTATTCGCTTGAGTCGCCATCGAAAGCTCTTTATGCCCGTTGCGGTGGCAGAATCGTTCGGCTTCGATTACCAACTGGTGGCCCAAACCTTGTCCACGCCACTGGGGGCCAACGGCGAGCAAGCCGATCCGGACGATCCCGTTGGGTTCAACGGTAATCAAGCCATGGGGCTCATGAATGTTACCAGCGATATAGACCCGCTTGCCATTTTCTCCCCGCAGCGAGGACTTCAACCATTCGGAATACAGCCGTTCAAATTCGCGGTTTTGGAAACCAGCATCCATCCGGAATCGGCTGTAAAAACCGCTTTGGAGAGCAAGGGACTCTAACGCCGGGCTGTGTTCACTACAAAGACATATGAAGTTCGATTTTTTATCGGGAATGACATTGTTAATATTTTTGGAATATTCCACTTTAGTTCCAACGGGGGTCGCGCCAGCTCGCTGCATGGCGAGGCAGAGGCGATCAGGAACAGGCGGAGTGACCAAGTAGAGCAAGCGGATCCCGGCTTGGGTGGCTTGATGCAAGACGGGGAGAATGTCCGCCTTTATGTCGGGTGGCTCTAAAAAGGAAACGGCTCCTACAGGATAACCAAAAAAACGGGAATCCCATTCTCGGGTTTCGATTGCCATCAGGATGCTCCTGAAGGTGGCAGGTCCACGGGTTGGAATCCAATCCGCTGTCGAACCACATAAAGTGGCCGATTCTTCACCTCGTTAAAGACCCGACCGAGATAGAGGCCAAGAACACCAAGATTGGACAGAAGAACGCCCCCGATGAACCAAAGTGAAACCATCATGCTGGTCCAGCCGGTCACAGGTATACCGTGGATGAAATATTTGGCGACGAAGTAAAGCGCCACCAGAAATGCGCCGAGCGCCAGAAAGAGGCCTAACGTTATCGAAAGATAGAGTGGTTTGTTAGACTGCGAGATAATACTTTCGGCGGATAGTTTCAGTAGTTTGCGGAGCGAGTAAGAAGTCTTGCCTTGAAACCGATGGGCATGGACAACCTCGACATAACCGACAGAAAATCCAAGCCAGCGGATAAACAAGGGAAAAGACCGGTTATGTTCGCGCAATCGAAGATAATCTGCGATCACGGATCGCCGGGAAATGCTGAAATTGGCCACGGTATTATCGAACCGGGAGTCAGTGAAATAATTATACACAGTATAGAATGCCTTGGAGGAAAGGCGCTTGAGTAGTGAATCTCGGCGTCGGACCCGACGGCCAAACACCACGTCGAAATGCCCCTCCTGTGCGGCACGATACAGCTTATCAATTTCCTCGGGCTGATCTTGCAGATCGCAATCCATTACCACGATCCAGTCTCCGGAGGCATGTTCCAAGCCAGCCGTGATGGCATAATGTTGGCCAAAATTACGTGTTAAGCGGATTCCTTTACAGCGGGGTTCGGCGGCGACGATGCGCGCCACAGTGTCCCATGAACCGTCAGGGCTGGCATCATCAACCATGATGACTTCGAAGTCCGGAGTGATTTGCCTCAGTGTCGCAACCAGGCGGCGACAGAGTTCCTCGAGACAAGCAGCGGCCTGGTAGACGGGGGTGACTACGGAAATGTATGGAGAGGCATTCATATCAGGAGGCTAAGGTTAGAACAACATCCTGTGGGAAGGGTTTCATGGAGAGGATTCGGTGACAGGGGGCGATCGTTTATAGATCTGATACCTCTCTTCTTGCTCGCCCCACACTGGGTGTACTTGTTTAAAATTCATTTCAGTGGCTAGAGCCCAATTAGGCGGAGGAGATTGGCCATGAACCAACTGGTTGGCCGGCCAATGCGGATAGGATGTGTCGCTAACGAGTACATACGATACCCTTTGTTGACGACAAATACGTTCAATGTGTTCCAATGGGGCGTTCGGCAGCCGGACCCACCGTCGGGGGTGGTCAATATCAATTTCAAGAGAAATAGACGGCCCCAGCGACATGAATCGGTCATCTTGATTGGTATTCTCCTTGAACCATTGGACAACTGCCTGCAAGTTGTTCTGGCTCCATATTTGATCGCGATGTGCCCGCAGAGAGGATGCGGTGGCGCTACTTGCCATGACCAGAAGAAGAATACACCAGCACCCCATTTTCCAGCGCCGCCCCCACAAAGAGGGCGACAGGACAAGATGGCCAGACACAATAATAATGATTAAAGGAATATAAATGATAAGCCATCGGCTATAAACATAGCTTAAGCTTACTCCCAGTGGAAAGATCATGACGGCCAGAAGGAGCCACAGAAATGTTTTCCATTGTGGGCTCCATAATCGAATAGCCAAGATGGCCATCAACATGGCCAGCCATAATGCATTACCGATCCGGAAGGCCTGTGGGAAGAGATCCTGGCCATATATGCGTAACGATAACATCAAATTAGAGACATACCGGCGGCTGACTTCCTGGCGATGCCGCCAGAGCCATTTAAGTGCACCCAATTCATTGTATTCCTTGAATTCTTCGACAAACCAGGCATCACGAGGCGCATTTTCATATTTTGAGTCATAGGCCTTGGTTCCTTTGGCCAATGCGGCAGCACGGTTGGCTAATTCGAAATTGCCCGATTTGTTCCCCTGATTTTGGAGGACGTAGTGTGGCGTCACAACGGCAACGTAGATCAACAGGCCGAGCAGCAAGAAAAGGGAGATTGTTGTCATCCGTCTGACATGAACTAGAAATAGCCATCCGGTTGTCAGTGCGAAGGCGGCAAGGGAGTCGAGCGGTTTGAAATAGATGCCGAGGGCGAGGAGGGCATAACCGGTCAGAATGGGGACAGGTTTGAGGCTTTGTCCGCCAATGGCAGAAGCCAGAACGGCATAAGCGGACACTAGGCAGGCTGCGAATCCTATCTCCGGCATGGAATTGACTGAATAGTTCAACAAAGCGGGGTTGGTGGTGGCCCACATACCGGCAATCCAAGCAGCGGCATTGCTGTCAAACAGCCGCCGCGTCAACAACATGGTCATGCCGACAAGAATGGTTCCAAAGATGACCGTGCTCCATTGGAGCGCCTCAGCGGGGTTATATCCCAGCCGATAAGCGATGCCGGCCGTAAGAACGGGGAATTCCTGCCAAATGGTTGAGAGGGCTCCCGGTTCGCCTTGTACCCACAGAATGCCCTGTTGGATCATGTGGGTGGAATCCAATTGGGCGGGATAGGCTATGCCCGCTAAATGGATTCTTAGCCCGAGGGCGAGACCCAAGATGAGGATTGGAATAGCAATGCGGATGCGTCGGGGCAGTTCAAGAGGCCTTTCCTCTGTGGCCCATTGTATGATAGAGCTAAACATCGTTGGCGATTTAGTGAGCATTGGCAGACGACTCGAAATATTCACACTGACAAGCCGAATCAAAGAATGCCCATGGTCGGAGTCAAAATCAAGCACCATCCGCCGCGGCAGGATTGGTTTATAAGGGTGAAGACGGTATGACCAGTATGGAGCGGGTGGATTATTTTTTGCGGCGGGTGGTGTTGATGGTGCCGACGTTTGTCGGGATTACGCTGGTGTGTTTTGCGCTGTGCCAGGTGGTGCCGGGGGGGCCGGTGGAACAGGCACTGGCGAAGATGCGAGGGCTGGAAGCGGGGGCGGCGGGGCGCGGGTCGCATGCCGGGGCGGCCGTGACCGCAGAACAACGGCAGGCGCTGGAGGCCCATTTCGGTTTCGATCAGCCGGTCCTGAAGCGCTATTGGACATGGCTGGTACGCGATAAAATGGGGTTGGCGGCGCGGTCGTACAAGTACCCCAATAAAACCGTCGGTCAACTGATCGTGGATCGCTTCCGGATTTCCTTGGTGTTCGGGATCTCCGGGTTCGTGTTGACGTACCTGATTTGCATCCCGCTGGGGATTGCCAAGGCGTTGCGTCACGGGAGTGCGTTTGATGCCGTGAGTAGCGTGGTGGTGTTCATTGGCTACGCGATCCCGGCCTTCGCGTTCGGCATGTTGTTGAAAATGTTATTTGCGGGAACCGGGGAGGGCTTCTGGGATATTTTGCCGGCGGCGGGGGCGGTGTCGGTGAATTATGACCTGCTTTCGCCGTGGGGCAAGTTCAAGGATGCGCTGGCCCATTTTGTGCTTCCGGTATCATGCTACGTCATTGGCAATTTCGCGGTGTTGACGCTGCTGATGAAAAATTCGCTGTTGGAGCAGATCAGCCAGGATTATGTCCGCACGGTGCTGGCCAAGGGCGGCAGTCTGCGGCGCGCGGTGTGGGGGCACGCGCTGCGCAACGCTTTGATTCCCATTGCTACGGGTTTTGGCGGGGTGCTGGGTATTTTATTTGCGGGTTCGGTATTGATTGAAAAGGTGTTTGAAATCCCGGGCATGGGGTTGTTGAGCCTGGATGCCATTGTCAGCCGCGACTACATGGTGTTCATGGGCATCCTGGCGGTGACGTCGGTGCTGGGATTGCTCGGGCGGTTGCTCTCCGACGCGTGTTACTTGCTGATTGATCCACGGATTCAATTCGATTGAAGCAAGGAAATGAAAGCCGATTAAAACCCCAGCAGGAAAGCAAGAAACCCAGGAAAACAGGAAAAGGCGCGTGATGGATTTGTCAGCATGAATGAACCAAGGACAGGAAATCCAATGGGAACCGTAGCAGGAAAGCAGGAAACCCAGGAAAACAGGGAAGGGTACATGGAAAATTTACCGGACAAAGAACTCACGGAGAAGATTATTGCTGCGGCGATACAGGTACACCGTGAACTTGGACCGGGTTATTTGGAATCTGTTTATGAGGAAGCCTTGTGCTTGGAATTGGAGGCCAGCGGAATGGCTTTTGAACGCCAGAAAAGTGTGGAAGTTCGTTATCGTGGTCAGATTGTCGGCCTTTACCGCCTGGACTTGTTGGTGGAATCCAAGGTGGTTGTGGAGTTGAAGGCCATTAAGGAATTTGAACCGATTCATTACTCGGTGGTCCGGTCATATCTGAAGGCCACCGGGTTGGCCACTGGCTTGTTGTTGAATTTTCATTCGGTTCCATTGGTCATCAAGCGGATCGGTCGCGAATTTAAGGGCTCCGAATCATGAAAAAATTCCTGTGTTCATGGGTTTCCTGTTTTCCTGCTTTTCTGGAATGAAGTGGCAGTTCCATCCGGTGACGCGGCAGCGTTGGGCGCGGTTTCGGGGGCTGCGGCGAGGGTGGTGGGCTTTCTGGATTTTTGTGGGGGCGTTCGTGGTGAGCCTTGGCTCAGAGTGGCTGGCAAATGATAAGCCGCTGTGGATTCGCTTCGATGGGAAGAATTTTTTCCCAGTGGTGAAGTTTTATCCAGAGGATGTGTTCACGGGGAACGGGCGAATGACGCGTCCGGATTATCGTGCGCTGGCGGCCAGCGATATGTTCGCGCCGGGGAGCGGCAACCGGATGGTTTGGCCGTTGATTCCATTTGGTCCACTGGAAAGCTTGACGCCGGGAGACATCGCGCTGCCGCCGGTGGTGACGGTGACCGCGCGGCCGGTGACGTTTGTTGTGTCGGCGGATGTGGACGCCACTGGGCGGATTTTGCGGGTGCAGGGTGATGCGGAGCATTTCCATTTGGCAGTGGGCGCAGAGTTGCCGATTCCGGATGCGGTGCGGGCGGGGATTGCCGAGCGGTTGGCCAATCGGGCAGCGCCGGCGGTGGATGCGTCGGTGGCGGGCGGCTGGATTTCGCTCCCGCCATTTACGCCGCGCGATGAAACGCCGCAGCGGGTACGCGTGACGCTGCGTGACAAACTGGCGGCGGGCGCGGCCCGGCAGGCCGTTGTGGATGAAGAGCAGCCGGTATATCCGCCGGATTTCCCGGCGCCGGGCAGCGCGGGCTGGCAATTTTCCACGACCAAGGAACAGGTACGGTTTCCGTTCCGGCCGGTATGGGGACACCCGCTGGGGATTGATTCGGCGGGGCGCGACGTGGCGGCGCGGATGTTGTATGCCCTGCGGACTTCGCTCCTGTTCGGGATGTTACTGGTGCTGACGACGATGGCGCTCGGTACGTTGGCCGGAGCGGTGCAGGGCTATTACGGCGGCAAAGTTGATTTGCTAGGGCAGCGGTTCATCGAAATCTGGGAATCGCTACCGTTCCTGTATGTGCTGATTTTGCTGGGTTCGGTATTCGGGCAGAGCTTCGGCCTCCTGCTGGCGATTTACGCGATCTTCAATTGGATCGGCATTTCGTACTACATGCGCGCGGAATTTTTGCGGTTGCGCAAGTTGCCGTTTGTGGAGGCGGCGCGGGTGATCGGCCTGCCGCCGCGCAAAATTATTTGGCGGCATATGCTGCCGAACGCGCTGGCGCCGCTGGTGACGTTTTTCCCGTTTCTGCTGGTGGGGGCCATCGGGGTAATGGCCGCGCTGGATTATCTGGGGTTTGGTTTGCCGCCGCCTACGCCGAGCTGGGGCGAGCTGCTGGCGCAGGCCCAGGAATTTCCGCAGGCGTGGTGGCTGGTGCTATATCCGGCGTTGGCGTTGTTTTTCACCATGCTGGCGGGGGTGTTTATCGGCGAAGGCTTGCGGGCGGCGTTTGACCCCAAGCCGTTCGGCCGGCTGGAGTAGGCGCGTCGGTTGACGCCGGCGGGGCGCTTGGGTAGGGTGGCGCGCCATGAAAACAAATCACATCGGCAAATGGTTCGGTTGGGTTTTGGTGGCGGCTTTGATCAGCATGGGGCGCGTGGCTCTGGCACAAGATGCGCCGGATGACGTGGTGTTGGAAGCACCTGCGGAGGACGACGCGCCGCCGGTGGCCGAGCCACCCGTGGTTGAGCCTGAACCCGTGCCCGAACCCGCGCCGGGCGACGATGCGCCGATTTTGGCGCCGGAGTTGCCACCGGTGGTAGAGCCCGGCGCCGGCGACGAGCCGATGGAACCGACCAAGCCGCCGAAAAAAACTCCCACCTACAAGGGTGCAGATATGCAGTCCGCCTTTACGGGTGCGGGCAGTTCGCATTTCGGTATTTCGGGGCGCGTGAACAAGCTGCCCGCCAAAAAATCGGTGCGCAAAGAAAAGGGCGAGTGGAAGCGCAACGTGGAATTGGGCATCAACACAGCCAGCGGCAACAGCGAGCTGTTGCGCTATAACGGCGCGTTGAGCGCGGGGCGCGAAACGGATCAGCACGCCATTTTCCTGAAAGCCGCCGGTCGCTACGGCGAGAGTGAAAAAGAAAAGGACACGGAAAACGCCACGGCGGAAGCCAAGTTCCAGCGGAAGCTGACGGCGCGCAACTATGTGGCGTTGGATGGCAACGCGCGGCATGACCAGATTGCCGACTTGGCGTACCGGGTGCGCGCCAACCTGTCATTGGGCCGGCACATTGTCGCCGATGAGCGCGTGGTCCTTAGCGCGGAAATCGGTCCGGGTTATGTCGCGGAAAAGAAGGGCGATGACCGCGAGGGGTTTGCGGCGGGCCGGGTGGCGCAATACTTGGAGATTCTCATGGCCGACAACTGGCAGGTGTGGGAGTCGCTGGAATATGTCCAGAATCTGGAAGATTCGGCGGTGTATTTTATTACCGCGGAAGTGGGGTTGGAAGTGGTGCTGACCGGCAGCATGACGCTGAAGTTCAGCGTGGAAAACCGCTACGACAACCAGCCGGCGGCCAACAAGAAGAGCAACGACCTGCTCACCACGACCGCGCTGAGCTGGAGCTTCTAACCTCTTGATTTCCGCGCACCCCGAAAACCTCGTTGTCACTCGTTGCATAGCAACCGGACGCTTTCGTTTTGGGGTGTCCCGGCCCCCAAAAAACCGATTCCGGTTTTGGTTGCAGGGCTGGAATGGTCGCAGACCTTCCAGCCTTTCGCGGCGGGAAGGTTTCGTTCCTCAACCATTCCCGCCCTACAAAAGCCCGACAAGAACAGCCATGACCGCATCCGGATTGTAGGCCGGGGTTGCACCCCCGGCGGGCTGTTATTTCCGGGTCTAGGATTGACAGGTCGGATTGTAGGGCTGGAATGGTCGCAGACCTTCCAGCCTTTCCCGGCGGGAAGGTTTCGTTCCTCAACCATTCCCGCCCTACAAAAGCCCGACAAGAAAAGCCATGAGCGCATCCGGATTGGATTGCAGGGCTGGAATGGTCGCACCTTCCAGATATCAGGGCTCAATTCACTCAAAATCAGCGAAATTGTTGGGTGTCCCAATGCGGAACTCAAGAAGAGCAACGACCTGCTCACCACGACCGCGCTGAGCTGGAGCTTCTAACCGGAATGATTCAGGTCGGCACGGGCTTATTGGCGTGTGGCGGTGAAGGTGCCGGACAGTGAATATGATCCCTTGCGCAGCGAGTAGCTGCCATCCAAGTGGGTGGCGGAGGTGAACGTGCCTTGCAGGCGCACGGCATCCGAGCTGTCAGTTTCGGTGAGGTATTGGGCGGCGAACGTGCTGCCACGGATATCCACCGGCTGGGGGAACCAGATTTGGGCAGTGGGGTCTTCGAGGCGCAGCGTGCGCACCCAATCGCCTTCCACCGTAAACGTGATGCGGCCCCCGTTTGAGGTGCGGCCGGTCCATGTGCCGTCGTAGTTCTGGTCGCTGCCACCCTCGCCGCCGCAGCCGCCGAGCAGCAGGCCACCCATGACCATCAGCAGTACACTCCAGCCCATCCGTCGTAAGTTCATGCGGCATCCTTTCGAATGAGCAAACTCTACTCGTCGGGCTGGGGCGGGGTCAAGCGTCGCGCAAAATTTCAGAACGCAGATCTTGCCGCGGCGCGGACACCGTGCAAGAATGCTGAAAAACAAACGGAACCAAGCGCAGGAGGGTGCAATGAAAAAGTGGATGATTCCAATGTTGGCCGTTGGTTTGTGGTTGGTGGCGGGAGGGGCACAAGCCGAACACCGGCTGGGGCTGGGGGCCAATTACTGGGTGGCCGTGGACGACATCAAGATCCAGGACATAGACAAGGATGGCCTGAGCTATTTGGTGAGTTACCAGTGGCGCCCGGCATTGATCGGCCTGCAAGCCGACGTGGAATTCCTGCCCGACCTGTTTGGCAAGGATGGCGTGGCGCTGGCGGCCTACGTGCTGGTGGGCAAAGCCATCTATGCCGCGCTGGGGGCGGGCATGATCCACCTGGATGGCGGCTGGCTGGATGATCCGTTCATCGCGTTGAAAGTGGGGTTGGACCTTGAACTGCTGCCAAGCCTTTTCCTGGATATCTCCGCGAGCTACCGCTACCACGGCACCATTCGCGAATTGGATGTGGAAGACGAGCTCAAGAAGATTGACACCGATACCGTGTTTCTTGGCGCGGCGGCGCGGATTGCGTTCTGAGACGCGCTGCGCGTCAGAACGGATCGAAAAACGAATTGTCGTCGGGCCCGAACCAGCCCAGATGCTGCGCGGCGCCGCGCGTGCCGGTGCGGGCGAGGACTTCGCTGGTCACGTGGCCATCGCACCACGCCACATTGGCGCGGCCGGCATGGCGGAAATGAATAGTGGGCCACGGCGTGCCGCCGCCGGCAAAGCGCGGCGGCTCGGCGAATGAATACTCGATGAGCTTGGCCTGCGCGCCGCCGCCCTGCATATAGGCAGTATCGGCGAACATCACGGTGCGCGCCGGATGGGCGAGAGTTCCGGCGCGCATGCCTTGACGCGTGGGGTTGTCCACGCCAAGGCACACCTCGGAGCCGACGCCGTGCGCGTTGTAGCCGTAGCCACCGCACGACGCCTCGAAGCCGCCATCCACCATGGGCAGGGCGGGGCAGCGTCGCACCCAGCGACTGGCGCCGGCGCCGCCGAGATATTCCGCCAGCGGGCCCAGCGCGCCATCGAACGCGGCGGCGCCGCTGCGCACCCCGTGCCAGCGGATGGAGTTGCCGCCGACGATGTCGGTGGCGGCGGTGACATAACGCCCGTGCTCCGCGGCATAGGCCAAATTGGCCGCGGCCAACTGCCGCAGATTGGAGCGGCAGGTGGCGGACTCCGCCGCGGCGCGGGCCCGCGGCAGCAGGCCGATGAGCACCGCCGCCAGCAAGCCCACGCCGGCCATAGTGGTCAGCAATTCCACCAGCGTGAACCCGGCGCGGGGGGGGCTGGGCGCGCGGAGCTTCACCGGCTCAACCTCCAGCGGTAGAAGCCGGGTGCGCTGCGGTCGGTGGCCGGCAGCCAATCGGCATCAAGCAGGCTGGCCTTGTATTCCAATTGCGTGGTGAAGCCGGGCAGGGCGGGGGGCGTTTCGTTGGGCGCCGTGCCGATTTCCACCAGCGCGTTCAGGACACCGACGCCATTCACATCGAAGCCGCCGGACCCGAAGGTGGGGAAAGGGTCGTAGATGGGATGACTGTAGCTGTCCAGCGTGGAGCCATCGCCGGGGATATCCACCAGGCGCACGTGGGTGACGCGGCGCACATCCAACCCCGGCGTGCCCACCAACGAGTGCAAATCAAACGGCGTGCCATGACCTTGCAGATGTTTGCCGGCGAGACCGCCGAGGGCGTCGGCTTCGGTGCCGCCTTCGTCGGAATAGCCCAGCACGGGATTGGTGGCAAAGGCGTGATTCGGAAAACGGAAGAAGTTGGTGCCGTCGGAGGAGACTTCCACAAACGCCAGCTCCAAAAATTCTTCGGTAAAGGCATTTTCAAAAACAGCGAAGTCCGGACCGGGGCCGTCGGTGATGGGCAGCGGGAATGTCAATGTGATGTGGCCGCCGTCGCCGAGGCTCACGACATTGGTGGAGCCGTTGAAGCCGTCGCCCATTTCGGCGGGTCCGAGGGCGTGGGCGGCATTTTTCCATTGCGCGTCCACATTGGCGCCGGGGGTGTAGTCGGTCACGGCATCTGCCCAGCAGACAATGGCGGGGTTGGTGGCGGCGAGGCCATCCGCGAGGCCGGCGTAGGCATAGGTGAAGTCCGCCAGCGCAAAATACATCGGAGTATTTGCGCCGAACGCACCCATGTCGGTGGTCTCCAGCGTGCCGGCCAGCGTGGCCACGGACGGCGGCATCCAGGAGAGGTCCAGCGTGGTCCAGTTGGTTTGGATGAAACTTTTGCCATCGCGGAAATCCGCCAGATAATGATTGGTGGTGGCGACGATGCGGTTCTCCAGATCGCGCGCGGTCAGAGTCAGCACAAAATAATCGCCATCGGTGAAGGGCCGGCTAAAGCCCGATCCATTGCGGATGGTGAGAGCGGCGTAGGTGGTGTTGTTGATCTGGACGGAGCGGGGGTGGATGGGAATGTCGAACGCGATGACCGGCGGCGGATTCCAAGGATCGTCATAGGCCACGGCGTAGGCGTTGCTGTGCGGCGCGGCGGCGGCATATTGGTTGCCGAAGGAGCCATCGGTGGTGTTGCTGACGGTGGAAAACGCGAAGCCAGCCCACGACGTGAAGCCGCCCCCCCAGTCCGTGAACGTGTTGCCGAAAAATGCTGGGCCGTCGGCGAGCGGGCGGTCGTTGATGAACTGCCCCGGAGCAGTGAAATTGGTTGCGAACGAAACGATCGTCTGCGCCGCCCACGCGCGCGCCACCCACAGAACCAACAGACCAAACAACCAACGCCGCATGGCGCCATCCTTTCCGCCCCAATCAGCGAGGGCAGGGAGTTGCACTTGCCCCGGCTTCCCGTCTTCTGGCTTACGGCCCCTACTCTTCCACCTTCTCCCGGCTGAGGGCCGGAATGGCCTGTTGGAATTTCCTAACCGTTCACAGCGGCGCGACCGCGCGGGAATCTCACCCGCTTCCGTAGTCGCCGGAGACGCCGCCACCCTGGCGACGTGCCCCGCAACCTAGCACTGCGCCCCTGCCGTGCACAAGCGCCAAATCCGCGCGCAAGGGTTTGTTTTGACCTTTTTTTCACACTGTGGAAAAGTGGCCCCGCGTTTTTCCACACTGTGGAAAATTCCGCCCCGGCGGGATGAAAAGTTTTCCACACTGTGGAAAAAAACGGCTGGATTTTTCCACACTATGGAAAAAGTTTCGCGGATTTTTCCACGCAATGGAAAAACTTTGCGCGATTTTTCCACACAATGGAAAAACTTTGGTGAAATTTTCCACGCTGTGGAAATTATTTTTCCACACTGTGGAAAAACCCGCCCCGGCGGGCTGAACAGGATGTTTGGGAAAGGACGAGACGATGAGCGAGAGCAAGATCAAGGTCCCGGCGGACGGGCAGAAAATCACGATGGGCGCGAGCGGGCTGGCGGTGCCGGCGCGGCCGATTATTCCGTACATCGAGGGCGATGGCATCGGGCCGGACATCACGCGCGCGGCGCTGACGGTGTGGAACGCGGCGGTGGCCAAGGCGTATGGCGGAGAGCGCCGCGTGGCATGGATGGAGATTTACGCGGGCGAAAAGGCGAATGCGGTCTATGGGCCCAATACGTGGCTACCGACCGAGACGCTGGCGGCGTGCCGCGATTTTCTGGTGTCCATCAAGGGGCCGCTGACGACGCCGGTGGGCGGGGGCATCCGGAGTTTGAACGTCGCGCTGCGGCAGGAGTTGGATTTGTATGTATGCCTGCGGCCGGTGCGCTGGTTCACGGGCGTGCCCAGCCCCGTCAAGCATCCGGAAAAGACGGACATGGTGATTTTCCGCGAGAACTCGGAAGACATTTACGCGGGGATTGAGTGGGCGGCGGGGACGCCGGAGGTGCAGAAGGTGGTGGCCTTTTTGCAGCAGGAAATGGGCGTGAAGAAAATCCGTTTTCCGGGCAGCTCGGGCATTGGCATCAAGCCGGTGAGCGAGGAGGGGACGCGGCGGCTGGTGCGCGCGGCGATCCGCTACGCGCTGGCCAACGGGCGCCGGAGCGTCACGCTGGTGCACAAGGGCAACATCATGAAATTTACCGAAGGCGCGTTCCGCGACTGGGGCTACGCCACGGCGCGTGACGAGTTCGGCGCGCAGCCGCTGGATGGCGGCCCGTGGCACGTGCTGAAGGACCCGGCGACAGGCCGCGAGATCGTGGTGAAAGACGTGATTGCCGACGCATTTTTGCAGCAGATCCTGACGCGCCCGGCGGAGTATGACGTGATTGCCACGCTGAACCTCAACGGCGATTATATTTCCGACGCGCTGGCGGCGTGCGTGGGCGGTATCGGCATCGCGCCCGGCGCCAACATTAATTATGACAGCGGCTGCGCGGTTTTCGAGGCCACGCACGGCACCGCGCCGAAGTATGCCAACCTCGACAAGGTGAATCCCGGCTCGCTGATTCTCAGCGGCGAAATGATGTTCCGCTATCTGGGCTGGACCGAGGCCGCGGATTTGATCATCAAGGGCGTGGAGAAGACCATCGGGCAGAAGGTGGTGACGTACGACTTCGCGCGGCTGATGGCCGGGGCGCAGGAAGTGAGTTGCTCGGCCTTCGGCAACGCGATTGCGGAGAACATGTGAGGAGAACAGCCAGAACAGCCATTTAACGCAAGCGACGCAAGCGACGCAAGAGACGCAAAAGAGCGCAAGCGGAGACGGTGCAAGGTGTCAGAGAACCGAACAGCCGAGCAGCCATTTAACGCAAAAGACGCAAGAGGCGCAAAAGGGCGCAAACGCCAGACAGGATGAAGGATGAGGGAGAATGAGGTCAGCCGGGCGGTGTACGAGAGCGCGATTGAAGTACACCGGGCGCTGGGCGGGCCGGGTTTGTTGGAGGGTGTGTATGAGGAGGCATTGGCGTGGGAGTTGGCAACGCAAGGCCTGAAGGTTGAGCGCCAGGTTCAAGTGCCCATTCAATATAAAGGGCACACGCTGGGGACGCCGTTACGGCTGGATTTGCTGGTTGAAGGATGCGTAGTGGTGGAGTGCAAGGCAACGGCGGAATATAATCCGATTTTTGAGTCCCAAGTTTTGACGTATTTGAGAATATCCGGGCTGAAGTTGGGTTTAGTCATCAATTTTGGAGAAAAGATCGTGAAAGAGGGCATTCACCGAGTGGTGAATGGCTTGTGACGGTTCGGCGCTGGCGGCCTTTGGCGTCGTTGGCGTCGTTTGCGTTAAATGGATTTTTGTAGTGAAGGAGAGTTGAGATGAGTGCACAGCCGAACCAGAAGCAGCAGCCGGCGACGGCGGCGGACGGGATCACGCCGCGAGCGGTTGATTATGGGCAGTGGTATCTGGACATCGTGAAGCGCGCGGACCTGGCGGATCATTCGTCGGTGCGCGGGTGCATGGTGATCAAGCCGCACGGTTACGCCATCTGGGAAAAGTTGCAGCGCGAGCTGGATGACCGCTTCAAGGCGACGGGGCACGTGAATGCGTACTTTCCGCTGTTTATCCCGCTGTCGTTTTTGGCGAAGGAAGAGGAGCACGCGGCGGGGTTCGCCAAGGAGTGCGCGGTGGTGACGCATTACCGGCTGAAGTCGCTGGATGGCAAGGTGGGGGTGGACCCGGAGTCGAAACTGGAAGAGCCGCTGGTGGTGCGGCCCACGAGCGAAACAATCATTTGGGCGCAATACAAGAATTGGATCCAGAGCTATCGTGATTTGCCGCTGCTGATCAACCAGTGGGCGAATGTGGTGCGCTGGGAAATGCGTACGCGTCTGTTCCTGCGCACGGCGGAGTTTCTGTGGCAGGAGGGACATACCGCGCACGCGACGGAAGCCGAAGCGCGTGAGGAAGTATCGCGCATGCTGGCGGTCTATGCCGATGTGGCGGAAAACGTGATGGCCGTGCCCGTGGTGCGGGGCCACAAGACCGAGGGCGAGCGGTTCGCCGGCGCGCTGGATACGCAGTGCATCGAGGGCATGATGCAGGACGGCAAGGCGCTGCAAATGGGCACCAGCCACTATCTGGGCCAAAACTTTGCCAAGAGCGCCGACGTGAAGTTTTTGAACAAGGACGGCCAGTTGGAATATGTCCACGCGACCAGTTGGGGGGTCTCGACGCGGCTGATCGGCGCGCTGATCATGACGCACTCGGATGACAACGGGCTGATTCTACCGCCGAAACTGGCACCCATTCATGTGGTGATTGTGCCGATCTACAAGAGCGCGGAGGAGCAGGCGCGGACAACGGCCGAGGCGCAGGCGGTGGCTACGGAGCTGCGCGCGCAGGGCTGGAGCGTGAAGGTGGACGACCGCGAAGGGTTGCAGCCGGGTGCGAAATATTACGAGTGGGAACGCAAGGGCGTGCCGGTGCGGATTGAGGTGGGTCCCAAGGACCTCGAAAAAGGTTCGCTGTGCGTGGTGCGCCGGTTCGTGCTGGAGAAGGACGGCGAGAGCGAGCAGGAGCTGCGCAAGCGCAAGAAACAGTTTTTGCCGCGCGCGGAGGCCATCGCCAACATGCCCGCGCTGCTGGCGGCGCTGCAAAAGGAATTGCTGGAGCGGGCGCGCGCCATGCGCGACAAGCGCACACGCATCATTGACACGCTGGAGGAGTACGCAGAGTTCTTCAAGGGCGATGGCGGCTTTGCCTGGGTGCATTGGGCCGGCACGCGCGACGACGAGGACACCATGGCCAAGCGCTTTGAAACCAGTATCCGCTGCCTGCCGTTTGCCGACCAAATTCCGGAGGCGGGGCGCGGACCGGGCAAGTGTATTTTGACTGGCCAGCCGAGCGCGCAACGGGTATTGATGGCCAAAGCCTATTGAGCGGCTTGGCCCGCCAAGCCGGAACGGAGCGCGGATGAAGACCGGTGAACGTGAGCGGCAGATTCTGGTGGTTTGCACGGGGAATACGTGCCGGAGTCCAATGGCCGCTGGCTGGTTGAGCAAAAAGTTGGCGGGCAAGGGGTGGGTGGTGCAGTCGGCGGGGGTGGCGGCGTGGCCGGGGCAGCCGGCAGCGGCGGAGGCCATTGAGGCCATGCGGGAAATCGGCTGCGATATTTCGGGGCACCGCACCCGCGCGGTGGAGACCAAAATGGTGGCCGACGCGCGCTACATTCTGGTGATGACCGCGGGGCACCAGCGGGAAATCGTGGCGCGGTTCCCACTGGCCGAAAACAAGGTGTTTCTGGTTCATGGCTTCGGCGTGCAGGAGGCCTGCGATGTGAGCGACCCGGTGGGCATGCCGCTGGAGACGTATCGGCGGACCCGCGACGAAATCGTGCAGGCGCTGGGGGATTTCTTGCTATATCTGGCTGAAAACGGCGAGATTTCGCACTAAATTCTCGGCTGCATAAAATCCGCAATCCTTTCTGTTGCCAGTAGATAAGTTATTTTCCCGTTGCAAATCCAAGAAAACCAATTGGATTACTTGCGTAAATACCCCTTGGGGGTATGTTGGGGGTATGAAAAAACAACTGGAACATCCCGCCCACGATGACGTTCAACCCCGCTTGCGGCGTATTGCCGGCCAGATTCAGGGGGTGCAACGAATGATCGAGCAGCGCAAATATTGCTGCGACATCCTCACCCAGATTCAGGCCGCGCGCTCGGCGCTGCGGGCCGTGGAACTGAAGATTCTGGAAAAGCACATGACGCATTGCGTCAACTCCGCGCTGGTGTCGCAATCGCCCGCGGATGCCACCGAGAAGGTGGCGGAATTGTTGGAGATATTAAAACGACGCTGTTGAGGAGAGTTCCTCAAGAAAGGAAACACATGAAACTGAATCTGATCCTGATTTTGTTGGTGATGGCAACCACCGTGGCGTGGGCTGCGGGCCATCCCCAAACTCACTGCCCCGTGATGACGGCGAACGAGGTGGATGCCACATCGCCCTATGTGGATGTGGACGGCTACCGGATTTATATCTGCTGCCGGGGCTGCGCCAAGGCCATCCAAGATGACCCGGCGAAGTATATCGCGCAGTTGCAGGCGGAAGGTGTGGAGCTGGAAAAGGCGCCAGAGGCACCCGCCGCGGAATGATGAATCGTGCCGTCAGTCTCGGGTTGCTCTTGGCTGGGGCGGCCATTGCGGCCGATGATCCCTTTGCCGATGTGCGCCCGCAGGTGGCGCCCGCTGCCACGGAGCCGGCGATTCCGTGGTGGCGGGATAATTGGCAAGTCCGCCGCGAGCTGTATGGCGTGGTTGCCGGTGGCTGGCATGACTTGGATGACACCGGGCGCGCCAGCGTGCGCCTCTCGGCGGGGTTTGAAGTGCAAAAACGGTTGGCGACAGCCACGCGGACGCTCGGCGCAGTGGATTATCAGGGGCGCGTGGTGTATCGCGAGCACAGCTTGAACGCAACCGGCGACGCCATGGGAATGGATGCCGCCCGCTGGACTTATGAAACGCACAACGCCTATTTTGAGTTGTATAACGTGGCCGGCGAACTTGGGCGGCTCAATTTGCGCGCGGGCCGTTTTTATGTGCCGTTTGGCTTGAGCTGGCAAACCGACACTCACGGCACGTTGCTGCAACTGGCCAACGAGCGCGTGTTCGGCGACAGCCACGATTGGCAAGTCACCGCCTACGGCAACGCGACGGAGCTGCTGGATTATCAAGTTGGCTACGTGTTCGGCGCGGGGCCGCGCCAGCATTGGGACGGGCAAAGCGGGATGGCCGTTGGGCGGCTGGGCTTGAACAACACGGCGCGCAACGAGCGCGGGCGCGAAGGCGGGATCAGCGCGGCGTATGGCCAGCGGCTGGATCCGGCGGTCGGGGCGGGGGTGGTGGATACGTGGCGCGTGGGGGTGGATGCGCGGCAACGACTGGACACCGGCGGCGGGCCCATCACGCTGACCGGCGAAGGCGCGGCCGGCGAGGATGACCAGCGCGCGGTGTGGTCGGGGCTGCTGCAAGCGGATTGGCTGCATCCGTCGCGCCGCTGGGGCGCGGCGGCGCAATATACCTATTTTACGCGGCGTGCGGCCACCCCGGCCACGCAGCAAAGCGCCGCGCTGGTGGCCACGCGTTATTTCCGCAACGAGGTTGGCAACACCGCGCTGCATTGGCTGGCGGTGGGCGTCGAGAACCGCTGGGCGGCCACGGACATGCCGGACGACACGCTGTTACTGGCGCAGTATTACCACTATTGGTGAAAGCGAGGCTGAACATGAAACGGATTCTGGGACTGGGACTGGCGGGCGGGGTGCTGGCGGCTTCGGCCGCGTGGGGAGCCATCGGCTGCACGTTAAGCAATCCGGCGCGCGATTTGCAAACGCTGTTTCCCGAGATGACGTCGTATCGCGAGGATGTGAAAGAGTTCGGCAAGCTGCCGCAGGGCCGCGCCGATTATGCCGCGCTGCAAGAGCGGGTGGGCGGCGATTTGGATCCGGTGTATGAGGCGTTCGACACGCCCTACACACTCTACTCCGTGTTCAAGGGCGACGAGCGTATCGGCTATGTCCACGGCGTGAACGTGCCCGGACGCGGTGGGGTCATTCAAGTGTTCCTGGCGGTGGAGCCGGAATCGGGGGGCATCCGCCGGATGTTTTACCAGCGTTTGGAAAGTCCCGGCGGCCCCGCGTTGCGCAACCCAGCGGTGACGGGACAGTTCGCCGGCCTGACGCTGGCGGATTTCTATAAGCACGATTATTTCGCGGCGGTGGACCCCGCCAACGAAGCGGATACTGTCGGCCGGATTGCGCCGCCCGCGCAGTTGCCGGACGCGGCCCGGCCGGATTGGGAGGCCACGCTGCGCGGCGTGCGCAAGGACCTGATCCTTCTCGACATTTTTGTTTTTGAGCGGCGGCACGATCCCTTCTATGAGCGCGCGGTCGCCGCCCGGCAAGGAAAGGAAAATACCCCATGAAAACTTCTCAACTACGCTGGATGATTTTGGCCCTGTTGGTGGGCGTCGGCGCGGGCATGATCGGTTGCGCCCGCCAGAAAGCGGAGCATTTCGGCCCCGCGTTCACGGATGCGCCGCGCGTGACGATTGCTCAATTACTGGCGGACCCGGAGGCCTACCGCCGGCAAACGGTGCGCGTGGCGGGCGATATCGAACGGCAATGTCCGTCCTCCGGCTGCTGGATGTTTTTGCGTGATGAGGAAGGCCGCTCGATCCGCGTGGAATTGGGCGACTACTTTGCGGAGCTGCCGCGGCACGTCGGCCAGCGCGCCGAAGTGGAAGGCGAGTGGATTCCGCACGGCACGGGGCATCAGTTCATCGGCACGCGGGTCACGTTTGGTGGGGAGGCCGCGCCATGAATCTGACCTCGTTTGCCTGGAAAAATCTGACGCGCCGTCCCGTGCGCACCATGCTGACGGCGGGGGGCGTGGGTCTGGCGGTGGCGGTGGCGGTGAGCCTTGGCGGATTCAATCTCGGCTATCGGCAGGCCATCGCCGGCAGTATCGAGCAGCTTGGATTTCAAGTCATGGTCATGGCCAAGGGCTGCCCCTATGAGGCCGCGACCATGATGCTTAAAGGCGGTTCGGGATTGCTCTATCTGCCGGAAGAGGCGCACGAGCAAATCCGCACCGATCCCGACATTGAAGACATCACGCCGATTTTTATCGGTATTGCCGAAAAGCAAAATTATTCGCTGGATGGCACACCGCAGGCCTCGGCCTACACGATCATGAGCGGCGTGGAGCTGGATAGTTTTGTGACGATGAAGCCGTGGCTGAAGTTCAAGCACGGCCCCGGCTATGACGGCGGACGCTGGTTCGCGCCCACGGCCACCAACGAGGTGGTGATGGGCTACGAAGTGGCGGAGTATGAACAGCGCAAAGTCGGCGACACGTTCTACGCCACGGTGGTGCCCAACGGCAAAGTGGAGCCGGAGCTCCATGCGTTCACGGTGGTGGGCGTGCTGGATCGAACCGGCGCGCAGGATGACGGCACGGTTTTTCTGCCGCTGCCGGCGGCGCAGGCGATCTTCGGGCGGCCGGGCGAGCTGACGATCATCGGCATCAAGCTCAAGGAATTCAACGGCATCCGGATGCGTGAATTCGAGGGCCGCTGGCTCAAGATTCCCGAGGTACAGGTGGTCAGCCTGGAGCAGGTGAAGGGCGCGCTCGTGTCGCTGGTGGGCACGGCGCAAACCATGGTGGCGGCGGTGGCGCTGATTGCGGTGCTGGTAGCCATGATTGGCGTGGTGAATGCCATCCTGATGAGCGTGCATGAGCGCACCAGCGAGCTCGGGGTGTTGAAGGCCATCGGCGCAGGCCGCGCGCAAATCTTCCGCCTGGTATGGCTGGAGACGTTACTGATCAGTCTGGCCGGCGCGGTCCCGGGCAGCCTGGTGGCCACCGCTGGCGCGCGGTTGACGGACCTCGCGCTGCGCAAGGTGCTGAACATCGGCGTGACGCAATCGCTGGTGCGCATTACGCCGGGCCTGCTGGGCGTGGTGATTGTGGGCGCGGTGGTGCTGAGCTTGCTGGCCGGAATTTGGCCGGCTGGCCGCGCCGCCAACTTGCGCCCCGTGGAAGCCATCCGGAGTGGAGAATAATCATGAGCAATGACATTTTGATTGCGGGCCGCAACTTACAGCGGCATTACCGGCGCGGCAGCGAAATTGTGCGCGCGCTCGATGGCGTGGATTTGGAAATCCGCGCGGGCGAATCGGTGTGCATCCTGGGGCCGTCGGGCTCCGGCAAAACCACGCTGGTCAATCTGCTTTCCGCGTTGGATGTGCCCACCGCCGGCGAATTGGAGATTGGTGGGCGCCGGGTGGACGGCCTGAGCGAGGCCGCGCTCGTGGACGTGCGCCGCGGGATGCTGGGCTATGTATTCCAACAGTTCCACCTGATTCCCACGTTGACGGTCATGGAAAACATCGCGCTGCCGCTACTGTTTTTGCGGCGCAAGGTGGACCCCGCCGAGCTGCTGCGCGTGCTGGAGGCGGTGGGTTTGGCCGACCGCGCCAAGCACCTGCCCAAGGAATTGTCCGGCGGCCAAATGCAGCGCGTGGCCATCGGCCGCGCACTGGTGGTGCGCCCGCGCGTACTGATTGCCGACGAACCGACAGGCAACTTGGACAGCCACACGGGCGAGGCCATTTTTACGCTGTTCCAAAAAACGGTGCGTGAGGATGGCGTGGCGCTGGTGCTGACCACCCACAACTTGGCGCTGGCAGCGCGTTGCGACCGCACACTGACGCTGACCGACGGCAAAATCGTGGGGACCACGGCGGCGGGGGCGCGGGGGTAGGGCGAGTGGAGCCAACGGTCGGATTCGAACCGACGACCGTCGCATTACGAATGCGGTGCTCTGCCAGCTGAGCTACGTTGGCGTCAACGAGGGCCGCACTATGCCAAAGGCCCGCGCGGAGAGTCAAGCATCCGGCGGCGGTGTATTGCGGTCGGTGAACGGGATGGCCAGCAGCCGGATAGCGCGGGGGTTGTCGCACGCGATGTCGGCCAGTACCCACCGCGGACTACGCGACCCGGCTTGCCATGCGCGGCGTGCTGCCGCCAGGGCGGGCGGGGTCCACAAGGCGCAAAGCGGGTGGGGCAAATCGCTTGTCGTTGAGGAAATACCGGCGGGTTGCTGCCGCGCGGCCACCACCGCCACCTCTGGCGCGCGCGCCGCAAGCAGTTGACGCAGCGCGGAAGCGGTGAGTCCGGCCAAATCAACGGCCACAATCAGCAGCGCGCGTTCTGGAAAATGCCGCGCCACGGTGACGAGCGCGCCCAACGGACCGGCGCCGGGGGTGTCATCCGCGATGCACTCCAAGCCGTTGAAAGCGGCACGGTCTTTGCCGCTGAGTTGCTCGGGGCGCACCGACACCACCACGCGGCGGGTGGCTTCGCGCAACAGTGCGGCCTGCCGTTGCGCGGCCGGTTGGCCGGCCAGCGGCACAAGGCTCTTGTCGCGCCCCATTCGCCGGCCAAAGCCGCCGGCCAACACCACGCCGATGACATCCTCCGCGGGAGTGGAGCGGGCGGCTGGTGGCGCGGGGTTCACGGAGTCGGCGCCGGCACCCGCTCGATGCTGACCGCGGCATATTTGTAGCCCGGCTGGAAGCTGTAGGGGTCGAACACGGGATAGGTGAGCAGGTTGGTGCCGTAATAGTGCATGGACATAAAGACATGGCCGGGGGAGACCTCGTTGGTCACCACCACCACGGCCTCGGTTTGACCGCGGCGCGATTTCACCAGTACGCGGTCACCCTTGGCCAAGCGCAGGCGGGCGGCGTCATCGGGCGAGACTTGGATGGGCAGTTCGGCGGGCGAAATCTTGTTGATCATGTCCACCTTGCCCGTGCGCGTCTGGGTGTGCCACTGGCCAATGCTGCCGCGCCCGGTCAGCAGCAGGAACGGATAATTGACATCCGGTTCTTCCGGCGGCGAGGTGATGGGATCAAACAGCAGCTTGGCGCGGCCGGAGGGCGTGAAGAAGCGACCGTCGGCAAACAGGCGGCGGTGGTCGGAATCGTCGGCGCCTTCCTGGGGGTAGGGCCACTGGATGCCGGGCCGCTCGCGGAGCATGGCGTAGCCTTGGATGCCGGTGATGTCGCAGGGGCGGCCGGCGGTGGTGCGTTGCAAAATGCGAAAGACCGCTTCGGGGTCCGTCCATTCCGCGAATTGTTTGCCACAGCCCCAGCGGTCGGCGATACGCCGGAAGATCTCGAAGTCGGGAAGTGCCTCGCCGGGCGGGTCCATGACTTTTTGCACGATGCCGAAACGGCGCTCGGAATTGATGAAGGTACCGTTCTTTTCGCCGCTGCCGGCGGCGGGAAGCAGCAGGTGCGCAAGTTGGGCGGTGTCGGTGGTGGAATACAAATCCTGCACCACGAGGAAATCGAGCTTTTTGAGCGCGGCGATGGCCGGCGCTTTGCCGATCCACGAGTGCGCCGGATTGGTGCACACCACCCAGAGCGCCTTGATTTTACCCCGGTCAATTTCTTCCATGATGCGGTGATAGGGCAGGCTGTTTTTTTCGGGGATGACGTGCAGCGGCATGCGGAGCAGCTCCGCCATTTTTGCGCGGTGTTCGGGGTTGGTGAATTCGTGCAGCGCAAACATCGCGGTGGTGTTGGAGAACAGCCGCGAGCCCATCGCGTTGGCCTGGCCCGTCAGCGAATTGGGGCCGGTGCCCGGACGGCCAATATGGCCGGTGATCAGGCAGAGGTTGATGATCGCCTGCGCGGTACGCACGGCTTGGTGGCCTTGATTTACCCCCATGGTCCACCAGACCGACATGGCCTTGGCGCGGTGAATCCGTTCGGCGAGGTCCTCGATGGTGGTGATGCCCAGTCCGGTGGCGGCGGCGGTGCGCTCCAGCGTGAACGCAGCCACGTGCGCCGCAAATTCCGCAAAGCCCTCCGTGTGCGCAGCGATGAAGTCGCGGTCAATCCAGCCGCGCTCGATCAGCAGCCGGGCAATGCCGTAGAGCAGGACAATGTCGCTCTTGGCCTTGAGCGGCACATGGACGGTGGCGGCTTCGGCTGTTTGCGTCCGGCGCGGGTCCAGCACAATCATGTCGCCACCGGTATCGTTGGCTTTGATGCGGTTCCACAGCACGGGGTGGGCCACTGCGGGGTTGGCGCCCACAAAAATCATCAGGTCAGATTGTTCAAGGTCTTCGTAGGAGAAGGGGGGGGCATCGAACCCGAATGCCTGTTTATAGGCCACCACGGCGGTGGCCATGCACTGCCGGGTGTTGCCGTCACAATGGAGAAAGCCCATCCCAAACTTGAACAGCGCACCGAGGAACGCCATCTCCTCGAGCGGGAGCTGGCCGGTGGATAAAAACGCCACCGATTCCGGCCCGTGCTGCGTCTTGATGGATTGCAGTTTGGTCACAAACTCATCCAGCGCGGCATCCCAGCCGATGGCCTGCCACGAGCCGTCCGCCGCGCGGCGCAGCGGTGTGGTCAGGCGGTCCGCCGCCTTGAACGGCGTGAGCAGGTGGAACCCCTTGGGGCATGCCTTGCCGGCATTGACGGGATAGGTGGCGTTCGGCATGAACTTGGTTACCACGCCTTGGTCATTGAGCGTGGCATCAAAGTTGCAGCCAACCGAACAATAGCTGCAAGTGGTGCGGATGGTCTGGGTCATGACAGGCTCCTCATGAGTCAACAAATCGGGCGGTGCGCTCGCGGCGCAGGCGGCTGGCGTGCATGGCCAGCACCAATAGTGCGGCCGCGGCGGCCAGCACGGCAAATGTCCAATAGCCGGTGGCATAGCCGCGGTCGCCGGCATCACCGTTGGTTAGGAAGGCGGCCAACACATTGGGAATCACAAAACCACCGAAGGCGCCAAGGCCGCCCACCCAGCCCGATGCGCCCGCAATGGCGTGCGGCACTTCCTGCGGCACCAGTTTGAACGTGGCCGCGTTGCCCACGCCCATCCCCAGCGCCAGCAGCACAATGCCGCCGACGGCCTGCTGAACGTTGGCGGCGCGGGTCATGACCGCCGCGCCTAGCGCAATCAGCGCCAGCGAGCCCAGTGCGGTTTTTTCGCCGCCCAGCCGGTCGGCCAGCGGCCCGCCGCCAATGCGGATGATGCTGGCCGTAATGGAAAACAGTGCGGTCAGCATCCCCATGCGCGCGACATCAAAGCCCCAGCAGGAACTCCAGTATTTCGGCAGCCAACCGGTCAGCGCCATGAAGCCGCCGAACGTAGTGAAATAGATGAACACCAGCGCCCATGTCTGCCAGAGCTTGGCGGATTCCTGCAGTACGTGCAGCGTGTTGCCCTTTGGAAAAATATCCTGGCCGTGGTGACGACGAGCCTCGGCGCAGGCTTCCGTGCGCGAGAGGCCCGCGCGCTCCAGTTGGAAGGAAGGCGCGTTGCGGCCCAACACCCAGTAGGCCGCGATGCCCAGCAGCAGAAACACCAGCCACGCCAGATAGGAGTACGCCAAGTCAATCACCGGAATCAACATTCCCAGCAGGAGCGCGAATAGCCCCGGGGCAATATTGCCAATGCCCGCGTAGGCCGCCAGCGCGGAGCCCTGCGTTTTTTGCGGATACCAAAACGAAGTCTGGCTGATGCCCACGCTGAACGTCGCGATCCCCGCGCCGCCCAGCGCGCCAAACACCAGCAGCAGCGGGAAGAGCTTGCCGAGGCGATCGGGCACAAACGCCAGCAGGCCCCAAATGCCCGCCAAGCCGACGGCCGCGGTGATCAGCAAAATCAGAAAGGCCAGCCGCCCGCCGTCGCGGTTGCACATGGCCGAAAATGGAATCCGCAGCAGCGATCCCGTCAGGTTGGGAATGGAAATCAACAACCCCGCCAGCCCCGCCGACAAGCCGGCGGCCTGCTGCAAATGTTTGACCGTGGGCCCGAACAGCGAGACCGCCGCAAAGCCCACAAAGAATCCGACCGTTGCGCCCATCAACCCCTGTGCGGGGGTTCCCCGTACTGGTTTCATCGTTTGTCCGTTGCTCCTGCCATGTTTCGTTTGATCGTGCGCAGCCATGCCCCGGAAAGCAATCCGTTTCCGAAAAAACAAATCGCGCGCGGGCCTTGACAGCAATTTGGTATTGCGATACCAATATCGCGAACGTGGCGCCCATGCAAGGACTTTTGAACATCCCGGCGGCGGTTTCCATCGCGCTCCATACCTGTTTGTGGATTGCCGATGGCGACCAGCCCTATTATTCCTCCGCCGAGATCGCGCGGCACTTGGGGTTTTCCTATCACCACGTGGCCAAGGTGGTGCAGCGGCTGGTGCGGGCCGGCATTCTCACGGCGGCCCGCGGGTCCAAAGGCGGCATCCGCCTCGCGCGCGACCCGCGGCGACTGTCGCTGCTGGAGATTCATCTGGCCGCCGGTGGGGCACCACTGGTACAGCACCGCTGCCTGCTGGACCCCACCATCTGCGCCGGGCACGCCTGCGCCTTCGGCCACTTGCTCGAACGCGAAAACAGCCGCCTATACCACAAGATGAAAAAGACCACGCTCGCGCAACTCGCGCGTACGTTTGACCGATCCCAATTGGAGCTGGCATGAAACGAAAAATTGTCGAAATCAACGAAGACCTCTGCAACGGCTGCGGCCTGTGCGTGAGCGCCTGCCACGAAGGCGCCATCCAGATGGTGGCCGGCAAGGCCCGGCTGGTGTCCGATGCCTATTGCGACGGGCTGGGCGATTGCCTGCCCGCGTGCCCCACTGGCGCCATCCAGATTACCGAGCGCGAAGCTGCGCCCTTCGATGCCGCGGCGGTTGCCGCTCGGCAGGCGGCCGGCCAGCCGGCGGCCAAACCTGCGGACTCCGCGTTGCCACCGCTGCCTTGCGGCTGCCCGGGGCAAATGGCCAAGACCATCGAGCGCAAGCCGACACCGCCCGCCACCGTGCCCGCCGCGGATGCCCCGGCGGCATCTGAGTTGACCAACTGGCCGGTGCAAATCAAGCTGGTCAACGTCCGCGCGCCTTATCTGCAGAACGCGGCGCTGCTGGTGGCGGCGGATTGCACCGCCTTTGCCTATCCCGACATCCACCGCCGCTTCATGCGCAACAAGGTCACGCTGATCGGTTGCCCCAAGCTGGACGAGGGCGACTATGCCGAAAAATTGACGGCCATCCTGCAGGCCAACGACATCAAGAGCGTCACCGTGCTGCGCATGGAAGTGCCCTGCTGCGGCGGCATCACCCAGGCCGTGACCCGCGCGCTGCAAGCTTCCGGCAAGATGATCCCGTGGCAGGTCGTGACCGTGGCGACCGATGGCACCCTGCTTGACGAATAGCCGGCCAGTAGGCCACAACTAGCCCCTGATTTTTCAACCCTGTTGCAACCAGTGTAAAAAAAGAACCCCGAGGAGAACCCAACCAATGAGCATGTTTTGTTTCCAATGCGAACAGACCGTGGGCGGCGTGGCCTGCACCAAGACCGGCGCTTGCGGCAAAACCCCCGAAGTAGCCAACCTGCAAGACGAAATCACCGCAGCGCTAATCACGCTGGCCCGCGCGGTGGATGGCAAGCCGGCCGATCCCAAGATCGAGGCGCTTTTCATGGATGCGCTGTTCATGACCGTCACCAACGTCAACTTTGACCCGCAGGCCAACACCACCATGCGCGACCGCATCCTGCACGCGGCGGTGGCCGCCGGCGGGGCCAACTCCTACCGGCCCGAAGACCTGTTCCATGGTGATAAGGATGTGGTCTCGCTGCGTTCGACGCTGCTGTTCGGCATGCGCGGCATGGCGGCCTATGCCGCTCACGCCCGCGTGCTCGGCAAGACCGATCCCAAGGTTTCCGCCTGGTTCCAGAAGGGCATGAAGGCGCTGGGCGATGAGCACAGCGTGGAAGAGTGGCTGGCGCTGATCATGGAGTTCGGCCAAGTGAATCTGGCCTGCATGGCGCTGCTCGACTCCGCCAACACCGGCGCCTATGGCCACCCGGAACCGACGCGCGTATCCGTCACGCAGCACGAAGGCCCGTTCATCATCGTCACCGGTCACGATCTGCTGGACCTGCGGATGCTGTTGGAGCAGTCCGAGGGCAAGGGCGTCAACATTTATACCCACGGCGAAATGCTGCCTGCCCACGGCTACCCCGGCCTGCGCAAATTCAAACACCTCAAGGGCCATTTTGGTACCGCGTGGCAGAACCAGCAGAAGGAATTCGCCAATCTCCCCGGCGTGGTGCTTTTCACCACCAATTGCATCATGCCGCCGCGCCCGTCCTATATCCAGCATCTGGCCACCACGGCGGAGGTGGGCTGGCCCGGCGTGCAGCACATCACGGCTGACGAAAAGGGTCACAAAGACTTCTCCGGCATTATTCAACAAGCCATTGCGCTCGGCGGTTGGCTGCAAACTACTCCCGGCGCCTATGAACTGATGACCGGCTTTGCCCATCAGGCCGTGCTGGCCGTGGCCGACAAAGTGGTGGCGGCCGTCAAGAGCGGCGCCATCAAACACATTTATCTCGTTGGCGGTTGCGACGGCGCCAAACTGGGTCGCGACTACTACACCGAGTTTGTGGAAAAGACCGGGCCCGACACGCTTGTGCTCACGCTGGCCTGCGGCAAGTTCCGCTTCAACCACCTGCAGGACAAGCTTGGGACCATTGGCGGCATTCCGCGCCTGCTCGACATGGGGCAATGCAATGATGCCTATTCCGCCATTCAAGTGGCCGTCACCCTCGCCAAAGTATTCAACTGCGGCGTGAACGATCTGCCCCTCTCGCTCGTGCTTTCATGGTATGAGCAAAAGGCGGTGTGCATTCTGTTGACCTTGCTCTCGCTCGGCATCAAGGACATCCGCATCGGGCCCACGCTGCCGGCGTTCATTTCGCCCACCGTGCTCAACGTCCTCGTCGAGAAGTTCGGCCTCACGCCCATCACGACTCCGGACGCGGATTTGCAGGCCATCGCCGGCTAAAACTTACTCCGGCAAATCATCACGGGCCCGGTGTGGTAATCCCGCCCGGGCCGCTTTGTTTGTGCCGTCAACGTTTTGTTAAAAGCGCGTAAATCTTCATGGTTGACGGGTCGTGCAGATAAAGTAAGATACCCTTCAAGACTACCGATAAAGGAGACCCGTCATTATGAAGCGCAAGTCCGTTGGTTTTACCCTGATCGAACTGCTGGTGGTAATCGCCATCATCGCCATGCTCGCTGCCATTCTCGTCCCTGCCGTCAACAAGGCGCTGGTCAGTGCGGCCATGGTGCAGACCACCTCCAATGGCGCGAATATCTATAAGTCGGCCTTTGCGGGGCAAATGGATGACGTGGTGCTCGGCGGTGGTTATTCCGCTTGGCCTTCCAATGCCGTCACTTCCACCGAATATTTCATCAGCTTGGTCACCTCCGGCGTCATGACGGTGTCCTTCGACTTCTTCTCCGCCCGCGGCCTTCCCGCGCGCAAAACATCCGATCCCAGCCAGTTTGACGGGGCGGGCAATGCGTGGAATTTGGTCAATTACCTTTCCGACCCCAAGGAAGGCACAACTTGGCTCTACACTCGCAATGGCCCTGATGCCGTGCCCATGAACAACAGCCCGATCCAGCTCAAGGCCGATACCGAACCTTTCCGGGATGCCGGCATGGTGGTCGTACTCAAGGGCGGTTCGGCATTTTCCATCAAGACCAAGCAATTGACGGGCGAATACATGAACCCCGCTCAGGATAGTGCGGCGACCCTGCAAGTCGTCGGTCCATAAGGTCGGATTTGGTCTGGATGAGGCCGGGACACCTTGCGCGGTCCCGGCCTTTTCTGTTGAATAGGGTGGCAAGGCGTGGCGTGGCCATTGACTGAAACGCCCGCCAAGGGAGAGAAGTACGCATGGCGCGGTTGATCATTCGCGGAGGAAAGGCCATCACGGGAACCTTCCGCCCGTTGGGCAACAAAAATGCCGTGCTGCCCATGTTGGCCGCCAGCGTCCTCACGGATGAACCCCTGACACTCGACAACGTGCCGCAGATTCTCGATGTCGAGAACATGCTCAAGCTGCTGGCCGGCCTCGGCGTGGTCATTTCCCGCCGCGGGCATTCCGTCACATTGTGCGCGCGCGGGCTGCACACCACCACGCTGGACCCCGCCCTTTGCGCCAAAGTCCGCGGCTCCATTTTGCTGGCCGGTCCCTTGGCCGCGCGCCATGGCCGTGCCATCCTGTCCGCACCGGGCGGCGATGTCATTGGCCGCCGCCGGCTCGATACCCACTTCGAGGGTCTCGCCCAACTCGGCATCCGCATGCAGTGGCAAAACAACACCTTCCATCTCACCCGCCGCCGCCTGCGCGGCGCGGAATTGCTGCTCGACGAAGCCAGCGTCACCGCCACCGAAAATATCCTGATGGCCGCCACGCTTGCCCCCGGCCGAACCACGATTTTCAATGCCGCCTGTGAGCCGCACGTGCAGGACCTCGGCAATCTGCTCACCAAAATGGGCGCACGAATTACCGGACTGGGCACCAACCGCCTCGAAGTCGAAGGGGTCAAAACTCTCCGCGGTGCGCGCCATCGTGTCGGACCGGATTATATCGAGATCGGCAGTGTGCTGGCGGCCGCCGCCGCCACCGGCGGCGCTCTCACCGTCACCGAATTGCCCGATGCCACCACCTTGCAAGTGATGCAGCGCGCGTTTGGCCGGCTGGGTGTCACTTGGCGCGTGGCCGACGGCCGGCTGATTCTTCCTGCCCGCCAACGCCTGCGCGTCCAACAGGATTTGGGCGGCGCCATTCCCAAGATGGAAGATGGCATCTGGCCGGCCATCCCGTCCGATCTGCTTAGCGTGGCGCTCGTTCTCGCCACCCAGACCAAGGGCGAGATTCTATTCTTTGAAAAACTGTTCGAAAGTCGGATGTATTTTGTGGACCGACTGCTGGAAATGGGCGCCACGCTTGTGCAATGCGATCCGCACCGCGTGGTGGTCAGCGGCCCAGCCAAACTCCGCGCCCAGCACATTACCAGCCCGGACATCCGCGCCGGCATGGCGCTGATCATCGCTGCCTTGTGCGCCAAAGGCACCACTGTCATCGAGCAAGCCGAGATGGTGGACCGCGGCTATGAACGCATCGAAGCGCGGTTGCGCGCGCTGGGCGCGGATATCCGCCGCGCCGAGTAGATACTCCCCGGTTGATTTACGCGTCCGGCTCCGGCCGCCGTCGCAGCGCCTTCTTGGCCCCATGCTTTTTCTTGTTGTCCACCATGATGGCCGTTTGCCGGCGCGAGCGTCGCCGTTTCTGGCGGCGGATCTTTTCGCGCGCCTGTTGCCGGGCGGTTTTTTCCTCGTGAATTTTCGCGGCAACTTTTTCACAAAGCTCCCGCCGTGCCAAAAACCGGTTCAGCGCCTGCGAGCGCTCTCGCCCGCAACGCACTTCACAGCCGCTGGGCTTGTGCCGTAAGCAAACGCTGG
>Ga0208198_1000483_pt1 | contig 44207 bp, 37 predicted proteins | sample AD_JPNTR2_MetaG_FD_184446 | JGI IMG/M metagenome (GOLD analysis project Ga0208198, IMG submission 184446) | Active sludge microbial communities of municipal wastewater-treating anaerobic digesters from Japan - AD_JPNTR2_MetaG (SPAdes) (version 2) | ecosystem: Engineered > Bioreactor > Anaerobic...
TTACTAAAGTAGTCTTGCCCGACTGCCGTGGGCCGGTAACTGCTACCGCCTTGAACTGCGCAGAAAGCAATTGTAATTCTTTTTCGGCTTCTCGATATATCATGCCGCAAATTTACAATTTTGGAGTTAAATTCCAAAATTGTAAATTATTGAACAATGAGAATGAAATGTGAGGATGAAGAAGTCGGAAGTGATTTCCGGATGAAAGAATTAGCGATAGCGTAACATGAACGAGTCGGGAACAAATCTACAACTCCCAATCCTCTCATCAGTAAATCAATAAATCCTCAAATCAATTCCCATTTCTCTACTTCTCCTAATTTTCAATACACAATTATCCATTATTTTCAGGACATGAAACCAACCGCCAGCCTCTAATCCCCAACCTCCATTCCATAGGGTCAGAAATTCATCTTCTCATCAATAAATCTACAAATTATCGAACCAAAAAGCGGAATATTCATCCCGTTTATGTTAAAATCGAAAAATAAGTTGCATTTTATTTCCAAATTATTTTCCTTTGCAAACAAATAAAAGAAAAATGAATTTATCATTCACAAACGGATATTGGTGGCGCCACTTACAACTCATGCAGTCGTAAGGGAAAGCAGCCATGTCTTAACGTGATATAACGGAATAAAAATAAAAGATAGCCTGTCGCACCTGCGACGGGCTTTTTTCGTTAATGGGCACACACAGATTAAACAACACATCATATGCAAAAATTTTCAGTTGACAGTAATGGGTATTATGGTGAATTTGGGGGAGCATTCGTACCCGAAATTCTCTACAAATGCGTGAACGATTTGGAAAATTCCTATCTGCGCATACTCGAAAGCGAAAAGTTCAAACGCGAATTCGAACAATTGTTGCGTGACTACGTAGGCAGACCTTCGCCGCTCTATCTCTCGCAACAACTTTCCGAACGTTTCGGATGCAAAATCTACCTCAAGCGCGAAGATCTGAATCATACCGGTGCGCACAAAATCAACAATGCCATCGGACAAATACTGATTGCGCGCGAAATGGGTAAAACACGCATCATTGCCGAAACAGGCGCCGGTCAGCACGGCGTGGCTGCCGCCACCGTTTGCGCACTGATGCAAATGCCCTGTACTGTGTATATGGGCAAAACGGATGTCGAACGTCAGGCCGTGAACGTGAAAAAAATGGAGATGTTGGGCGCAACCGTCGTTCCCGTAACCTCGGGCAACATGACGCTCAAGGATGCGACGAACGAAGCCATTCGCGACTGGTGCAGTCATCCCGAAGAAACGCACTACATCATCGGGTCCACCATCGGTCCTCATCCCTATCCCGATTTGGTCGCACGACTGCAATCGGTGATCAGTAAAGAAATAAAAGTGCAGCTCACGGAAAAAGAAGGACGCGACTATCCCGATTATCTGGTAGCATGTGTTGGAGGTGGTAGCAATGCAGCCGGCACCATCTACGAGTATCTCGACAACGATCGGGTAAGAATCGTGTTGGCCGAAGCGGGCGGGAAAGGTGTCGATAGCGGCTATTCGGCGGCCACCATTCAATTGGGAACGATTGGCGTGCTGCATGGATGCAAAACCCTGCTGATGCAAACCGAAGACGGACAGATAACTGAACCGTATTCCATTTCGGCCGGACTCGATTATCCGGGTGTGGGGCCCATCCATGCCAATCTGGCTTCGCAACATCGTGCCCAAGTGCTCCCCATCAACGACGACGAAGCTCTTCGGGCAGCTTTCGAGCTGACCCGCAGGGAAGGCATCATTCCCGCACTGGAATCGGCACACGCGCTGGCGGCATTGGAAAAAGTCGATTTCAAACCCGATGATGTGGTGGTTCTGACGCTTTCGGGAAGAGGGGACAAAGATCTCGAAACCTATTTCAAGTACGAAAATCAATTTTAAAAACGAATAAGATGAAGTACACTTTTCATACCAAGACAAAAAAAATATTGGCCGACCTGCATACCCCGGTGAGTATCTATCTGAAAATACGCGACACGTTCCCTCAATCGGCTTTACTGGAAAGTTCCGATTTTCACGCCAACGAAAACAGCACATCGTACATCGGCCTGGAACCGATTGCCGGCGTGGAGGTCAATCGAGGCGTATGCACGATGAAATATCCCGACGGAAGCCGTTACGAACAACAGCTCACCGATTCGTTTACTATTGCCGATGCGCTGAGCGGATTTATTGCCGACATCGAAGTGGAAGGCCCCGACAAAAACGCATGCGGTTTGTTCGGTTACACAACTTTCAATTGTGTGAAATATACCGAAAACATCGCTATCCGCGAAAGCATCGAGAAGCAGAACGATGCTCCCGACATGTTGTATATTCTCTACCGATACATCATGATATTCAATCACTTCACCGACGAAATCGTGTTGATGGAGTTGTTGCGCGACAACGAACAAAGTCGTCTCGAACGCGTAGAGGTGCTTATCAACATGCGAAACTTTGCCTCCTACAATTTTTTTCCCGAAGGGAAGGAGTATAGCACCACTACCGACGAAGAGTTTAAGGCCAACGTACGTCGTGGCGTGCAGCACTGCTTGCGGGGTGATGTTTTTCAAATTGTGCTTTCGCGGCGTTTCGTGCAGCGATACTCGGGCGACGACTTCAAGGTGTATCGGGCATTGCGTTCCATCAACCCCTCACCCTATCTGTTTTATTTCGATTTCGGCGGATACCGCATCTTTGGCTCTTCGCCCGAAACGCATTGCAAGATCAGGAACAGGCACATCAGCATCGATCCGATTGCCGGCACCACCAAGCGAACGGGAAATTACAGAGAGGACATGAAAGCCGTAGATTTTCTGCTCAATGATCCCAAGGAAAATGCCGAACATGTGATGCTGGTAGATTTGGCACGAAACGATCTGAGCCGCCATGCGCACGACGTGAAGGTTGATTTCTATAAGGAACCTCAATTTTACTCGCATGTCATTCATTTGGTTTCGCGTGTGAGCGGTACACTCGACGATGAGGCAAATTCCATTCAAGCTTTTTTCGATACTTTCCCCGCCGGCACATTATCGGGAGCACCCAAAGTGCGCGCCATGCAACTCATTTCCGAAATCGAGAAACACAATCGAGGCGCTTATGGCGGTTGCATCGGGTTCGTCGGACTCAACGGCGATCTCAATCAGGCTATCACCATCCGAACCTTTGTCAGCCGCAACAACGAGCTATGGTATCAGGCCGGAGCAGGAATTGTGGCGCAGAGCAACGACGAATATGAGTTGCAGGAAGTCAACAATAAGCTCGGCGCTTTGAAGAGTGCTATCGATCGCGCAGCCAATTTGTTCAACGCATAATTTGGAAACGATGAAAAAAGTACTTATTTTCGACAACTACGACTCTTTCACCTACAATCTGGTGCATGCCGTGAAATCGCTCGGCGTCGCCGATGTGGACGTGGTTCGCAACGACCGCCTCGATTTGGATTCGGTGGAACAGTACGACAAAATCATCCTGTCGCCCGGCCCCGGCGTGCCCGAAGAAGCCGGATTGCTCCTGCCGCTCATCCGGCGTTATGCCGATCACAAAAGCATGCTTGGCGTTTGTTTGGGACATCAGGCCATCGGTCTTGCTTTCGGTGCAAAACTCGAAAACATTCCTTTCGTCTTTCACGGAGTGCAAACGGCCATCAAAATCACGGCAAACGATTATATTTTCGATAGGCTGCCCGACCAATTTCAGGCCGGACGCTATCATTCGTGGATTGTTTCGAATGAAGACTTCCCGACCGATCGTCTCGAAATCACGGCGGTGGATAACGAAAATCGAATCATGGCGTTGAAGCACACTTCACTCGATGTACACGGCGTGCAGTTTCATCCCGAATCGGTGCTCACACCCGACGGTATCCGGATCATTCAAAACTTTTTAGAACATTAACCCCATGCCGGCGACGGCAACAAACGATATATATATCACATGAAAGAGATACTTTATAAACTGTTCGATTATCAATACCTTACTCGCGACGAAGCGAAACAGGTATTGTTCGACATCGTCTCGGGCAATGTTCCCGAAGCGCAGATTTCGGCACTCCTTACCACTTTCCTGATGCGCAGTATTTCGGTGGATGAAATTCTCGGATTTCGCGATGCGCTGCTCGACATGCGCGTCCCGATTGATTTGTCCGAATACCGTCCCATCGACATCGTCGGAACCGGAGGCGACGGAAAAAACACGTTCAACATTTCGACGCTTGCCGCCTTCGTGATTGCAGGAGCCGGATATCCGGTGGCCAAACACGGCAATTATGGCGCTACATCGGTCAGCGGTGCCAGCAACGTTCTCGAACTGCATGGCGCCAAATTCACTACCGATGCCGATCGACTGAAACGTTCCATCGAAAAATGCGGTTTCGTATATTTGCATGCGCCTTTTTTCAGTCCGGCGCTCAAGGCAGTAGCCGGAGTACGCAAGAGCCTCGGCGTGCGCAATTTCTTTAACATCATGGGCCCGCTGGTCAATCCCACCCAACCGCCCTATCAGGTACTCGGGGTGTATGATCTGTCGATGATGCGACTGTTCAGTTACATCTATCAGGAGAGTAAAAAAAATTTCAGTATCGTTTACAGCATCGACGGATATGACGAAATCTCGCTCACCGGTCAGTTTAAGGTCGTATCGAATCGGGGCGAACAGCTCTTCGTACCGGGAGATCTCGGACTGAGGCGTGCTTCGCAAGCGGAATTATCGGGAGGCGAAACGCCCGAAGACGCAGCGCGTATCTTCGATTTAGTATTGCGATGCGAAGCCACCGAAGCACAAATGAACGCCGTGCTGGTGAATGCCGCATTCGGCATTCGCACCATCGAACAGGACAAATCCATCGACGATTGTCTCGATCAGGCACGCGATTCCCTTTACGGCAAAAAGGCATTGAAGACATTCAATCAATACATCGAACTAAATAGTTGACAAACCGAATGAAAGATATTTTATCGGATATCGTAGCACACAAGAGGGCGGAAGTTGCCGCACAAAAAGCGATATACCCGCTTGACACGATTTGCAGGGAAATCGAAAGAAATACCTATAAAACTCTCTCGTTGCATGAAGCACTTGCGAAAGACGACTTCGGCATCATTGCCGAGTTTAAGCGCAAATCGCCTTCGAAGGGGTGGATACACCGGGATGCGGATGTGAGAGAGGTTACGACATCCTATCGGCAAAACGGTGCAGCCGCGCTGTCGGTGCTCACCGACGAGGCTTTTTTTGGGGGTTCGCTTGCCGATCTCGACGCTGTGGTCGAAGAAAGCAACATCTCCGTGTTGCGCAAAGACTTTATTGTGGACGAGTATCAGATTTACGAAGCAAAGCTGCATCGTGCCAATGCCATTCTGCTGATAGCTGCAGCAATCACCAAAGCCGAATGCCTACGGTTCACCGAGATAGCCCGACAACTGGGGATCGACGTTTTGCTCGAATTGCACGACGAACGCGAAATCGAATACATTATCCCTCAGCATAACCTCATCGGCGTAAATAACCGCAATTTGGGAAGTTTCGTAACTACGGTAGATAAATCTTTCGAGATGGCCGAGTTACTGCCAAAAAATGCAGTGCTGGTTTCCGAAAGCGGCATTTCCGATCCGCAAACCGTTCGGCAATTGCGACAGGTGGGCTATCGCGGATTTCTCATCGGCGAGAATTTTATGAAAAACGGCATTCCGGGCGAAAGTCTGGCCGGGTTCATCCAATCGTTGCAGGCCTCATGATAGTGAAAGTATGTGGCATGCGCGATGCCGAAAACATTCGTGAGGTGGAAGCGCTCGGCGTGGATTGGATGGGATTTGTCTTTCATCGCACTTCGCCTCGATTTGTGGGTGAACTTCCCGATTATTTGCCGCAACGCGCCAAGCGCGTTGGCGTTTTCGTGGACGAAACGGAGGAGCAGATTATGGAAACCGTCCAACTGTTTCACCTCGACATGGTGCAGCTTCACGGGCATGAAACACCCGATTTTTGCAGCCGCATTCGCAGCAAGGGATTGAAAGTGATCAAAGCCATCAGTATGCAAAACACATTTCCATCGGAAGAGGTGTCGTTCTATGAAAGGGCTTGCGATTATTTTCTGTTCGACACGAAAACGCCGTTGCCCGGAGGTTCGGGACAGAAATTCGACTGGAGCGCTCTGTCGGCATATCGGGGTACTACACCTTTTCTGCTAAGCGGCGGTATCTCGCCCGACGATGCCGATAGGGTGGAAGCTTTCGTACACGAACGCTGCATCGGCATCGACCTGAACAGCCGCTTCGAAACGTCGCCGGCCTACAAAGACATTCATTTATTACAATCGTTTATCGACAAAATCAAAAGAAAATGAACAGAATAGATCAACTTTTCGAACAAAAAAAACAAAACATTCTGTCGGTTTATTTTACGGCAGGTTATCCCAAATTGAACGATACACTTCCTGTGCTGGAAGCCTTACAAAAAAACGGCATCGACCTCGTGGAAATTGGCGTATCCTTTAGCGATCCGCTGGCTGACGGGCCGGTCATTCAGTCGTCGAGTACGCAAGCCTTGCGTAACGGCATCAGCGTGAAATTGCTTTTCGAACAATTGGCCAACGTACGGCAAACCATTTCTATCCCACTGGTATTGATGGGATATTTGAACCCGATTTTGCAGTTCGGGTTCGAAAACTATTGCCGCAAAGCGGCGGAATGCGGTATCGACGGGCTGATTATTCCTGATCTTCCGTTTGCCGAATACATGAAATCGTACAAATCCACAACCGACAAATACGGGCTGCATACCATTATGCTCATCACGCCCGAAACATCCGAAGAGCGTATCCGCATGATCGACGAAAATACGTCGGGATTTATCTACATGGTTTCGTCGGCATCCGTAACCGGTGCCAAGCAGGCTTTCGGCGAAAAGAATCTGGAATATTTCCGTCGCGTCAATAACATGAACCTGCGCCATCCCCGACTGATCGGCTTTGGCATCTCCAACAAGGCCACATTCGATGCCGCGTGCGAAAATGCCTCCGGTGCGATTATTGGCAGCAAATTTGTTTCGCTGTTGGCAAGCGAAAAATCGATAGATGAAGCCGCAAAAAAATTAGTGGAAGCGCTTCAAAAATAAAAGTTTCGAAACAAAGTACATTTGACAAACAAAATGTACCTTTGCGACCAAATATACTCGAGAGACAGAGCGTTGAAAATCGGATTGACGGCTTTCCTTTATGAGAATGAAAAATTTGCGAATCAGAGCCTTTCGGCTCTTTTTTTGATAAGGAGAGTCAAAAATATACAATGCATCGTCAATTCTTTTATTCACAATAATTTCGATTCTCGTCCGAGACAGGAAAATAGTTGATAAAAATGCCTTTTCAATCGCACATTGGCGAAATAGCAGGGTTGCTAACGGCCGTTTGTTGGACGTTGAGCGCACTTTTCTTCGAAAAAGCAGGCCGAAGGATCGGTTCGCTTTCGGTCAATATTTTACGACTTTTCTTGGCGATTCCTTTTTTGGGATTGACGACGCTCTTCACACGAGGAATGTTTTTCCCGGCGGATGCCACTACGTATCAGTGGTTTTGGTTGGGATTGTCGGGAATCGTCGGATTCTTTTTGGGCGATCTTTGTCTGTTTAAGTCATACACCATCATCGGATCGCGAACGGCGCAGCTGGTGATGAGTCTTGCCCCGATGCTCACGGCACTGATCGGGTGGCTTTTTCTGCACGAAACACTTTCCGTAAAAAGTATTATGGGGATTGTGGTAAGTGTTTCGGGAATCATGATAGCTGTTGCCGGCAGGCATTTCAAACTCTATATTCCCCTCAAAGGTTTTCTTTTCGCATTGGGCGGAGCATTGGGGCAAGCCGTCGGTTTGGTGCTCAGCAAAAAAGGTATTGGAGACTATGATGCTATGGCTGCAACTCAGATACGTGCCATATTCGGTTTTGTTTGTTTCGCATTGTTGGTAACCTATTTGAAACGGTGGAAAGGAATTTTCGGAGCGGTGAAGGATGCGAAGAGTATGCAATCGCTTACCGTAGGCACGGTTTTCGGTCCGTTTGTTGGGGTTGCCCTGTCGCTTTTTGCCGTTCAGCATGCCAATACCGGCGTGGCCGCGACATTAATGGCGCTGGTACCGATTTTTATCATTGCTCCTTCGGCCGTCATGTTCCACGAAAAAATCACTGTCCGACAAGTTGTGGGAGCGGTGATCAGTATCGTGGGTGCTTCAATTTTCTTTCTTTAGAAACCCTTTAAATTGAAATAGTTCGTTTTTCTCTGCTGCTCTGAAGGGCAAGTTGTATGATTTGGATCACGTTACGCGCTTCTTCGGGTTTTACGGCAATTTTGGTTTTTCCGTTGATGGCGTCACGCAAATTGATAAAATAATCGCGATAATCGCCTTGTTCACTTTCTACTTTCCCTTCGATCTTCACCTCTTTGTAATCAACGCAGATATTTCCCCAAATGCTTTCGGGCTCGCGTCCCCAGTCTTTTCCTTGTGGAACGGCTCCCGCATCAAGTGTTGCTTCCTGAACGTCCAATCCGTATTTGACGAACGAACCGTTTCGTCCGTGAATGAGGTAGGTTGGGCCGGGAATTTTGCAAAGCATGCCCGATTTGAGTGTTGCCGTGAACGATGGATAATGCAGACGCACATCGAAATGGTCGTCAGCTTTTGCCCACGGACGTTGTGAATCGATGTCGGCCGTAACCGCAAGAGGCATTCCGAAAAACCACAATGCCTGATCGATAAGGTGAGAACCAAGATCGTAAAAAATACCCGATCCGGGCAGAGGATCTTCGCGCCAGGCACCACCGGGTCGGGGATTTGGGCGGTAACGATCGAAATGCGATTCGTAATCGACGATTTCACCCAAAATGCCGCTTTCGAGGATTTTGCGCACTGTTTTTGTATCGCTGGTAAATCGGCGGTTGTGATAAACGGTGAGGATTTTTCCTTGCCGTTGTGCAATTTCAATCAGTTCGTCGGCTTCGGCCACAGTCACGGTGAACGGTTTTTCCACTACCACGTGTTTTCCTGCAATGAGTGCTTCGCGTGCCCAACGAAAATGTTCGGTATTGGGCGAAGTAACGATTACCAAATCGATTTCGGGATCTTCGATGATGCCTTTTCCGTTGGGTACGACAGCCGTAACGGGATAGCGTTCTTCAATGTGTTTCACGTTTTCGGGTTTGGATGTGCTGATTTTGGTGAGTTCGTACCCCTCGACCACATCGATGAAGGGTGCGTGAAAAACACGCCCCGAAAGTCCGTAACCGATAATGCCTGTACGAATGATTGATGACATAAATTGATGGTATTGAAGGATTAGATGCTCAAAATTACATAAAAATTTTCAATTAATATGCCGGTTAACGGATTTAATGATGTACCGATACCGATTATTTTGTTCTGCTTCCCGACTTACTGCTATTTCTAATCTTAATAACCTGAATTTCTTAATGGTAAAATAAATATTTTCTGGAACATGAAGAAATGAAGGGACCATTAAGTTTTCTTATTTCTCACTTCTCATTTCTTACTTCCTATTTCTGACTTCTGACTTTAACTTTCAACTCATTCCATTTTCAGGAGAAAACGAATGAGTTTGTTCGTAGCAATGGCGCGATGACTAATCTTGTTTTTGATATCTTCACCCAATTCGGCAAAAGTTTGCTCATAGCCGTCGGGAACGAAAACGGGATCATAACCGAACCCGCTCTCCCCACGCTTTTCGTCGATAATTTTTCCGTGAATGGCACCTTCGAAGAAATATTGTTCGTCGCCGATCAACAAGGCAATAACCGTTCGAAATGCGGCGCGTCTGTCACTTATGCCTTCGAGGTTAGTCAACAGTTTCCGGATATTATCTTCTGCTCTGCAATCTTCACCGGCGTAACGGGCAGAGTAAACACCGGGAGCACCGTCCAATGCTTTAACTTCGAGGCCGGTATCGTCGGCAAAACAATCGTAACCGAAATTATCTTTCACGAAACGAGCCTTGATCAGGGCATTTTCTTCCAGCGTAGTTCCGGTTTCGGGAATATCAGTCCGACAATTGATATCGTTGAGGCTCAGAATTTCGAGTTTTCCTTCTGAAATCTTGCGAATTTCGTCGAGTTTATGCTTGTTGTTGGTTGCGAATACGATCTTTTTCATTTTTTGAGTTGTTTTAAGCGTTCTTTTTCGCGCTGTTTACGCATAGTTTCAAGCTCTTTTTGACGTTTTTTGAGTTCTTGTTCCCGTTTCTTGATCATCTCCTTGCGCTCTTTTTCGCGTTGTTTGATGAGTTTCTCACGTTCACGTTTGCGTTCTTTGATCAATTTTTCTCGATCCTTGACCGAATTGTTCTGTTTTTCTCGTTGCAGTGCTTCCTGAGCTTTGCGCTCGAGTTCGGCTTGCCGTTGCATTCGCAAATCGAGGCCTGTCGTTGTTACGCTGTCAGTATTTGTAGATATCGGTAGAGGAAAAAATTCGGAAATCGAATCCGGTTTTTCCTCTTTAGCAATAGGTGTTTCTTCCGATTTTTTGCCGAACTTAACGATATCCGGCAATGGTGGCTCGACACCGGCTTTTGCCATTACCGGAATTTCACCGAAATTTGTTTTGTAGAACGCCCGATAATCGGCAATTGTTTTTCCGGAAGCAAGTATTTTCATATTTTCTTCCGTAATTATCAGGGTTTGGATTCCCCCGGATGACTCGGCGATGAAAGCGCTGTCCTGCAGGAGCATTGAGGCGTACTGAGTGGCCTCGTCGAACGTGTCGAATCCTTTCACCTGTAAAGCTTCTTTAGGCGGCAGATTCACAAACGACAATCGAAATTCTCGGAGTTGAAAAGTTGAAAAGTTAAAATTGGCAACGGCAAACAAAAGACTGTTTTTATTGGAACTTTTTTTGTCGAAAAGAGCCAGAAAAAGTGAAGGCGCATTTTTATGGTTTGAAAAATTAATGCTGTCGGTTGTTTGGGCAATGGTCATTTTCTCATCTTTTGAAGCCAAACTACGCAGGCTTCTTGCACGAGCCACTGCTGCCAGCATCTCTCTCTCGGTGAAGGATTCTTCTTCTGAAGTTCGAGCTGTGTCAGAAGCAAATGGGGGGAGTTCTTGTTCGGGAATGAGCGGAGAAATCGTTTTTCGGGAGGTCCCGGTACGGGCATAAAACCGGTTGGCTTTTGCCGTGTCGTTTTGGGCTGTATAAAAATCTCCCAACGTGACATAAAGAGAATCGTTTGCCCCCGCGAAGCGTGAATTATTCGCCATTTTCTCCAATTCGGCGATAGCTTTCAGCCGATTGTTCCCGCTTGCCACGCGTGTCTGAAAAATCGTTGCCTGCATGGCATAAATTGGTGGAGTCTTCAATCCCTTGACTTTGCCAAATGTATGATAGGCTTCGCTTTCGAGTCCGATTTCGGCATAAAGTTGACCCAGTAGAAACTGCAAACGAATTTTTTGTGAAAAGTTTTTTTGCGATTTTATCGCTTGGCGAAGATAAGGAATAGCTGATTCGTAGTTTTTACGACAGAGAAAATAATAAGCGTATGTTTCGTTAAATAATTGATTTTGTACTTTTGTCAGAGGTTTGGTCAACAAAATATTAGCGATATTTTCGGCATCGTAGAACCGGCCCATCGCCGAATAGGTGCGCAGCATCCAGATTTGCGTTTCGGAAATCAACCCGTCTTCGTTCTTATACATTCGCAGGATTTGCGAAAAAGTGGAGAGTGCATCGCTGTAACTTCCGTTTTGCACTTGGGCTTTGCCCATCAGCAGCCATACATCTTTGAGCGCCGGATTAAATTCTTCCTGACGAAGCCATTCGCGATATTCTGTAGTGAGTGGTTTGTCGGGATTACGGCGAGGTTTGACGGAAATGGAGTGTTCCTGAATCGCTTTTTTTGTTTTTTCGATTACGGCATCAAACGGCCCGCTTCCCGACAGATTTTCTTCCTTCATCTCATTGGGATACATCGGAATCAGTTCCGTATAATTATCTATGCTTTTGTTATAAAGAGCCTGCAAGGTTTCGTCGTAAGATTGTTGGGCGTTGAAGAGAACGTTGTATCGAGTTGTCAAATCGTGGTAAGCCCTCGTTCCGACAGTATTTTTTTGCGTAGAGCAGCCGAGAATCAGGACGATAGAGAAGATGCTCGAAACGAATAACAGGTAATTTCTTTTCAATTTCGATTCGTAAGTTTTCTGTATGAAGCAAGAGCTTCACTGAAATAACTCGAAAAAACGGTTTTTATTGTGTAAAAGAATGGTTTCATATGAATTTGTACGGCTAAAAGTAAAAACATTATCTTCAAGACATAACAAGTTTCGCTAACGGTTTTTCTGGGTTTCCGTAAATTTGATGCTAAAAAAGAATACAAAAAAGGTCAAAACAACATTCCCGAAAATAGTGTATAATTGATAATGGTGCAAAGAATGAAAGACACCTTCAACTCGTTCGAGTTTAGCGACGGCGTAACTTGGATGTAGAGCAAAAAGCAGTTCAAAAACTGCGGTCGTTTTCCGGCACCGGTTCGGAAACTTGCGTTATTTAGGGCACAAGTAAATATTTGCACCGGCAAAGAGTGTAGTGTTGATTCGACGCAAGTACGACGCAAATACGGCGATAGTATGATTCGAACAATGAATATGGACTTGCGCTATCCGGAAGATATCCGGGGACAGTTATGATTTGATTGACCATGTGGAATGGGAATGAAATGGAAGAGGGGAAACTCGGAAATGAGTGTGCCATCCGGAATTCATGAGGCAAACTCAATTTTGATTATCCTCAGTATTTCACATAGAACCATAAAATCCTTGTGAATTTAAAAATAAAATTATACATTCGAAACCGGTTAAAAGACCAATTTTTCAAAAACGACCTTGATAAACTTAACAGCTACTTTTGAGCAAATTAAGGAAAAATCAAACACGATGAAAACGAATTTATTACTGCTGCTATCAGGCTTTTTAATTTTCACGTTTCAGGCACAAGACACGAAATGGAAGGGGAAATCTGTCGATTTTTCTCATGGCAAGCTGAAGGTATCCGACAACAGACGTTTTTTGGTATTTGAAGACGGTACGCCCTTTTTTTATTTGGGCGACACGGCATGGGAATTGTTCCATCGGCTCAATAAAGCGGAAACCGAAAACTACCTGGAAAACCGGAGAGAAAAAGGATTTACCGTCGTTCAGGCGGTAGTTTTGGCCGAACATGACGGATTGAATACGCCCAATGCCGAAGGCGAAAAGCCGTTGATCGACAACGATCCCACCCGGATCAACGAAGCTTATTTTCGTCATGTGGATTGGGTAATTCGCAAGGCGGAAGAAAAAGGCCTGTTTATCGGCATGTTGCCCACTTGGGGAGATAAATGGAACAAGAAATGGGGCGTCGGCCCCGAGATTTTCACCCCGGAAAATGCGGCAGTTTATGGGGAAATTCTCGGCAAACGGTATAAGGAATCTCCCAATATCATTTGGATTCTCGGCGGAGACCGACCCATTGAAAAGGATGAGCACAGAGAAATTGTCAGAGCTATGGCTTCGGGTTTACGCAAAGGCGACGGTGGTGCTCATTTGATTACTTTTCATCCGATGGGAGGACATGGTTCAGCCGAGTATTTTCACGAGGAAGAGTGGCTCGATTTCAACATGCGTCAGAACGGGCATACGCCGAATTTCACGGGAAGTTATGAAAATACGCTGAAAGATTATAAGCGTACGCCCGCAAAACCCGTAATGGATGGTGAACCTCTTTATGAAGATCATCCCATTGAATTCAATGCGGGAAAAAACGGGCATTCTGTTTCTGCCGATGTTCGACGTCCGCTTTACTGGGACTTGTTCGGCGGTGCATTCGGACACACCTATGGACATCATTCCGTTTGGCAGATGTGGCATCCGGACCGTGATCCGATCAATTTTCCGTTAATGCCGTGGTACGAAGCCGTTGATCAGCCCGGAGCTTGGCAGATGCAGTTCGGCAGGCGGTTGATGGAATCGAGGCCTTTTCTCACGCGCATTCCCGATGATTCGGTAATTGTACCTGATGAGGTAAAAACTTCGGTGCCCGGTGCCGGGCGTTATCGTTTTGTGGCTACCCGAGATGAAAACGGCCGTTATGCCATGGTTTATGTGCCGGTGGGCAGGCCGTTTACGGTAAGGATGGATGTTGTTTCGGGGAAAAAAGTAACAGCATGGTGGTATAATCCACGTAATGGAGAGGCTCAGAAAATAGGGAATTTTTCCAATGAAGGAACACGTACATTTGTACCGCCGCAACCGGGTGAAAATTTAGACTGGGTATTGGTTCTCGACGATGCAGCAGCCGGTTTTAAAGCTCCCGGAGAATAATTTGACAGAGTTAGCTGTTTTTGAATAAACTTCGACGCTGTCGTTATCGATATGTGCGGATTGCCGCCATACTTGTTGAAATGACTTTGACAAAAATAAGAATGAAAATATACTTCTGAATATTAGATAATTATATCGATTGTAATTTTTATCATCGGGCAAAAAAGGAGAAAAGAATTTATTTTTTCCGACTCGATCGTAAAATAGCAACGAGAAGTCCCAATCCCAAGATTCCTGCAAGAATATAACCGATAATCCCTAAAATGGAAATATTCGAGACCAAAGGACCAATTCCTTGTTGCAAAATCAGGGAAGATCCTACGATAAGTGCCGCAATAATCAGACTTGCCGAAATGCGGTTGCTGGATCCTTTCATCTCACGAGTAAGATTTTCCAGATTGTGATGCTCGAGTTTTACTTCAAATTGTCCATCCCTCAGTTTTCTGAGCAATTCAGATAAATTGTGTGGCAGATGTTCAATAAGTTGTGCACTTTCATCGATCATGATTGTGCTTCGATTTTTCCAGTTTTGAGGGGAATTAATGTTGAGAAATACTTTTCTGACAAATGGTTGTACGAGGGTGAACAAATCGAAATCGGGCTCCAATTGTTTCCCGATTGCTTCGGCAATCGACATGGTGCGGAGCATCATTACCATATTGGAAGGAACTGACATCCGGTGTCGATTCATAACCTCTAAAATCTGTTGATTGAGCCGCATCATGCTGATCGTTTTGAAAGGACGATCGGAATATACTTCGAGTAGTTCGTCCAAATCCTGACGGAGCGATAGCTTATCGATTTTCTGTACAACCATTCCCAATTCCTCAAATCCCCTGATGATGCGGGAATAATCTTTTTTGTTGGCTGCTCGTAAAATCTTTGCAATGATAATGATGGTTCTTTTATCGAGATGTCCCGTCATTCCCGCATCGAGCATGACAATGGTTGACGGAGGTTGAATGAAAATGTTACCCGGATGAGGATCGGCATGGAAGAAGCCGTCGAGTAGGATTTGCTTCAGAAGCGCTTCAGCCGCTTGGTTGGCCACTTTTTTTGGATCGAAGACATCTTTGTATTTATCTTGAGTGATCTCGTTGATTTTAACTCCTTCAATAAATTCCATTGTCAGCAGTTTCTCGGTGCTTAAGTCCCAATAGATTTTCGGAACTTTCACATAATCAACTCCTTTGAAATTTTTTCTGAATTTATCGAAATTGTGGGCCTCGTTTAAAAAGTCCAATTCTTTTCTGATTGTTCTTTTGATTTCGGTAACAGCGGCTTTTGGGTTGATGAAAGGGGTCTTCTGGAGCTGCTTTTCCAACGATTCGGCCAAATTCTCCAGAATAGCCATGTCCAATTCGATGGTGTTTCGGATGTCCGGCTTCTGTATCTTCAGAGCTACTACTTCCCCGTTGTGTAAGACCGCTTTGTGTACCTGACTTAAAGAAGCGGAAGCAACCGGTGTCGCATCAAATTCCTTAAATATGTCGGATAAAGGTCTGTTGAGTTCTGTCTCTATACATTTTTCAATCTGAAAACTATCTACCGGTAAGACTTTGTCTTGAAGTTTCTCCAATTCGCAAATATATTCGGCAGGAATAAAATCGGGGCGTGTGCTCAGTATTTGACCAAACTTGATAAAAGTCGGGCCCAGCTCTTCCAAAGCGAGGCGAAGTCTTTCGGCATGCGATAATTTTTGATAACCTTTCTGACGTTTTCGTATTTTGGAAATAATATGAATTCGAGAAACGTCAAAAAGATAATCAAGACCGAATTTCATGAAAACCGAAATGATCTGGCGGCTTCGTTTTACCTTGTCGAAATTGTTTCGAAAACTCAAACCTACCTGTGGGTATGTATTCGGCATTGATTCGGTTTTATAAAGGTTTTATTCTGTCTTATTTGTTTTTCGGGACAATTCTTCCACCATACTTTTTAGTTCGTCAAATTCTTTCCGCGTAGGGATGTTCATTTTCGACATAATCGTTTCAACCGTCTTTTCGATTTTTTCACCGATTTCTGTTTTGGCTTTTTCCGATTGATCCAGCGCATCTTTCACAAATTTGGACTTTTCGTTTTCGGATAGTTCTCCCCGTTTGATGAGTTCTTTTGCAAATTCTTCGGCTTTTTCGTGTGTCAACGACATCAAGCCAATTCCTGCCAAAACTGCATTCTTAATAATGTCCGCCATAATAACGCCCTCCTTAATTAATGATTAAAGTTTTTTAGAAAATCAATCTTTGCCACCAATAATTCAACACATCTTAGTTGACAACAGATCAATAAGTTCTTCTTTCAATATGCCGTAAAGATACAATAAGTTTCGAATAAATACCTCTAAAATTGTTCCTTTTTAATGCAACATCGGATGACAAAGATCCCGAAAATAATCTTGTCACTATCACTTTTCATTCGGCAACTTTGTTGCTGTCCTTGATGCGTGGAGATAGAAATGCCAAATAAATCAGGCAAAGCATCAAAACAATCACGGCACCGATTTGACTTTTTAGTGCGTCGGAAACGATGCCCATTAACAACGGGAAAATGGCTCCGCCGGCAAGTCCCATGATCATCAAACCCGATATTTCGTTGTTTCGCGAAGGCAAATGAAGCAATGCTTGCGAAAACATGATGGAGAAAATATTAGAATTTCCGAATCCTATCAATGCGATGCAGAAATAGATGGCGATTGCTCCCTGAACAAAAAACAGTCCGAGGATTGCCAGTCCGATCATCGTGATGCTGACCAGGAAAAATGTCTTTGATGAATATTTGGCTAAAATAAATGCACCACTTAATGACCCAACGGTTCGAAACAAAAAATATATGCTTGTGGCATATCCGGCTTGTGCAAGTGCCATGCCTGTACGCTCGATCAGAAGTTTGGGCGCAGTAGTATTTACGCCTACATCAATGCCCACGTGCATCATGATTCCCAGAAACAGCATCAAAATCGATGTGTCCTTCAACAATGCCAAGCATTCGCCGAAGGTGGATTGATGTTCTACGGGCATTTCCTTAACCTTGGTAAAGTTGAGCGCAATAACGGCTATAACACCAATAACGGAAAAAATCGGGAACAACATTTTCCAGTCGCCAAACCGAATAACTGCCCATGCTGCGATGATGGGTGCGAGAAACGAGGCGATCGCCTTTACAAATTGACCGAAAGTGAGCGTGCTTGCAAGCCTGTCGCCGCTAACAATATTCGAAACCAGCGGATTGAGGGAAACCTGCATCAGCGTGTTGCCAATTCCGAGCAACGAGAAGGCAACGAGCATCATGGCAAAACTGTAATGGAGAAGTGGAACGAGAAGAGCCATGATCGTTACTACAATGCTAAGCAACACCGTTTTGCGACGGCCAATCCGATTCATTAACATTCCGGTAGGAACCGAAAAAATTAAAAACCACAGAAAAACCATCGAGGGCATCAAGTTTGCCATCGTGTCGTTGAGGGCGAAATCGTTTTTGATATAATTTGTGGCTATGCCTACCAAATCTACGAATCCCATCGTGAAAAAGGCAAGCATGACGGAGATCAATTGCGTAAGGGTGTTTTTGTTGTTCATCGGGTTAGGTTGTTATGAATGATAAAATTGTTTTAGAATCGGATTTTATTCGTTGACCCACGCTCCGGGTCGGGTACAAACGAAAGCGGCTCTGTCCACGGCCGCCTGATGGGATTTGACGAGCGATTTTCCGTCGATAACCGACGAAATGAAAGCTCCCGTGAAAGCATCGCCGGCACCCACTGTATCGGCAACTTCCACCTTCGGTGTTAAGATACGGGAACTCGTTTCGGGCGTAAAGATCTTGCTGTATGAAGCGCCGGCCGTCAGAATCAGATATTTCAGATGATACGTTTCGATGAGCTCTTTGCACATTTCATCGTCCGTTGCCGTTTGTTTTCCGAACAGTTCCTTTAGCATCAGCAGTTCTTCGTCGTTTATTTTCAGAATATTGCTCTGCTGAAGCGATGTTTCGATCAATTCCTTGGAATAATAGTGCTGACGGATGTTGATATCGAGAATGCGAAAAGCCCTTTCGGGAACCAGCGAGAGAATGGTTTGAATGGTGAGGCGCGAATCGGGATGACGTTGTGCGAGCGTACCGAAACAAACGGCATCCGCTTTTTTCGCCAAATCTTTCATCGCTTCCGTTAGCGGAATATGATCCCACGCCACGCCTTCGTTGATGATGTAGTTGGGAATGCCATTTTTAAGTTCCACTTCCACTGTTCCGGTAGGAAAATTGATGCGCTCAATGAGGTAATGAATGCCGATTTTGTCGATTTCCGACATAATTTCGTCACCCAAAGCATCGTTACCGACCGCGCTGATAGCGTAACTTTCGGCTCCAAGCCGCGAGGCGTGATACACAAAATTAATGGGTGCTCCACCGGCTTTCTTTCCCGTTGGCAACATGTCCCACAGCAGTTCGCCAATTCCGATGATAACAGGTTTTTTGCTCATATTTCTTTTTGTCGATTATTTCCAGATCGATTTTAAGGTACATATTTCCAAATTCTTAATGGCAATATTTGTTCCCCAAAAGTTAAAGCCCTTCTGTTTGTCCGAATCTTTTCGAGCAAAAGAAAACGAATAAGCTCCTTCGTCAACAAAAACTTCGACGGATGTTTTATCGATAAAGATGTCGGCCGAAATCTCCATGCTTGTCATGTCGTTTGGAGAATAGAAAGTGCCATTGACCGCATTGAAATTCATGTCGTAATTCAGCAACGATTGTCCGTTAAAGTTCAGACCAGCACTTGTTGCGTGCGAGAGTTTTAACGTTAGTTTGATTCGCAAAAGCGATTCGTTTCGAAACTCATTTATCTTTTTGTCGGCCTGTTCTGCCGTCAGATTTTCCCATTTGTATGATTTATCGGTCAGTAAATTCGTCTCTTTGATGGGATAGCTGTACATCCGGATGCCGTTTTTTGTTTGTCGCAACGTGAGTTGTGTGGGCAAGAGCATCAACATGTTGAACGGCATCTCCTCTGAAGGAATGCGACCCCACGCAATTTGAATGCGTCTTCCGTCGTTTTGGGGAATATGATTGAATGTTTGTGCGGCATAAGCCGAACCGGTCGTGTAGTAGTGTTTTCCCGATTCGGGAGTGAAAACTTTACCGTCGAAACTACCTGTCATGTAGGTTCCCGAAGCGCCGTACATCACCCATTTTTTGTGATTGGGATTATTCTCTACCGGCAATTGAAAAAGTTCGGGACATTCCCAGAATCCGGTAATATGACTTTCGAAAGTCCAATTTTTTAAATCTACGGAATTGTAAATCGAATGGCCGTCCATTTCATTGAGCACCATCACCCATTTTTGAGAAGGTTCATACCGGAACACTTTCGGATCGCGCGTATCTTTGCTGTTCCATTTGTCTTTCGAATCGATCACCGGATTTTTCTCGTATTTTGTCCAGGTTCGCCCTTTATCCAAACTATATGCGACACATTGAACTTCCCTGTCGGCATTATCGGCAGTATAAATGGCAACCATTGCCACCTTTCCGTTTTTATTAAATTCTGCCGTTTTGTCATAATCGATCACCACCGATCCGGAAAACATGGTGCCGAGTTGGTCAGGATAAAGGGCTTCCGATAGCTCTTCCCAATGAATCAAGTCCTTGCTCACCGCATGTCCCCAATGCATGTTTCCCCATTCACGTTCGTAGGGATTGTGCTGATAAAACAGATGATATTCACCTTCGAAATAAACCAGACCGTTGGGGTCGTTGTTCCATCCTCTTCGGCTTGAAAAATGAAATTGCGGTCGATTCCGTTCTTTATACAAACTATCTTGACCTGCAATCTCGTCCGATTGATAGATTTTCTGTAATCCCTCATTTGACGCCGGGAAAGAAATATCGAGCTTTTTGTTTTTGAAAGACGATATATCGCAGAAAACCCAATAATCCGGTTTATCTGCTGCCAAACGAATGTCGAAAGATCTCAATGTTTTTCCATCCGATTCGATGGTCATCGTTTTTCGTTCCATTTGGCTCGAAACGGGAATATTCAGATATTTTTTACTCGCTTTCAGCGATATGGAGTCGGCAAAAACCATAGTCAGCGAACATACCGATACCAAAATTATGGACGTCAATTTATTGTAAATCATTATATATAAATTTGAGGCCTGCAATTCGCGAATCCTTACAAAAAGCGAAAATAAGAAAAAGATAAATAAAAGAATGATTCGAATAGATTTATTTACAATCAATTTGACGACTTTCCGATAAAAGCCTTCGCGACCTTTCCCAGAAAAAACAAAAGAATCAACACAAAAATGATGAAAGCACCGGAAGGCACGTTCAGAAAATACGAAAGAAACAATCCTGCTACACATCCCACAAAACTGATAATGGATGAGAGAATGATCATTTTGGAATAATTCACGGTGAAAAGATTGGCGGTCATTTGCGGGACGGTGATGAGCGACATGAGCAGAACGATGCCGACCAAACGGATGCTGAGCACAATGGTAACGGCAATGAACAGCATCATCGTGTATTCGATAAACCTTGTTGGGACGTGTCGCGTTTTTGCAAACTCCGTATCGAAAGATACCGAAACGATGGCACGATAGAAAATGATGAAGAAAAGCGTAAGAACAATGGCAAGTCCAATGAGGGCGAAAATGTCGGTTCGGGTAATGGTGAGAATGTTTCCGAACAAATATTCCGAAAGATTGGGTGCATAGCCCGGTGTGAGAAAAGTGAGAATAATGCCCACTGCCATTCCCAATGACCAGAAGACGGCAATCGCCGAATCTTCCCTGACGCCTTGCTTGTCCGACATCCATTTTATGCCAAAAGCTGATAGAGCCGAAAAAATCATGGCAGAAGTCAGCGGATTGAATCCGAAAAAGAATCCTATGCCCAATCCCCCAAACGAGGCGTGCGTAATGCCTCCGCTAATGAAAACAAGTCGTCGCGAAACCACGTAAACACCGACGATTCCTGTTGCAATACTTGCGAATAGGCTACCCCAAATCGCATTGCGAAAAAAGGCATAATCGAAAAGTTCGATAATGTCCATTCAATCAAAATTATGCATGCATCTTTTGCATCCTCATGTCGTTTACAACCATGAGGATTTCGTCTTTCAGCTGGTCGGGAACTTGAATGCCGCGAACCTGTAAGCTGCGAACCCATCGCGGTTTATCTTCATCGAGAAGTGTGTAGAATATTTCTCGGAATTCGTCAACCTCGGCTTCAGTATAGTCCGAAGAATCTTTTCCTGCAAAATTGTCGAGTTCTTCATCGTCAAAATATTCCGGATCCTTCGTGAAAGCGGCAATCAAACTGTCACGCTCACACACTTCATGCATGCCGCAACAGCCACCGTCAACGAGTGGAGGAGTCGATTTTTTTTCTTTCGTGTTGCCTTTTCTTCTTTGTAAAGCGTTCCAAAATGTGAGCGCAACTACAAAAAAAGCTATAATTCCCAAAAATAAAAACAGACTGTTCATTTATTTTCTATCTCCCTAATTTTAAATCCTGCCGATTTCAAATCTTCCCAAAAGTTGGGATAGGATTTGGATACGACCTCAGGGTCGTTAATCGTAATAGATCCGAGAGGAATGCATGCCGGAGCAAATGACATTGCCATTCGGTGATCATTATAAGTTTCTATTACCGGTTCGTTGGCCGGAAAACATCGTTCGCCGTCCCATTCCATCAGTCGATTTTCGGATTCTTTTATAACAAAACCGAGTTTCAAAAGTTCTTTTTTTAACGCCTCAATACGGTCGGTTTCCTTAATTTTGAGCGTTTGAACCCCCGAAAATAAAAAAGGAACGTTCAGTAAACAACAAGTTACTGCAAATGTTTGCGCCAGATCGGGTTCGTTTGAGAAATCGTGAAAAAATTTTTTTGTCGAGATTTTTTTCTTTTTCAGCATTACGCCTTCAGGCACAAATTCTGTACAAACGCCCAGATCCGCAAAAAGATTGTGAAGGTTCGAATCTCCCTGCAAACTATTTCTCTTCAGGCCGAGCAACGTGATTTGGGCTTCCGGCATCAGTGCGACAATCGAATACCAGTATGAGGCAGCCGACCAGTCACTTTCGACCCGAATTGATGTTGGAACGTATTGCTGATGTTTGATCGTGATGTTATTGCCTTCCCATTTCGATTTTACACCATAGGCTTCCATCAATCCAAGGGTAAGCTGAATGTAGGGCTTAGAAATAACTTCATTTTCGAGATGAATGGTTAGCCCGTTGTTCATGGTTGGAGCTATCATCAAAAGCGCAGAGGTGAATTGAGAACTCATGTTGCCTGAGAGGTATACCTCGCCACCTTCGAGTCGTTTTCCTTTTATTTTTAGGGGCGGATATCCTTTTTTCTCCAAATATTCTATTTCGGAACCCAATACTCCCAATGTTTCCACCAGCGGATAGATGGGGCGTTCGTGCATACGGGCATTTCCCTTGATAATCCATTCTCCTTCCGTCGTGGCAAGAAAAGCTGTCAGAAACCGCATGGCCGTGCCGGCTCCTTTCACATCAAAAATATTTGAGTCCGAATTGAAAGCATCAATGATGACCTGAGTATCTTCACATTTAGACAGATTTTCGATTGGGTGTTCGCTGCAACTTAGGGCATTAAGAATTAACAACCGGTTGCTGATACTCTTTGAAGACGGCAACTCGATGGTCGTTTCTATTTTTTCGGGAGGAGTAACCTTAAACTGCATTTGTCGTTATGAACCTATTTTCAACAAAAGTACTATTTTTCATTCTCAACGGCAAACAGATTTTGTCCTTTTATCAACTTTCATTTCTCTTTACCTTTTTTCTACCGTGAGCTTTTTTATTTTGCAATACATCTGTTTATTCTTCTTCATCCGATCAATCCATACACAAAAATAGCAAGTATGGCAAGTGGGGCCAAATATTTCAGAATGAAACGATAACCCTTTAAAAATTTGATTCCGAATTGTTCTCTCCCTTCATTTGTCAATTGGGCGTAAACCAACTTTTCGTCAAGATACCAGCCTACGAAAAGTGATATGAAAAATCCTCCGATGGGAAGCATCCACTCTGCCGAAACAGAGTCAAGCAGACCGAAAAACTTTGGAGAGAAGGATGAAACAGTGCCTAAAACGATAACCCCAATGGCGACGAGAACGGCTGATTCGTGTCTCGTCCGTTTGTATTCTTCTTGGATGTATATCGTAACAACTTCGAGCAGCGAAATGGTGGAAGTGACAGCTGCGATGGCAACCAGGATGAAAAACAAGGAAGACCAAAGCATCGAAAGGGGCATCTCATTAAAGAGTTGAGGCAGGGTAATGAATAATAAGCCGGGTCCACCGTTTATCAAATCGCCAAGAATCGTATCCGGATTGGACGTTAATGCAAAAGCCGATGGAAAAATGACGATTCCCGCGAGAATGGCCACAAACATATCAAGAACCGAAACCTGGATGGCCGTTTTCGTCAAATTGGAACTATTTGAAAAATATGATCCGTACGTAATCATGCAACCCATCCCGAGCGAAAGGGAGAAAAATGCCTGTCCCATTGCATCCAGAAAAACAGTCGATTTTACATGTTCTATATTGGGCTTGAACAAAAACTCAAGACCTTCGATCGCACCGGGCAACGTAACAGACCGGATGCCGAGCAAAATAAGCAATAGAAAGAGTATCGGCATAAATATTTTTGATGATTTTTCAACTCCTTTTCTCACTCCCGAAAGTGTAAACAAAAGGGTCAATACAGTAAATCCCGTCATCAACAGCGTTTGCTTGAGATGATCCTGCTGCAACGCTGCAAAATTTGCAGAGAAGTCGGTAACTGTTGCCAGTTTTCCGCTAACCGACTGCCAGATATATTCGAGCGTCCAACCGCACACTACCATATAAAAACCCATAATCACAAACCCTGTTAATACTCCAAGTCGGCCCACCCACTTCCATGACGTGTTAGGGGCTAAAATGTGAAAAGCACCGGTAGTATTTGCTTTTGACGATCGGCCAATGATGAATTCGGCAACCATCACCGGGATGCCGAAGAAAAGCACGCATCCAATATAAACCAAAATAAATACTGCTCCGCCGCCATCTGCTGTCATACTCGGGAAGCGCCATATATTTCCCAACCCGACTGCTGATCCGGCAGCCGCTGCAATCATCCCGATTTTCGAAGTAAAAGTGGCTCTGTTTGTTTCTTTCATGTTCGGTCGTTTATTTTAACGTACAAAAAACCATTCGTTTGAAGATGAGAGTTTTGGGTAGAAAAAGTAGCCTTCGCTGTCGAACGCTTTCACATCTTCGAGTCGATAGATTTTATTTTTGATAATAAAACGCGAAAGCATTCCTCGTGCCTTTTTCGTGTGTACCACAATCTGTTTGAGATCGTTTGCCTGATGCTGAAGAAAATTCATCGAAATGATGCGTGTTCCTTTCGGAAGTTTTGTCGGATTAAGAATTTTCCCGTACTCGGACGACGAAACGTCTATGACGATTTTATCGTCCTTTTTGAGTTTGCGGCTCAAGTAATCGTTGAGCGAATCCTCCCAATAGTCGTAAAGACTTTTGAAGCCTGCGGGTACGATTTTACGGTGCATTTCGAGGCGGTAGGGTTTGATTTCGTCGATTGGACGTAACATGCCATAAAGAGCAGAGAGGATATTGAAGTGTTGCCGGGCAAAATCGAAATCCTCTTGCGAAAAGTCGGCCGCATTCAATCCCTTATAGGCAATTCCGTTGTAGGCAAGTGCAGCAGCCCGTCGGGGCGTACTCTCGAAATCGAAGGTCTGAAAATATTCGTACACATGGTGAGCAATGGTTGCGTTTACTTTCATTTTCGCAACAATTTCACGTTCCGAAAGTTGCCGGCAAATTTCTACCAGCGTGGCCGTCTTTTCGGGAAAAAGGGGAGCCGTAGTTTTTACGGCCGGTATTGAACCTTCGAAATCCATTAATTTGGCAGGCGAAATGACAATTTGCATTTGTGAGACTGTTTGAGGGTGGTTGAATCAGATAAATTTCCAGTCAGTGCCGTCTTTACCGTCTTTTATTTCGATGCCGATGGCTTTCAGATTGTCGCGAATTTTGTCGGACGTTGCCCAGTCTTTTTTTGCACGAGCTTCGCTTCGGATTTCGAGGACGAGTTTCATCAGTCCGTCCACTACGTGACTTTTCGCATCGGCTTTGGTTTCGTCAACAAGCCCCAACACGTCGAAAACAAATGTCTTCATCACATGTTGCAGCAGTTCGAGATCAGCAGCCGACAATGTTTCCTTGCCGTCGATCGCAGCATTGACGATGCGTACCCCTTCGAACAGGTGCGAAATGAGCACAGGCGTGTTGAAATCGTCATTCATGGCCGCATAACAGTTGTCCCGTAGAGCTGCCACGTTTACGCTGGATGAATCGGAAGGTTGAATGCGCGGGAGGTTCGAAAGACTTTCCATCAGTCGCTTGTATCCCTTTTCGGCAGCCTGCAATGCCTCGTTGCTGAAGTCGAGTGTACTGCGATAGTGCGATTGAGCCATGAAAAAACGCACGGTCATGGGCGAATAGCCGCGTTCGAGAAGCGGGTGATTGCCTGTGAACAATTCCTGTGGGAGGAATCCGTTGCCGGCCGTTTTCGACATGCGTGCGCCGTTTACCGTCAGCATATTGGTGTGCATCCAGTATTTGACGGGTTGCACATGGTTGCAGGCTTCCGATTGCGCGATTTCGTTGGTGTGGTGTGTGGCCTGCAGGTCCATTCCGCCACCATGGATATCGAAAGTCTGTCCCAGATATTTGGTGCTCATGGCCGAACACTCGATATGCCATCCGGGAAATCCCCAGCCCCAAGGAGAAGGCCATTTCATCAGCGTTTCGGGTTTTGCTTTTATCCAAAGGGCAAAGTCGAGTCGGCCTCGTTTTTCGTCCTGTCCGCCCAACTCGCGTGTGCCTTCGAGCAAATCTTCGAGTTTGCGATTGGTGAGAATTCCGTAATCGTATTTTTGGCTGTATTTATCTACATCGAAATAAACGGATCCGTTCACTTCGTAGGCATAACCACTATTCAGAATTTCCCGAATCATTTCGATCTGTTCGATAATGTGTCCGGTGGCAGTCGGCTCAATGCTCGGTGGCAGTGTATTGAAAGCTTCGAGGACATGATGAAAACCGATGGTATATTTCTGAACGATTTCCATCGGTTCCAGCTGTTCGAGTTTGGCTTTTTTTGCAAACTTGTCGTCGCCTTCGTCGCGATCGCCTTCCAGATGGCCGGCATCGGTGATGTTGCGCACGTAGCGCACCTTGTAGCCTATGTGGAGCAGATATCGGTAAATAGTATCGAACGAAATAAAGGTGCGGCAATTGCCCAAGTGAATATCGCTGTAAACGGTCGGACCGCAGACATACATCCCGACAAGGGGCGGATGAATGGGCTCGAAAGGTTCTTTTTTTCGCGTTAACGTATTGTAAACGACAAGCGGTTGCTTTGTTTGGCTATCCATGACGAGTGAATCGAATTATTGGTTGTGAACCGCAAAATTACGAATTTATGCGACAATATTATGACATTTTTTTTTTCAAGTTTCTTTTGGCGGCGATTGATGAATTGAATTCTGCCGGATAAGAGAAGCGGAGTAAGGATTAAAAAAATTGTAGAGGCATATCACGGAATACCTCTACAACAAATGATGAAAAACAATTTTTCTGAGGCCTATTGATTCAGGGGAATCAAGCGGATAGTATCCGGATAGGCAACTATCGCGTTTTCTGCTGCAATATCAACTATAGTTGTTTCGGCATATTCCGATAGCATATCTGCAATGACCGTGAGATCGTAGCTTCCCTCGTGAAGTCCGGCAAATAAAAACTTGCCATCTGTTTCAGGGAGTGAAATCAGAGTGTCGGTTTCATTAGTTGATTGGACATATGCAACCGCATCAGGCGGAATAACCGCACCTTTGAGCGATCCGCCAAAAGTTTCGGCATAAGTGCGAATTACCGGCTGCAACTTGGGTTAACCCCATCATTGTCGATGTCTCCGTCCTCGTTTACATCATAATAAGGATCGGAGTCATCCATGTCGTAAAACTCGTCGCCAACTCCTATCATCATACCCCGGATATCAATGCGGACTCCCTCGTATTCCAGGTAGAAGGAGCGTCGGTCAGTTTTAATTGAATTTGAGCAGTTCCCTTTGCGTCAAATAGTCGGTCATCGATACACCTTGTTATCGTGGCCAGTAGTGCCATTACAATAAGAACCATGAAAAATGGTCGTTTTGTTTTCATTTTCATGGTTTTGGTTTGTTTAATGAGATGATGAATTTATTTCGAAGAAACTCTTGGTTCATTTTAAAGCAACTAATAAATTGCTTTGTTTACATCGTATGTTTACAAATAATTACAAATATCCGTTTTTCCCATTTTCGATATATTTATAAGTTGTGAGATCCCTGTAAATGCCAAAGCCATTTCGTAAACTTTTTATATTGAGTCGGTCTGAAAATTCCTGTTTTGACTGATAATCCATGTGAGGGGGTTTAAAACAATAAAGGAACAAACTCTGTTAAATAAATGCGCCAATTTTTCCAGATATGTCCTTCGCCAGTTTCGAAGTACGTATATTTATAGCCATTTTCATCGAGCTTCCGACGATAGTTTTCGTTCATTTTGTACAGAAAATCCTCTTTACCCACGGCCATCCAGTACAAAGCCGGTTTTTTGTCGAATTGTACTTTTAATTTTTCGGTAACATTGTCAAAAGGTGGAACATTTACATTCGGTGCAAATGCTGCTGCAGAGAATAAACCTACATAATCGAACATGTCGGGATATTCTTTCGATATGTACATGGATTGAAATCCTCCCATCGACAGACCGGCAATTGCTCTTCCCGATTTTTCTTTTTTAGTTCGAAACCTCTGATCAATAAAATTTACAATGTCAGGGAAGCTTTTAATAATCTGATTGGATTCCTTCAACAACGGCAATAATTTTTTTGCTTCATTCATGTCGGAGAAAACTGTTTTAGCATCAATTTTTGGCAACTTTGTTTCGGGTTTGTAAAATCCGAGCGAAGACTCGCCTGGTGCCGCTTCCTGTGAAGCATTGCCGTTTGGCATCACTACGATCATCGGTTTGGCTTTCCCTTGAGCGATGAGATTATCCATGATTTGAGCCATTCGTCCCCGTTCTGTCCATGTTTCTTCGTCGCCTCCCATTCCGTGAAGCAAATATAAAACAGGATAATCGGCGTTGGAGCTTTCGTAAGAAGGAGGAGTGTAAATAACCAGACGGCGAGTCATTTGAAGTGTCGGACTGGAATACCAACATCGAATGACAGATCCATGCGGCACGTTGTTTACCTTATAAAGATCAGCCCTGCCGCCGCCGATTAAAAAAACATTGTGAAGGGAAGTTATATCTCTGTTCAGAAATACGTTGTTCGGATCATTAATCTTGAGGCCGTCGACGAGGAAGGAATAGCTGTAAAACTCGGGGTCTAACGGCTCCGTAGTAAATTCCCATAAGCCGTTTTTACTTTTTGTCATATCGGCTATTCCCGAATTGATTTTGTCAGGGAGAAAATCGCCCTTTACCTGAACACTTTCAGCCTTGGGAGCTTCCAGTCTGAAAGTTACGGTGTTATCGGAATGAACCTCGGGAGAAATGATCTTTTGCCCTTCCCATAAGGATTCCTGAGCAAATGTTTCGAAACAAACAATTAGGAATGATATCAGAACTAAAATATATTTTTTCATGTCTTTTGAGCTTTTTGTACTTATTGATAAAATTTTATTTTGCAATAAATCCGGTAACTTCACTGTCTTTGCATCCGGCTCTTACCGCTACGGCCGTAATTTTATCTCCCTTTTTAATACTTATTGGTTTTGTATAAAGGAACCAGTGGTTCGGAGAGTAGCCTTTTCCATTAATTTGATAGGCAATCGAAATGCCGGCATCATCCGAATAAATTTCAATACCGTTTTTTGACTGTTTCAATAAAGGTGAATTCAAGACCGGTTGTTTTCCATCCGGCCACATCAATGATCGGTTTTCTTGTTCGGGAATCAACCAATTTTGATTATAGGTAGCCACCCACTTATCATACTCTTGTCTCAGTCTGGAAATTTCAGCCTGATATGTATCCTCATAAATCAAATTCCGCATTTCATGCGGATCATTCTCTACGTCATAAAATTCTTCTTTTGCTCGCGGAGCTGTAAACCAGCGCATATGAGCCGCATTCAGACTGTCTTTATGTAGCAATTCCAACATTCTTTTCATCAAAGGCACATTCAGCTGATATTCGTTTACTCCGTAACCCGGTTTTTCAGGATAATAATTGCGGATATATCGGAATTTTTTATCCCTTACAAACCCTTGCTTGTCGATTTGATCATCCATACGGTCTCTACCTCCATATACGTAACTTCGGGGTGAAGTTTCATATTTTCCCAAAAAAGCCTGCCCTTGCATGTACGATGGAGGTTGTATACCTGCCAGCGAAAGAATGGTCGCAGGAATATCGGGAAAACTGCATAACCTGTCATCAATTTCTCCTTTGCGATAGCCATCAGGGAATCGTATCATGAACGGGACCAATGTTCCACTTTCATTTACAGTCCTTTTCTGGCGGGGTAACGGCCCTCCATTGTCGGAGTACCATATAATGATTGTATTATCCCATTCTCCACTCGATTTCAATTCGTCCACCAAGGATTGAAACTGTTTGTCCATTTGATAGATATTACTGTAAAGGACAGCCAAATCATGACGCACAATCGGGTCGTCAGGATAATAAGGAGGCAGGTTTATTTTGTCGGGATCTACGATCAATTTTTCTTTTGTCCTTCCCCAAATACGACTTTCGTGTGTTACCTCAAGATTGAAAATCGAGAAAAAAGGCATACCTTTCGGTCGGTTTTTCCAATGAGCCGTTTTCCCCAGTTCATCCCACGCCGTCAATGGCGACGAAAACTGATAGTCGGTCTTTTCATTATTGGTGCAATAATAACCGGCCGCTCTCAGATATTCGGTATAACATTTCACACCGACCGGAAGAACAACTTCATAAGGTTCGATATCCTTCGGCATGGGCTGACTTACATTTCGCATATAATTCGCCCCAATAGCCGTAGGATACATGCCTGTAATTAAAGCTGCCCGACTTGGTGCGCTTACGCCAACCGTAGTAAACATGCGGGTATATCGAATTCCTTCTGTCGCAAATTTATCCAAGTTAGGTGTCACGGCAACAGAATCCCCGAAACATCTAACGTAGGGACTGATATCTTCGCAAGTTATACATAAAATATTGGGGTGATTTTGTTGTCCCATTGACGTGAGAGAAAATAACGCTCCCAGTCCTAAAGTTGCACTGAATTTTAACTTCATAAAATCATTTTTGAAAATCTGCATACGTACGGAATAAAACACAGATTTGTTGATGCACTGATTTACCGATTTATTGAAAATAAACAGGCATATCTCAATCTGCACAGTTGTATATTCAAACTATTAAAATTATTTCTCCAATTGATTTTCGACAGGCGTTACCGAAGCTTGATGTTCTTTCAAAATCCGTTTTATTTCATCGATAATTTCGGGATGCTCGCCGGAAACATCGTATTTTTCAGATGGATCAATATTTAAATTATACAGTAACGGTGGATTGTGAATCACGGCAGGATCGTCGCCATATTCGGATTTCGTCACAAAATGTGCCTTATAGTCTCCTTTACGCACGGCATATATTTCCGTATCCCTGTAGTAAAACACGACATCACGTGGACTTTCCCCTTTGCCTAAAAGTACGGGAGAAATATCGTAGCCGTCATAAATCCTGTCAGCCGGAAGATTAATCCCTGCCAGACTGCAAAAGGTGGGCAGCAAATCCATGGTTGCTCCAAGTTCCATCACTACTCCGGGCTTTATTTTCCCCGGCCACCAGAAAATACCCGGTTCGCGCATGCCTCCTTCAAAGGTGCCGCCTTTTCCACCTCTCAATAGGCCGGCGGTACCGCCATGTGTTTTAAAAGTAAGCCAGGGACCATTGTCGGAAGTAAAAATCACGAGTGTGTTTTCATCAATGCCTTGTTCTTTGAGCGTTTTCAGAATTTGTCCCACCGACCAATCGATTTCTTCAATCACATCACCATAAATACCGGCCAAGGAGACATTTTTGAACTCAGCCGACCGGAACAGCGGAATGTGGGGTAAAGAATAAGCAAGGTAAATGAAGAAAGGATCCTCTTTGAAACTTTTGATTTTTGACACTGCCTCTTCAGTATATCGTTTTGTGATAGTCCGTTGATCAGCAGGTTGCTCAACAATTTGCTGATCACGCAAAAGAGGAACATTGTAGGCCTGATAACGTTCATTTTCTGCCAACGTAAAATGGTCAGTTTCTTCAACCTTGTCCATGTCGTTCGAGTAAGGAATGCCATAGTAGCTGTCAAAACCATGATCGGTGGGTAGATAAGGTGATTGATGGCCGAGATGCCATTTCCCGATGGCTGCCGTTTGATACCCTTTTGTTTTCAATGCTTCTGCTATCGTGATTTCTTGTGGGGGAAGGCCTCCTTTAGAATCGGGAAAAAGTACGCGTCGTTTTTCGCTGCTCATGCCTGATCGAATAGCCAGCCGACCGGTTAGCAAGCATGCCCTTGAAGGGGTACTAACCGGAGCCCCGACGTAAAAATTAGTCCATTTCTGACCTTCATAAGCCATTCTGTCCAGATTGGGAGTTTTGATGGTCGGATGACCATAGACTCCCACATCTCCATATCCCATATCATCGGCGAAAATAATAATGAAATTGGGTGTAGTACGCTCTTCTTTTTCTTTAGCAACGGCACTTTGCTGTGCGCATAAACCAACGGACAGCAAACCGCCCAACGTGATTAATTTGGTGACTGATGTATTCATATTGCAATTATTTTATATTTTTAAAAATTTATTTGATTTCAAAAGAAAGTGATGTTATTAAAAGCACTAAAATTTATTTGTGCTTTTTGTTTGATATGGTTTTTTGCCAAGGGATTGCACCCGATTTTCGAATATGTTGCGACAAAGCATATCTCAATATTTCGAAATGCTCAGTATCCGTATCCAAAGGAAACTTTTCCTGTGGATCTTCTTCAAGATTAAACAGCTGAAAAGGTTCATACGGCGTATTTTGAACCAGTTTATACTTTCCTTTCCTAACAGCATAATAACATAATCCTCCATAAAAATCCCCTTCCCTTCTCATAAAATACACCAGGCGATCACCTACATTCCGATCGCTCCCAAAAATGTCAGGAAGAAGGTTGACCCCGTCAATTTCATGAGAAATAGTTATTCCGGCTATACCACAAATAGTGGGAAAAAAATCCATGGTTAAAGAGAGCTGATCATAAGTAGAACCCTCTTTAATTTTTCCCTCCCATACCATACAAGTCGGAACTTTAATTCCTCCTTCATACATATCCTGTTTGCCTCCTCTCAAATTACTGTTGGAAGCTCCGCTGGGCAGGTGACCACCATTATCGGATGAAAAAATGATCACAGTATTTTCATATTGCCCTGATTTTTTCAAGGCTTCAATAACCCTTCCAATGTTGTCATCTAGATGTTCAACGAGAGCAACGTTTTTTGCCCGTTTTTCATCAATACCCTTTTCCCGATTTTTCACCTTTTCCAGCCATTCAACGGGCGGTTGTATGGGAAAATGCGGAGCATTATAGGCCAGATACAAAAAGAAAGGATTATTATCATCTGCTTTTTCAGAAATATAGTCGATCGCCCAATCCGAAAAAATGTCTGTGGCATGCCCCTCTGGATCAGTTTCCGTATCGTTTAATCTCATGTAATTGATATCGTGTCGTCGATGGGTCCAATAATCATCCATCATGTCACCCAAAAAACCATGGAAAAAATCAAAACCTCTTTCATTTGGGAGGTTGGGGCTTGCCAGTCCAAGATGCCATTTCCCGATGATTGCAGTCCGGTAACCGGATTTTTTCAACATTTCAGGTAAAGTAACCACATCCGGCATCAGATATCCCCAACTGTTTTCTTCGTGAGTTCGGATAACGCCCGGGACGCCAACCAAGTCAGGATAACGTCCGGTCATGAGAGAAGCTCTTGTGGGAGAAGAAACTGTGCAATTTGCATAAAAATTGGTAAAACGGACACCGCTTTTAAACAGCTCATCGATATGGGGCGTATGTATATCTTTACCCCCTTGACATGAAAGGTCGCCATATCCCAAATCATCTGCAAGAATGAAGATGATGTTTGGTTGTTTATTCGCCGGTTTTTGAATTGGCGTTTGAGCTAAAACTAACGAACTTAAGCAAGTGGAGGTGGTAAGAAAAAAAGATTTTAATGATACATTCATTATTTTCTTTATTTATTAGTTCTTGACGTTGCATTCGCGCGAAATTGTCTGACTCCCGGCATAATGCCTCTTTCTTTCTTGACATTCAACGGATCACCTGTTTCCCGGTCGAACCAATCTTTTGTAAGGTTTTCAGGCAGGGTATCCCCCGTTTCCTCCTGCCATTGCATTAGTGTTTTCCTGCATTTTTCCAACTCATGTTGATAACGAGGAATCGAAGCCAGATTGATCAGCTGTAACGAGTCGTCTGTTACATGGTAAAGTTCTTCAAAAGGCCTCGGTGCTACAAAAACATCGGCCTGAGCTGCGGTCAACCGGCCTTTGTCCCGTAATATGTTGAGCGAATGTTGTGACGGAGATGTTTTTGAATCAGCGGGTCCACAGTTGGTCAGGTTTGGCCGTCCGTTGAAAACATACAAAAATTCTTTAGTTCTGACCATACGTTCGTAGGCTTCATAATCGTGCCAGTTGTGTTCCGAAAATATTTCGGTTCTTATTTCCTTGTCGGGATCCCATAAAATTTCGACAAAGCTTTTTCCCTGAATGAAGGACGGTATTTGAACGTCCGCCAGCTCCAGCAGAGTGGGGGCAATATCCACGGCGCTGATCAGACTTTCGCTTACCGATCCCTTATTTTTGATGCTATTCGGCCAGGACACGATAAACGGTGTTTTCATTCCGCTGTCGTACACTCGCGTTTTGCATCTCGGGAATGGACGCCCATTATCGGCCATGACGATAATGAGGGTATTTTCAAACACATGCTGCTGTTCCAGTTCTTCTCTCACTTTCCCTATATAAGAATCGAACCGGGCTATTTCATTGTAATAGGAAGCCAGGTCTCGACGAGTTTCCGGCGTATCGGCAAGGTAAAGAGGAACGTTGATCGTTTTCGGGTCATGATTTATTTCAAACTCGTCGGCACCCCAAGGTCGATGGGCATCATGCGAAGCCAACCAAAGAAAAAAGGGCTTGTCCTTCGGTCGCTCTTTCAGAAATCGTACCCAATTATCTTCTCCTCCATCACCATTATCGTAACCATTTTCGTCAGTATATCGGTCGAAAGCCCTGTGAACGGAAGGTCCCATATGCCATTTTCCGGCCTGCGCCGTGTAATAACCGCTTTCTTTCAATAATAGCGGAAAAGGAATTTCAGATTCAGGGAGCGGCGTGTGCAATTCAGCTGCACCGGTCGAATGCGGGTATTTGCCTGTAATGATGCAACAACGACTGGGACTGGATGAACTTGTAGCCAGAAAAGCATTGTCGAACCGCATTCCCTCGAGGGCGAGGCGATCGATATTGGGTGTATTCACCACTGTATTCCCATAGCAGCCGATATCGTCGTAGCTGACATCATCCGCTATGATAAGAACTATATTCGGTCTTTTTTCGGCTTTCAAATTCGGTGTGAGCAATAAACCGGCACTGAGGGATGAGATAAAAAGATGCTTATTCATTATTAATCTTTCTTATAGGCAGGTCTTATTCCTGTTGTTAGCGAAGAATCGAAATCCAAAGCCATCTGCATTAATTCATCTGCAATTTTTTGATTGGACTTGATCACGTTTTTTGTTTCTCCGATATCTGTGGATAAATCATATAGCCATGGGATATCTTCGGTTGGCTTTTTATCGAGTAATGCTTCTTTCACAGGTAAATTTCCGGCCCAGCGTTCATCGGGTTTTCGCAAATGCAATTTCCAATTCCCTTGACGAATAGCTGCCAAGTTTCCTGCTCTTTCGTAGTAGCAAAAGAAGGAATAAGGTGATTTTGCATTTTTATCGGTGAGAAGTGGATAAATACTATAACCATCAATTTTCCGGTCTTGAGGCAATTTACCTCCCACTAATGGTACCAGAGTAGGTAAAAAATCCATTGTGGTTGCCATTTCATCGGTTTCGGTGTTCGGTGTAATTACCGAAGTCCATCTTACGATACATGGAACTCTCAATCCGGCTTCCCATGTGCTGCCTTTTCCCCCGTGCAAAGGAGGTGCTGCCGATTCGTACGGTCCGTTATCCGATACAAAGATAATAATCGTATTATCCAGAATATTGTTTTTTTTCAGTTCTTCGTATATTTTACCGACACTCCAGTCCAGCTCTTCCGTCATATCAATGTATAATCCTCTTTTCCCCTCGTGTCTTCGAAAAGCGGGAGAGGCATACAATGGGATATGTATAGCACTATGCGCCATGTAGAGAAAGAAAGGTTTATTTTTATGCGTTTGAATATACGAAATGGCTTTCTCTGTGTAATCTATGGTAATGGAATCATAATTCACTTCACTGTTTTTTTTGAGTAATGTTGTATTTTGATACAAATCCGAACGTCCATGATTTGGACCCGGCATGCCATAATAATAATCAAAGCCTTGCGAGGTAGGCAATACCTCCGGTAAAAGTCCTAAATGCCATTTACCGATACAACCTGTCGAATATCCCTCTTTTTTGAGTAATTCGGCAATGGTTATTTCATTGGGATTTAATCCTGATTCGGTATTGGGAGGTAAAACGCCCACATGCATGTCAACACGTTTGGGATAGCATCCGGTCATGATGCTGGCTCTCGTGGGGGTGGAAACTGATCCGGCGGAATAAAAGTTTGTAAAACGGATGCCTTCCTTTGCCAATCTGTCAATATGTGGCGTTTTGATATCCTTTGCACCGTAACAACTCACATCGGTATATCCCATATCATCCGCCAGAATTAAGACGATATTTGGAGTCTTATTCTCAGGCTCTTTTGCATGTGCAGCATTCAGAGCCGATAGGCCCACACACATGATTGACCCGGTAAATCGAAAATCATGAAAATATTTCGAAAAAGAATTATTTTGCTTCATAGCTTATTTTTAATAAGAACTTTTTTATTCTTTCAGGAGATAAGCTGACATGATAGGAAATACTTCATTCGTTAGTTGTTCATTCACCTTATTGCTGTGCGTTCCTTTGTACCAACAAGTAGAATGCGGTATTTCTGCTTCTCTCAACAATCCTGAAAAATGTACTGAACCTTCAAACAAACCCGGCATTTCGTCCTGATAACCACAACTCAATGCAAACTTTCGGTATTGCTTCAGATTGTTCTCATAGTTTTTCACTTTTTCTTCCAAATTTCCAAAAGCGGACACCCATTTTTCGTAAACATCCTCTACTTTGATAAACGTACTGTCCGCATTCATTCTAAATGGAAGCGCCATTTTTAAAGGCTTCGAGAGATCGGGCGAGAAGGCAGACCCCATGGCGAGAACGCCAAAAACACTCATCACGGTCCGATCATACGATTTTAATTCTTGCTGCAATGTTTTGGCAAAATCGTCTTCTTGCACTTTCTCCATTTTCGTGGACAGATTTTCAACTTGCTTCAGGATGGAATCGTTTTCAAAAAAGCTGCTCAATAGCTTATCATCCGCTAAAACGGCGGGGCTTATAGCATAGGCTATAGAAAATACCTCCGGATGCTTTAAGCTGATATTGACTGTTCCACCGCCACCCATAGAGTGACCGGACAGGCCGCGCGATTCACGTTTCGATAACGTTCTGTAATGGCTATCGACAAAACCTACCACATCTTTTACGATATAGTCTTCCCAGTTTCCGGAAACCGGCGAATTGGCATACATCGATCCTTCAAACAAATTATGGCCGTTCAGCTCTATTAAAATGAATTCCTGATTTTTATTGTTTTTCATATAACTGTCATAAGCGCCTGTTTTGGGATATTCGCCGGCTTCTACCGTGTATCCGTTCAAAAAATAAACGACCGGGTATAATTTAGCTGATTCTGAATAGGAGGGTGGCAAATACACACCGATTTTTTGAACATCCTTTGTACCTATCAGATTATTTTTGAGTGATGGTGCCGGGATCTCTACCAAAGAGTAGCTGCTTTTTTGGTCTTGTGCTTCGATACTAAAACCAAATAACAGAAACACAATAATCAAACTTTGAAATAAATGTCCGTTTCTCATATAAATATTTGTTATAAATTATGGAATTGAAAACTTGAACTGAAAATTAAACGTATTTCAGTTCAAGTTAATATATCTGATTACCATCCCGGATTTTGATCGAGATTTTCGTTTAATGAACGCTCGTTGTCAGGGATTGGCAACAATTGATAGTGATCCAAATATCCATTGGGGAATTTGGTCTCAATAAGACTTCCATTGTGATCACGCACTTCAACCGGATAGATCCGATCGGCATATCCATCCAAGGCTTGCCATCTTTTAATATCCATCCAATACAATCCTTCCAAGGCAAATTCTATCCTTCGCTCGTGTCTTAGTTTTTCGCGTGCTACTTCCCGGCTTAGCCCCACCGGTAGAGCAGTAATTTTCACATCATCTCTGTCTCGTCTAATACGATTAATTAACGCAACAGCATCATCTACATTCCCATTTGTCTCAATAATTGCTTCTGCTTTGGAAAGAATGACATCGGCATAACGCAATACGATATTGTTCAAATCGGATTGACCGGATGGAGGAAGTTGTGATTCGTCATCAATCCTGTATTTTCGAGTAGCTAAATGTTTTAACCTGTTTCCTGGATGGTTGTATGCACCGCCGGGATATAAATAATTCGGGAAACGATATCCAAGTATATAAGAACCCGGTACTACAACCGTAAATTTTAGACGCGGATCCCAACCGTTATACGGATCATCACGATTAATTGTAGATGCGAAATATTTGCCCGGGGTTCCGTCTATTTTTTCATAGGCATTGACTAAATCATTGGTAGGAACATACCGGCTTCCTCTCGTCCAACTTCCTGTTCCGGTGCCACAATATTGATCAAGAAATGACCCTTGTCCGTTTTCGCCTCGTATGTATTGCACATCGAAAATCACTTCTTGATTATTTTCATTTTCGGCCTTAAACAATCCTTCGTAGCTCGGAAATAAAGAATATTTACCCAATGCATCAATTTGCTCAATCACCGTTAAAACTTCGGAATACTTATTTTGATAAAGATATGCCCTCATTTTCATACCCAATGCTGCGCCTTTTGTTGCTCTTCCTTTTTCCGGAGCATCCGGTTTTAAGTTTTGTATAGCAACATCATAATCGGATATGACTTGAGTCCATGTTTCTTCGCTGGTGGCTCTAGGAATTGTTCTCGCTTCCTGAGTAGTAATGGATTCTAAAATTAACGGTACTCCACCGTAAGATTCAACAAGTAATGAGTAGGCCAAGCCGCGTAAGAAATGTGCTTCTCCGACATAAATCGATTTAACATCATCGCTCAGGAAATCGATTTTTTCAAGAGTTTCAAGTAAATAATTTGCACGGTAAATGATGCCGTAACATCTTCCCCATCGAAATACAAGCATGGCACCATCCCCAGAAGCAAGTTGTCCATTTCCCGCTTTGGTTATAGCTGTATTTCCCCAATTAAAGGCATTGGGCGTAGCTCCGTCCAAAATACCAAAACCGAATAGACCTTGGTCATAAATGGATTGTTCACGTAACTGAGCATATACGCCATTCAGCAATAATTTGATATCATTTTCGTTTTCTGGAAAATTTGCGGAAGTCATACGATCTTCGGGAAAAACATCCAAATAGTTATCCACACAAGCTGGGACGAACAGGAAAACTATTGAAATGACACTATAAATTAAAATTTTATTTAGTTTCATTGCTTTCTGTTTTTAAAAATTAAGATTTACTCCAAATGAAATTATTCTAGGCGTCGGATAAACCATATTCCCGGACCCAAATGTATTCCGCTCAGGATCATAACCTTCATAGTCTTTATCGGCAATAGTGAATACATTCTGGGCGTTGGCATAAACGGATACTTTTTGAAGACCTATTCGAGTAAGAAGCTGCTCCGGTAAGGTATAAGTCAATTGGAGGTTTTTCAGTTTAAGAAAGGACCCATTGCGAACCCAAAACGAGGATTGATAATTATCCCACGTATTATTAAATTTCATACTTGGGATATTGGTATCACGATTATCAGGTGACCAAGCGTCTCTCCAGCGCGTAGAAGTCATTCGGTTTTCCCAATTCAAATTTGTAAAATTATTCTGAACATACAAATTAACGCCTGCAACTCCCTGAAATAAATAACTCAGATCGAATCCTTTGTAATGAAAAGCACCTGATAAACCATAGCTGAATTTAGGAATGGTATTTCCCAATCCCTGTTTATCTTCATATCCCAATTTACCATCATTATTGACGTCCTCGTATTTTAAATTACCCGCTTTGGGTGTAGGACTATTGTCAAACATGTGCTCTTTGGCTTCTTCATCTGTTTGATAAACTCCTATGGCTTTGTAACCATACAATGCGTTGTAAGAATACCCTTCTCTAATCAAATAGAGTTGATCAGGAGACTTGCCTCCCTGAAATTTTGTAACTTCATTGTCGATATAGGTAAGATTTAAGCCAATATTATAACCGAACTGATTCCGCATCTGTTTTAGATTGGTGTAATTAAGAACAAATTCAAAGCCGGTATTCACCATTTCTCCAACATTTTCCCATGGGGAGTCAACCCCGCCCATGAGAGCCGGTATAGGTAATTGGACCAGAATATCGGAAGTCTTTTTTCGAAAATAATCAGCTTCCATATTGATTTTATTATTCACGAATCCCAAGTCAAAACCTATATCGAATGTAGAAGTGGTTTCCCAAGTAATGTTCTCATCAACTAAGGAAGTAACAGCGGCACCTGGTGAAAAAGTTCCCCCGTAACTATAGCTTAAATTATTGTTTTGATTAATGGCTGCCAAGTATGGCCAATACCAGCCGATATTCTGGTTACCAAGTTCTCCCCAAGAAACTCGCAATTTTAGGTTTGAAAACAGATCCAAATTCTTAATAAAATTCTCCTCACCGAGTCTCCAGCCGGCGGAAAACCCGGGAAATATACCCCATCGGTTACCCTTCTTAAAACGAGAAGAAGCATCTGCACGAAGATTTGCCTCGAAAAGATATTTATTCTGAAAAGCATAATTCGCCCGGCCGAAATAGGAAAACATTCTCAATCGTTGCATGTTACCTTCTGCCTGAAATCCATCCGTACCTGCATCCACCTGCGTCAAGCCTTCCTTAGGAGGATTTGCCCTGCGGGCATAAACATTTTTTATGTTTTCGTTTTCGAGCTGTAATCCGGCGATTATGCCCAAATCGTGGTTTTCCGCAAATTGGTGGTTATAATTAAGGGTGGAAAATAACGTGTTTCCTATAACAGTGTTCTCATTTCTACTTATTTCAAGTCCTTCCCTGTTATAATTTTTAGTCATTGTTTCTCTGCCATCATCTGTATATCCGAATATAGTTTCGTTGAATCTATCTATCACAGCCCAATTTCCCGATGTTGCCAACGTAGTTTTCCACAACAAATCTTTAAAAAAGTTGATTTCAACTGATGCATTGACAGTAAGGAAATCAATCTGTCCTTTGGTTTCCCCATTCGCTGCATCAATCAATGGATTTCGATTGTCATATAAAAGATTTCCTTCATTATCGATGGCTTGCACAGAGCCAAACTTGCCATCTCTGGTATACGGAGCAATATATGGAGTTGCTCCAGAAAGCATTTCAAAAACACGGCCTAAAGAACCATAAGTGACGTCGGCATAAGGCTCTTGTGTGAGCTTTCGATTATAATTTAATCGTACTCCAACTTTTAGCCATTTATTTACATTTGAATCAATATTTGCTCTAATGCCAAATCTCTCGGCGTTTGTATGGGGTACCATCCCATTTTGGTTTAAATAATTAAATGAAAGGAAGGAAGAGATTTGAGATGATCCTCCTCGGATAGATAGATTATGTTCTTGTATAAATGCATCTTGAAAAAGGACATCAAACCAATCGGTATTCGGATACTTATATGGATCTTTTCCATTTTCGAAAGCCGAGATTAAATAATCCGGATAATAAGGACTCGAACCTTCATTAATTAAAGCCTGGTTTGTCAAACGCATTTGTTCGGCACTGTTTGTAATCACGTCGTACCTTCTGCCCAGTGATTGCACACCCACATAGGAAGAGAGACTTACCTGCATTTTTTCATCTTTTCTCCCTGTTTTAGTAGTAACCAATATTACTCCATTGGCCGCCTTCGAACCATAGATGGCCGCACTTGCAGCATCCTTCAAAACAGAAATGTTTTCAATATCGCTCGGGTTTATTTGATTAAAATTACCTTCTACTCCGTCAATAATAACAAGCGGATTAGAATTGTTTAAAGTACCCCAACCTCTTACTCTTAGTTGGGCTTCATCACTACCAGGCTTCCCTGAGTTTTGACTTACCCACACACCGGTAGTCTTACCGCTTAGTGCTTGAGATGCATTGGTAATAGGTCGATTTTCAAGTTCCTCGTCAAATTGAATGGTTGATACTGATCCGGTGAGATTTACTTTTTTCTGTGTTCCGTATCCTACAACCACCACTTCCTCCAGCGTTTTTGTATCTTCTTGTAGGACTACTTGCAAGGTGTTCTTTCCGGCCGTGTTAACGTTTTGTTCGATGTAGCCGATGAACGAAATTCGAAGAACGGCATCATCAGATACATTTAGTGTGAAGTTGCCGTCAATATCTGTCACAGTCCCATTGGTTGTCCCGACTTCTATGATATTTGCCCCAATTATGGGTTCACCATTTGAGTCGGTTACCTTTCCGGTAATGGTTTTTTGCTGCTGTTGAACGCCTTCAACGAGGGAAACTATTTCCTTCGCTTTTTCTTTCGGCGACAGAATGATTTGGTTGCCCTCTACCTGATATTCCACATTTTGCGAGGCGAAGAGTTTGTCGAGTATATCCGAAATGGCCGCATTTTTAACTCGTACACTCACTTTTCGGTCGACATTCACCAGCTTGTTGTTGTACAGGAAGAAATAGTCGGATTCTTCTTCGATGGTTTGCAATACTTTTTCGACGGAAGCATTTTTCATGTCCAGCGAAATTTTCGTTTTTTGTGAATACACATCTTCAGCCTGAAGTTGAAATGCGATCAAACAAAGTAAGATCAGGGTTACTCTCATGGCTAATGGTATTTTTTGGGTAATTGATAAATAATTCATATTTTTGCTCTGTTATTAAATTTGTTATGGGTTTAGTAACTTTACTTATCGACGCGGGGGAGTGGCATTTTCCGAAACGATAAGCGAATTATTTGCGGGGGAGATTAAGTTACGGCGTATCTCCCCTCATTTTTCTGTATTTTCATCTGTTCATAGGCATTCCTCCCATATGGCTTTATTTGGTAGTTATTTTAATGATGCGTTTTGTATATGTGCTATCGGTGAGCTGTTGTGGATTGCTGATGGTGTAGGAGATAGGTGTCGAACGTGTGAGCAGATATAGAATTTCTTCCAGCGATTCGTCGGTGAAGGTAGCTGTGAATGTGTATTCTCGCAGTTTTTCATCTTCCAGTTGAATATTGACTCCAAATTTTCGCGAAAGTTTTTCGGTGATGGTTTCAAATTTTTCTCGACGAAATACCATCTTGCCATCTTTCCAAGCCGTTTCAGCATAAGTGTCGGCTGAAGCTACCCGCATATTACCGCTGACAGCTTCTACGATGGCTTTTTCTCCGGGAATGAGTGTCTCCTGCCATTTTGAAACGTCTGACGAAACTTCCACGTGTCCCTTGGCCAATGTTACTTCATAGCGATTCGCGCTCGTGTAGGCATTCACGTTAAATTCCGTTCCGTAAGCACTTACGATTATTTGATGAGGCGTCATCACTTCGAAACGATGCTCTTTGTTGGAAGTTACCTTGAAATAGGCCTCGCCGTTGAGTTTCACGGTTCGAGTTTTTTGGGTGAAGTGTACCGGATAGGTAAGTGTGGTTTGAGCATTCAGCCACACCTCGCTGCCATCGGGAAGTACCGTTTTGGTGACCATGCCCGGTGCTGAAGTTACGGTAATAGTTTGTTGTATTTTGTTTCGATTGATTTCGGGCAACAGAAAATATTGATAAATCAAAAAAAGCGGAAGAAGAATGGCGGCGGCGGTTCGAGTGAAATTCCAAATTGACTGCATGGTTTTGCTTCTCTTAATACGCCGATAAAGCTGGTCCCATGCCGCTTGCGTATTCACTTCACGTTGCCGGATTAGATTTTCGGATAGAGTATATATTCGGGCAATTTCATCGAATTTCTTTCTGAGTTCGGGAGACTGCTGTAATTGCAGCTCGAAGTCTCGTTTTTCATCGACCGATAGATTGTCTTGTAAATACGAAAAAATATATGATTCGTTATACTCCATTTACACCTTTTATATACTTGACGTTTCATCGATCAAATACCCTATAAAAAAAGTAATTTTTTATCAACCCATTAAATTTTTAAACCATTAAGACATTAAGATATTAACCCACATTGCAGGTATTATGGAGTTAAGTACCTGTAAACGAGTGGATGTTTTTTTGAGGAGGAGCCTTTGGGTGCCACACAAATTTTTTTCTTCTTATCAAAGGCGTTTTTATATCCAATGCTG
>Ga0208198_1000491_pt1 | contig 43866 bp, 41 predicted proteins | sample AD_JPNTR2_MetaG_FD_184446 | JGI IMG/M metagenome (GOLD analysis project Ga0208198, IMG submission 184446) | Active sludge microbial communities of municipal wastewater-treating anaerobic digesters from Japan - AD_JPNTR2_MetaG (SPAdes) (version 2) | ecosystem: Engineered > Bioreactor > Anaerobic...
TTCCCATTCAATACAAAACAAATTCAAAGAAAATGATTATATTTGAAACCAAATTTAACTTACATTACACACTTTTAGGGATACTACCTTTGAGTGCAACTTCTTTAGGTAAAATATTATGTAATAAATCGTCGGATCGTTGTTTCTCAATTTCAAACAATTGCTTTTGTTTCTCAATCTCTTTTTTCCCCTCCTCAAGGCTTTGTTCAATTTGTTTCAACTCGGAAATATTGGTTTCGACAACCACGAATCGATCCAAACGATTTTGTTGATCAAAGAAAGGTGTAATGGAAGTTTTTAACCAAACCTTCCCATTTTGTTGATGATTAACATGCGACGTGTATTCAACTTGTTGATTTTGTTTCAATTGCTCGATTATTTCTGCCGGGTTCTCTAATACCGATGCCTCATAAAAACTTTTATATCGTTTTGTAAATTCTTCAAAAGAATATCCGTAAATTTTCTCGAAACCCTGGTTAGCCCACAAGGGTTCACCTTGTGCATTGAAAACTATGATTGCGTTAGTGGTTGTTTTGATGGCTAACGAGGTGTGATCATTTAAGTCATTGGCTAATGAAACAATTTTTTGTACAATCAAGGGTAGTTTCACCTGTCCGGGGAACAATTCTACATTGTCAGGTAAAGATTCTTCGTAGGACGTATAATTGTCAAGCCAAAGAATTTTTTTTGCAATGGTTGATAACCGATTAAGTTCATCTGACGACATTTCATCCCAAAGAAGGACGATATCGTAAACATCTCCAATCCGAAACGGCATCCAAAGGAATGTGTCTCCGCATAAATCTTTTAACCTTTCTATTTCAACGGTCTGATTTTGGCTTTTTGACCTTATGGTTATAGTGACTTGTCGCATCAATGGATTCCCGATTCCTTTTTGTCCCAAATTTACACTTTTGTTTTTTTCTCTGACTTTGAAAATCCCATTTTTTTTGTTTAGAAAATAAATTGTTTTCCGGAAGGAGTTGTGAGAATCGCTATAATCTTACTCATGGATATAAATTCCCGACACCGTATTTCTTGCTGCTCCGGTAACACTTGCCAAAACATTCCAACGCCGATTGAGTTTCAACCACCCCAGGAACGCAAAAATTAAGGCTTCTTTAAAATCGATAATCTTTGTATCGGGAATTATGAGTTGATGGTGTGTTGCTTTGCTCAATTGTTGAATTAAAAAGGTATTGTGAGTTCCCCCTCCCGTAACAAATAGGGTTCCTTGTTTAAAAGGTTCTAACACTCGGGCAATCTGTAAACTGATATGTTCCACGTAGGTACGTAATTGGTTTGCAACCACTGTGTCAGAATAAAATTCGAAAAGCGGCTGAATGTTTTGTTCAACCCATTCTCTACCCAACGATTTCGGTGGTGTTTTAGTGTAAAAAGTCAAGGAATTTAATCGGTGTAACAATTCGGGGATAATCTCTCCCTTCGACGCATTTTCTCCATGGGAGTCGTAAGAAAGTCCGAGTTTCTGAGCAAGTCGATTTAATACAATATTCACAGGAACAATATCGAAGGCTATTCGTTGTCCGTTATAAGAATAGGATACGTTGGCAAATCCACCTAAGTTGAGACAGAAATCGTAATTTCCGAAAAGGAGTTCATCGCCGATAGGAACAAGGGGTGCTCCCTGCCCTCCAATAGCAACATCCAACCTCCGGAAATCGTACACAGTGGGGATTCCGGTTTCAGCATAAATGGCGGTTCCGTCGCCAATTTGCACAGTTATTCTTTCCAATGGATTATGAAAAACCGTATGTCCATGAGAAGCAATCAGCGCAACGCGGTTTTTGTCGATGCCTACTCTTTTGCAAAATTGCAATACACATTCCCCCAGAAATTTACCGTAATTGTTGTTAAGTAAACAAAAATCGTAAGCCGTCAGATTTTGTGCATTAGCCAAAGCATTGCTCCAATATGGCGAATATGAAATGGTTTCAGCTTCAATGATTTCGTAATTTATTTGTTGGTTTTCATCCCAAAACCGGCAAAGAACAATATCTAACCCATCGAGCGATGTTCCCGACATTAACCCAATGCAAAGTTGCGATGTTTCCATGGCTCTATCTCTTTTGATTTCGGGTGAATCGAATTGTTTTTGTTGCCTCATTTCCAACTTCATCGGAAACCTTGAGTTGCAGTGCATATTGTCCTTCTTTGACAGGGAAATGGTCATCGATGCGATATTCCAACAAATTGTTTTTAGCATCGTATTCAAAAAGCATCCAACGCCCGTTGATTCTACCTTCATAACGACCGATTCCACTAAGATTATCCACAATTTTTATTTTTTCGAAGTTTGTCCGTTGAGCGAAGCTCCATCGGCTAAATTAATGGGTAAAATCCGCGGTGGGACTGTATCGACAGCAAAGGCTACGGTTGTGAAAGTTCGGATTTTTGCAATAATTTTATCATCAACCATTTTAGGCGAAACATCCAAAACATCAAGATTTTTATCGGTAGCATTCACCAATACAAGATAGGGCTGCCATTTCTGCGGAATTTTCTCGTTGTGAAAGACTATTTCAATGTTTTTATGTAACGGGATGTCGGGGTTTCCTATGGAATAAAGCCGACTGACAAAGGGATGCTGTGGCTTTTTAACTTCATAATCAAAAAAAATGGTATCGTAAATTGCATCGGCCGGTAGCGAAACCGACAAGGTAGAATCGCTATAACGGTTTGCCATGTTGGGAATCCAAACAGCACGATAGTTTTTCTTTGATGGTATGGTTCCCGAAGTTCCTACTCCCGCAATGACAAATCGAACCCTAGATTTATTTTTCCGGCTGTCGGACGCCTCAATTTCAATTTGATAAAATTTGCCGGGCTCAACATTGATTAAGCCTCGATTTACTAATTGTCGATAGTTAGGCAATTTATTCCCGGGTTCTACAAAGCATTTATGGACTGTCTTTTTGAAACGACGGTTTAAGGAAAAATCAGTGTGCGATAAAACATAACGAACATGGGAAAACGACAACCGATCTTGAATGAAATCGTAAACCGTCGATTGATTTACCTTCATGGTTAAACGATTAATTCCGCAAATGTTATTGCTTCCAGTGATTCGATCGGTTACGTGAGCCCCAATGCCTATTAAACCATAAGCACTGATTGTATCGCCATCTGACAGTCGGTAATAACCATTTGCTTTAATTAATGGCTTTCCCTTTAACCTATTATCTTGTTCAACATGACTTTCCGGGGTTTTGGGATAAAAGTAAATGTTACTAAACTCCGGAGCAATATCATCCTTAATGTCGAAATAGAACATCAATGGATCAACAGGCATTTCAGTGATGGTGCTGCGGATTTCGAAATGAAGATGCGGTCCCGCACTTGAGCCGCTGTTGCCTGCAAAACCGATGAGCTGTCCCTTTTTTATCGGGAAAAGATGTTTTTCTAAAGCAATATCAACGTCAAAACGCTCAGTCCGATATTGATGATCTCGGATGAAAGAAGCCACATCGTCAGAGAAGTTGTTTAAATGAGCATACACCGATGTATATCCATTGGGATGATTAATATAAATTGCCTTCCCGTAGCCATAAGGCGACACAAAAACTCGACTGACGTATCCTTCTTCAACGGCAAAAACCGAATCGCCGATCCGGCCAAAAGTCCTTATATCAATCCCGGTATGAAACGAGGATGAGCGAGGTTCGCCAAACGAAGCCGATAAAACCTGCTCAAAGCGAAAAGGATTATCAAACTTCGCCGGGGGAAAAATTTCATTGGATATTTCAACAAAAACGTAAAGAATAAAATTAAAAAACCACAACATAATTTCTCAAACTTTCCGCTACAAAGATAACCAACCGTGGGAGTTAAATCCGGTTATATGTCCATTTTTTCTTTCCAACGACCCAAGAAAGCTCTTTGGCCTAGCATTAAAAAAACTTATTTTTGTTGATTCAAGCAACGTATCATCAACGTTAAACCATGATCAGGTTTAAAACATCATTCTTTAAAATATGGTTATGCCTTCCAATCTGTTTTTTTGCCGGTTTACTCCATAAAACTTCATACGTTAAAGGACAAGAAAATGTTGGTCGGCAGTATGACGTTTTAATCCAAAACCCCCAAATATTGAATGCCCCACAGGTGGTTTTCCTTCGGCAAAAGAATTTGATGGTATATCAAACTTCCGAAATATATCGTGGAATCGATGTAAAGTTCCCGTTAAAAAAAACGGTTACGCAATTCTTATTTTATCATAACGATAGTTGGGAAAACACGCCAATGCTGCTATCGGACGGAGCTATTGACTTAATACTGCTTGGAGGAAATCCTATAAACAACATTCTGCTTTTAACCGATTCAAAAACTCGATCACGACTCTACCTATTAGAACTAAACAACAAACGAACTCCGGTTGCTAAGCCTGTCGAAAATTTTAATAACGGAGGTTTTCCCATTCACTCTGCTACCATCAATCAATCCGGCGATGTGATAATTTTTTCATCGGCTCGGTTTGGAACTCATGGGGGGTACGATCTTTTTGTTGCCGAACTCTCTTCAAAACGTCGTGTTACACAAATCAAAAATGCAGGGACAAAAACAAATTCTCCTTTCGATGAAATCTATCCACGATTTGCCGACGAGAACAATCACCTTTATTTTGCCACTAATTTTACCTCTACACCCGGATTTTTCCAAACGATTGAAGCCCGGTTTGAAAACAATCAAATCATACCTATTTCCCGTTTTCTACCAACCGACCCTTCGCTAAACTCCATTTGCCAAATTCAAACTATTGACTCCGCCCTCACTTTAGTGACATTATTCGACCGACAACAAGGGTTCACCCAACGCTTTGTTTCCGGTAAAATTCCAACCGAACCAAACCAACAAAATCCTAATAACCATGATTTTAAAGAGCCTCAATGGCGTAAAATTCGATTACAAGGCTATATCAAAGCCTCCGTTTCTCAACCCATTGAGGTTTGCCTCCTCGACACCTTAGGAAATATCCTATCTTCAACCTTAAGTTTCTCCGCCACGTGGAGCTTTTCCCAAATTCCCCAATCAAAATTTTTCGTTTCTTTTTCGTCGCCGGAAATTATTCCCAAGATGGCTTATCTGGAAATTTCATCTGAATATTCGCATCCTGTTTACGTGTTCGACATTTCGATTGAAAAGCGGAAATATTCCTCCACAGGTTATGCTGTAGTTTTCAACCCTATAGAATTCTCGCCTTTACAACAAATGGAAATACAATCCAATTTGAACTTAAATCCAACCAGCATGAAGTTTACGGTGATTTCCAATCAAAAGGCTTTTTCACTGAATTCTCCCTTCTTCCAAAATTATTCGCTATTTTTTCCGCCATACAATTTTGAAATAAAGCCCCTGATTGATTCTTATGCCAATTCACCCATCCCCGCCGGACAAAAAGGCTGTTTTATTGTAGAATTCAAAGAAATTTCATATCCAAACTATTCAGTAATTCCTTTGCAAATAGAATCAAAATCATTACTAAACCAATACACCGTGATCATTGGAGACGAAGGAGAAACCGACCCATATTCCTTAATTTCCATTGCTATGGCAAACGGAAATAATTCGTTGTTCTACAACCAAAGTATTGAAAAGGAATACTGTTTAGGGAATTTCACTAATATTGATCAAGCTATCAACATGCTAAGAACAGTTCGCAAAAACGGATACCCCAAAGCCATGTTGGGCAGATTCGATCCGAAAGAAAATAGCTACATTAAAATACAGGAAAACCCGAAGGATCAAAAGAATCACAACTCTGTGAATAACAGCACCTTTTGTGTGGAAGTCTATGCATCAACAAACCTAATTTCGCCAAAGACTTTTCCTTTTTCAGAAAAATTAAATTTAATTGTTGATAGAAATGGAGTTTTTCACTACATTTATGAAGTGGAAACTTTAGCTCATGCTGATAGTTTGGTGGCCGAATTAAAAAGACAGGGATACGGCAACGCAGCTATTGTTTCGGTAGAGACAAATGATTTGAAATAAACCAAAAACCGAAAAATATGAACATCTCATTAAGCGGGGATAAAGTTAGACTGAGAGCAGTTGAACCCGAAGATGCTGATTTAATTCATGCCTGGGAGAACGATACAGCAATTTGGCTTGTAAGTTCAACCTTAAGCCCGTTCAGCAAAGCCGAAATTGTGGAATATATTCGATCAGCCAACCGCGATATTTACACCGCTCGCCAACTTCGGTTGATGATTGAAACCAATGAAAATCAGTCAAAAACAATTGGAGCTATTGATCTTTACGATTTTGACCCTTATCACCTTCGCGCCGGTGTAGGTATTCTCATTTCCGGTGATGAAAATCGACGAAAAGGCTATGCCACCGACGCCCTTAAGGTTATAATCAATTACTGTTTTAACTTTTTACATTTGAAACAACTCTACTGCAGCATCCCGGAAGGTCATGATGCAAGCATACGTCTTTTTGAATCGCTCGGTTTTATGCCCTGCGGACGGAAACATCAATGGTTGCGTTGTACCGATCGTTGGATTGATGAACTAATGTTTCAGCTCATCAACAGTAAATTTTAAAAAGAAATACGAATTTTTGCCGTAAGAATACTACGCAATAACCGAGCTGTTGTGCCGAAATTGCAATTTAACGAAAAACAGGTCAAATGGCTTTTGTCGCTTGCAGCACTGAGCTATGTTATTTTTCATTTTACCCAACTTTCAGATTTTAGCTTAAATTTCTTAACCTCCATTCCATGGAACCTCTCCAATCTGATATTTATTTTATGTTTAATTTGCCTCACGTTTGTTAATTGGAGCATCGAAGCCTACAAATGGAAGGTTGCGATGGATCCTGTTTTTAAACTAAGGTTTGGAAAATCTTTAAAGGGGATTTTATGCGGACTCACCGTGGCTATTTTTACTCCCAACCGAAGCGGTGAATTTGTCGGACGAATCTTTGTCATTCCAAAACGTTACCGCCTTCACGCCATAAGTTCCACCATTTTTGCCAACGTTTTTCAATTATCAATCACCTTGCTCATGGGAACTTTGTCATTGATAATTTTCACAAAGCAATTCTCTGCTCCATTAACCTTCACCCTGCGAAATGTGCCTTTTTATTCCATCATAATCGGGCTAACTGTAACGTTAATCTTGCTGTTAATCTATCGATTTCGAAAACGCCTGTTTGAATTGCATCATGTGATTTCTCAATTATGGCGATATTTTAAAAAATTTTCATTCAAAACAATCCTGATTCTTTGGAGTTTCAGCTTAGTTCGATATTTTGTGTTTATGTTACAATTTCGCCTGATTCTGAATATATTAAACGTCGATATTTCATTCCAAGATATGTTTTTAGGGTTAAGCCTTACCTACTATGCAATGGCACTTCTACCCATCATCACTCTTGCCGAACCTTTAGCCAGAAGCTCGCTCTCGCTCGTATTTTTCAGTAATTTCACTCAACAATCAAGCGAAATTTTGATTGCAATTCTTTTACTATGGATTGTAAATTTGGTTATTCCTTCGGTGTTAGGAACTATTTTAATGAACTATTCTAACAAGGAACATGATTGATTTTTTAGTAATTCTTCTTTCCACAGTTCTGATAATTCTTGGCTTCATCGGATGTTTTCTGCCAATCATTCCCGGGCCTCCCTTAGCGTTTTTAGGGATTGCTTCGCTCATGTTGAGTTCAACCTTCACGGTAGAACCCACGCTTCTTTGGACACTTCTTGGCCTTACTGTGTTGGTTACAGCAATCGACTATCTATTGCCGGTTTGGCTCGTGAAAAAATCAGGGGTATCAAAAAGCGCAATAAGGGGAGCAACCATCGGTACTATTCTTGGATTGTTTTTCCCACCTATTGGGCTAATTATTGGACCCTTTATCGGGGCCTTTATCGGTGAAATTCTTAAAACCAATAATTCAACATCTGCATTAAAAGGCGGATTGGCAGCCTTTTGGGGATTTATTGTAGCTACTGGCATTAAACTTGCTCTCACCGGCTATATGATTTGGGTTTTCATCAAACAATTGATGGGATTATTGTAGAATTTAAAGCGAAATGCAAACAAGAAAACTCATCTTCAAATCGTTGCAAATATCGTTGGGTGGCTTTGTGGCTATCGGATGGTTATGGTATCAACATTCCCGTCGGAAAGTGGTTCGTACAATAGTGTTCCCTCTCGCCATCGCTTTTTCCTTCATGCCATGGTTTATTTCCACAAAAATCAACACTATTTATTTCTTGCTGTGGCTTTTTATCTTTTTAGTTTTCCTTTCAAACCAAACCCTTCTTCATTTTTCAAAACATGAAACCCCGGCACTGAAAATACCATGGGAAATATCTATTTCAGGATTTCTACTGATAGCATTTTCTTTTGTCGCCCCATCATTTTTTTTTACCAATTATGGTTTTACCTCGTCAATTCCTGTCGCTCAAAACAAAAAGTTGTACTATAACCAAACCATTCAACCCAATGAAGCCAAGCTAATCGCCAACTTTTTAAAAAACGTAATCGATTCAACCGACCCGGAAATTCGCTATTACCGTTTACATAAATCCGACAGTAATTTTGAGATAAACCTAGTTGCTGAAAATTCAACCCGTAACAACGATATATTTTACCTTGAAATGCTCCAGCATACCGAGCTGAAACTAAACAACCAGGATTACCTGGATAAACCCATTCGATTGTTTCTAACCGATGCTATTTCAGGGAAAAATCGATCATTGAGTCATCAATTCCTTCCGGCCGACTCATTGAAACTTGAGTTGCTCAGTTTAATTCCTTATCAAATGACGCCAAACCAAATCATCTATCATAATGTAGCCGTCACGTCAGGTGATTTAACTATTTTGACACAAACTCTTAGGCGCTTAAAAAACTATTTCCCTGAGCATCACAAATACGATATTCTCTTTCAGAGATATCGCTCTAGATATGTACTCAAGTTTTTTGTTCCTGAACAATTTTGGAGCAATCGAACTCATATTGAACGTTACATAGAGATTGGGCAATATCTTGAAAAAAGCGGTTTATTTCAACCTGTAAGAATTGAACTTATTGACCGGAGCGGAAAGCGTTTTCGTGTCCCTGTCCGATTGTGAGTTTCATTTCGTAAGAAAATCAATCAGAAGATTTTCAAAGTCAGAGGCTTTTTATTAATTTTTTGAAAAGGCGTCGAGCAGATCGTCGATATGCTTTTCGCCGCGCTTTACTTGCACGGGGATTTCCCCCGATAAGCGCAATACTTGTGGTAATTCTGCTGGTAACAGTTCGCTTTTTTGGATGCTTAGAAGTTTAATAAACAATCCTCGCTCAGAAAAATAATCAAATATGTAGATAAATTTTTGTCCGGGAGCTTTGCACCAATCTTCTATTTTTAAATCTTCCATAATCAATGAGTTATTGTCCATCTCCACTAAAGTTGCTTCGCTCAAGGGGTTCCAATCGTTATCAGTGCGAATAAAGGATGCTAAATAGTGTGGATCATAATTCAATGCACTGCTGATGGTGTGATGTAACTCCAAGAAAGTGTTTTGTCCATGAGCCAACACTTCCAAAACAAAATCATCGATTTCATTGCTCAGCAAGAGAAATTGATAAACCACAACGTAAGGTTTTTATCAAAGATACGAAATTATTGATCTAAAACCAAACGTTGTGGTACAAACATCTCCCCCTAAATCCGATTTTTGCAAGGTAGGTTTACTCAAATACAATCAATCCGGCTGATAAAGGAGGCAAAGAGTATTTTAGCTCGTCATTATTTTGTTCAACTTTCACAAAATAGGTTTTGGATATTTTACCTTGTAGGGATTCCGGTTTTTTAACAGTAAGGGTTTGAGATTGATCGGATTTATTAAAAATAACAACGACGGTTTGTTTCAAATATTGGCGCATAAAAACGTAGGTATCGTTATCGACATAAATAGGTCTGAACGTACCGTATTGCAGCGGTAACAGTTGACGGCGTAGATGCACCCAGGTTTTAACGGTTTGGAAAGTGTTTTGTTCGTGTTCTGTCAGATGTTCAAATTTCATCATCCGGCGATTATCCGGATCGTTAGCTCCGGGCAATCCTATTTCGTCACCGTAGTAGATTGTTGGAATACCCGGAACTGTTAGGTTAAAGGCATGAATAAGTTGAAGTCTATGGTAAGCATTGGTGTCGGAAACAACAATATTTCTTGTCCACCCGGCTAATTTGGCATCTTCATCAAAACGAACATCCCCGGAAGCTAACGAAATAAATCGTGGTTTATCTTGATTCCCCGACATGTTTCCCATCAGATGCAGCCAGCCATAATAGCTCATAGATTCAAGCAAAGCGTCATTGAGGGTAGAAAATGGTGTGTTTTTTCGAGCAAAAGTTGCCACTGCAGCATCGTAAAGGTTAAAATCGAACTGCGCATCCATCATTCCACTGCCGACATAACTTCCTATGAGTTCGCGACTACCGTAGGTTTCACCTATTTGATAGATAGAACTTTGGGGTTTGGCTATTTTAATTTTTTGGGTCAACCTACGCCAGAAGACTTCGGGGATATGCTTTGTTGCGTCGTGACGGAAGCCATCAAAATCGAAGGCTGTCACCCAGAAGAGTGCAGAATCAGTCATGGGCTCAAACACTTCACGTCGCTCTAAATCGAGGGTTGGTAAAAAGGTATCGAACCAGGTGGTTAGGCGGTATTCATCCCAACGTTCGGTATTTAGGGAACCATCGGGTAAGTATAGTGGTGTTGCCCAGTTGGGATTTTTTTGATAGATGGGGTGATCTTTGTGAACATGGTTTGCCACATAATCGAGTAACAAGTTCTTATTTGTCGTGTGAGCGGTGTTAAGTAAACGTGTTAAATCTTCATCTGTACCAAACCTAAAATCGATTCGAGTTGAACGGATAGGCCAGTATCCATGATATCCGGAAAATTTTGTTCGTGGATTGGGCCAAAGTCCCCACGCATCAAGGGGATTTTGGGTAACAGGCGACAGCCAAATGGTATTTATCCCTAGACTATCAAAATATCCATCACGAATTTTGGCTTCTATTCCCTGTAAATCGCCACCCATATAATTTGCTTTTGGATGTATTGCCGGATCATTTACCGGTTGGTCGTTGTCAGGATTTCCGTTGAAAAAACGATCAATCATCAGAAAATAAAGAATCTGCGTATGCTTGTCGTTTCTGGTTAACTGTGAAACATAAGTAACAGGCGATTGATATTCCAGAGGAATCAACAGGTCGTTGCCGGGACCAAATTGATTTTCAATCCAGATTCTTAAATGAGAGCGTTTTTGTTTTTTTGCGTTTTGTGGAATTTGTATCGTTAGTTTATCACCGTTGAAAGATAAGTATCGTTCATCGAGTCGATAGTTTTCCCAAAAAACATAAGCGTGAGTGGGTTGATTTGTGAATTGAATCACAAGTTCTTTATCACGAAAATCAATAGGTGTTTGATATGGCACTTTTTCCAAATTGGGACCTTCAACGGTCACAATGCTGTTTTGCCCGCCAATGTTGTTATCTTCAATAATTGGATTATCGGGATCTAAAATCCAAGCTCCGTCCACCACCAACTTGTATTGATATTTTCCCGGATTGAGCCAAAGGGAATACTCCCATATTCCATCATCGGTCATTGTGAATAAAGATTCTGAAGGGTTCCAATTGTTTACCTGACCTGCAATCTGAACTTTAGATGGATTGCTGTTGCGCGGTTTGTATCGGAATGTAACTTGTTTTTTCAGACTGTTTTTGAGTGGAATGTCGTATTGACCTTTGGAGGTGAAAACCGACATAACCTCGTAGAATCGAAGACTTGAGTTGTTGTGGTAAAGGGAAACAACAGAATCGCCTTCATCTTGGCGCATAGTGATGCCCGAAGGAAGTGTAATGCGATCAATAACCTTCCAGTTTGGGAAATAATCGGTTAAATAAACCTTGGTGCTGTCAATGCCCAATTGAATCGGGGTGGCAAGTCCCACAATTTCAGATTGATCGGGAGCATAGTGCAGTTTTTTTTCACACGAGGCGAAAAAAATCAGAATCGTAAAAATCAGCAATTGGTAACGCATAGTATAAGGTTTAGAGATCAATCGTTTACTTTAGTTCTATGATCATTGCCGAACGAGGTTCCAGATAAAGGTCTTTTTTGGTAAAATCGATTTGTTTACCACTAATAATATCGATACCCGAAGGGTGTCGGTCTAAGAATTCGGAGAAACGTTCTAGGTTAATGGTTCTCGCGGTTTTTTCGGAATGCAGAATAATCATTAACTCTTGTTGTTGATTGTGGCGGAAATAGACGTAAGTATTATTTCTTGGAATAAAATGAGTTAGTTTTCCGTTGTGAATGGCGGAAGCGGTTTTACGCCAAAGCAAGATTTTTTGAAGATAGTTCCATGCCTCATTTTCTTTCTTCGTTCGTCCCTCGGGCGTAAAAGCATTACGTTTATCGGTGGGCCAACCTCCCGGAAAGTCTTTCCGGAGTTTTCCATGAGATAAATTCTCGTCGGTTCCGGTCATCAAAATTTCTGTACCATAGTATATTTGAGGAATTCCGCGTGTTGTTAATAAAAAAGCCATCCCAAGTTTAAACCGATCGAGCGATTTGTCTGTATCACGATGGAATCGTGTTACATCGTGATTGTCGGCAAAAATCATGATGTTGAGCGGGTTTGGGTAGATGAAATCGTGTGCCAGAATTTCATAGAGTCTCGATAGTCCCGTGTCCCAGCCGTGTTCCTCGTCAAAGGCTCTTCCCATGGCATACATCAACGGGAAATCCATAACTGTGGGCAGATGAGAATTATATCCGTCGAGGTTTGGTGCGTTTTCCTGCCAATAGGCCACCCAGGCGGGATAGTTCATCCATGTTTCACCAACAATATTGAAATTTGGATATTCATCCATAACGGTTTTTGCCCATCGCGCCATAAATGCTTTATCGGAATAGGGATACGTATCCATGCGAATCCCACTGAGGTTGGCATATTCTACCCACCAAATGCTGTTTTGAATAAGATAGTTTGCAAGGAAAGGATTTTGTTGATTCAAGTCGGGCATTGAAACATCGAACCAACCTTCGGACATGCGTTTCAGGTCATATTTAGAAACGTGCGGATCCATTTTGGCTGTTGCACGGTAATTACTCCGGACAAAATTAGGCCATTGATGAATCCAATCGTTGAATGGCAGATCTTTCATCCACCAATGTTTGTCGCCGCAATGATTAAAAATCATATCCATTATCACTTTTATACCTTTGCGGCTTGCCTTCTCCACCATTTGGCAGTAAAGTTCGTTGGTGCCGAACCGCGGATCAACTTTGTAGAAGTCGGTTATAGCGTATCCATGATAGGAAAAAGCCTCTTGCTTATTTTCCAATAGCGGATTTATCCACAAAGCTGTGATTCCAAGGTTTTCGAGATAGTCGAGTTGGTTGATTATTCCTTGAATATCGCCTCCGTGTCGTTTATAAAGATCTTTACGATCGAGCTTGTCACCCATTTCGGTGATAAAATCGTTGGTTGGATCTCCATTGCAAAAACGATCGGGGAACAACAAATAAACTACATCGGAGGCATCGAAACCCTTACGGAAACGACTGTTGACATCGCGTGGATACAAGTTCCACTCTAAAGTTTCATCGCCTATGGAGAAAAGTACCGTACCGGCCAATGCTTCGGAACTTATTTCAACATCCAAAAACAAATAGTTTGGGCTTTCGGCTTTGTGGACGTTTTTCAGTATAACCCCTTGATAGGGTTGCATTTCAACGCGACTTAACCCAATTTGTTGACCATAAACCATGATTTGGATATTGCTGAGCCTCATGTTTGTCCACCAATTGGCCGGTTCAACTCGCCAAATCTTATGTTCCTGTGAGATCATACTTTCAGCATATCCAACGATTAAACAAAAAAGTAGTAAAGCAGTTTTGGTGTTCATTAAAAGAGTAGTTTATGTCGTTTAAAACGAAGCTGATTTTATATCGTCTTTATCGTTGACAAAAATAACTAAAATGGCGCCCAAGATCATGGAAGCACCTCCAAGCATAAGAGTGTAGATGGCTTGCTCACCAAAAAGTTCTTTAGTGAAAAAACCAAGAAGACTTGCTGCCAAAATCTGTGGGATAACGATAAAAAAGTTGAAAATTCCCATATATGTTCCCATTTTGTTTCCCGGAAGCGATCCGGCCAACATGGCGTATGGCATGGAAAGAATACTTGCCCAGGCAAATCCGACACCTAACATGGATACCAAAAGATAATTCGGATCTTTAATGAAGTATATAGAGATCAATCCTGCTGCTCCCGATAAAAGAGCGATAGAATGAGTAATTTTTCGACTTGTATAATGGGCTATCAAAGGAAGAAGAAAGGCTACCAACGCGGCAAAGCCATTATAGGCGGAGAAACAAACTCCAACCCAGTTCGCTCCTTGATTGTAAAGTTCGGAAGCAGTGTCACGCGTTCCATAAATATGAGAGGTAACGGCATTGGTTGTGTAAATCCACATGGCAAAAAGCGCAAACCAACTGAAGAATTGCACTACCGCAAGCTGAGCCATGGTTTTGGGCATATTAAAAAGGTCGTTAATCACTTCCACTAAGCCGTTTTCTCTTTTCCCGGATTTGATAAAGGTTCCTGTAATCAATTGAATAAGTCCGAAAGCGGCTATACCACCGGTTAAAACATATAACTCATAATGATAATTCAGATACCAAACCAAACCTGAGAGCAAAATTCCTGCAAGAATCCAGAGGATGCTCTTTTTATAGAAAAATGTTGCAGGATACTGAACTTGTTCTTTAATAGCACTTTCTCCAATTGTAGATTTCAATTCGTTTTGTTCAGCCTCTTCAAATGCTTTTAATTCTTCGGGTGAATATTCCTTTGATCTCAAAACTGTCCATAGTACTGCCAGTAAGAACACTCCCGATCCCAGATAAAACGACCATTTAACTGAATTTGGGATAAATCCGGGATCTGCGGTATTGGAAACATTAAACCAGTTGGTCATAATATAAGGTAAAGCCGATGCCACAACAGCCCCGGTTCCGATGAAGAAGCTTTGCATGGCAAAACCAGTTGTTCGTTGTTCGGAAGGAAGCATATCGGCAACAAAGGCACGAAATGGTTCCATGGAAATATTAATGGACGCATCCATGATCCAAAGCATTCCTGCAGCAACCCATAATGTGGGAGAATTGGGCATAACCAGCAAAGCTAATGAAGCTAAAATTGCACCAACCAGAAAGTATGGTCTTCGTCGCCCCAAACGTGTCCATGTCTTATCGCTCATATGGCCAATGATGGGTTGAATAATCAAACCGGTGATGGGTGCTGCTATCCAAAGAATTGGGATCTCTTCTACTTTTGCGCCCAACGTTTCAAAAATTCGGCTTACATTGGCATTTTGAAGGGCAAAACCAAATTGAATGCCCAAAAAACCGAAACTCATGTTCCAGATTTGCCAAAAACTTAACTTTGGTCGTTTTGCCATGACAATAGATTTTTGAGAGTTATATTAGTTGTTTTTGGCAAATATAGAAAATGTTTACATGGAACAGTTTGTTAACCAATGTATTTTACTATAATTTTTCGAAAAATTTTGTCGCAAACGTTTGCAAATATAACTAACTTGCCGTTGGTAACTGTACAAAAATGGTTGTCCCCTGTTTTTCCTCACTTGTTACCCAAATGTGCCCTTCCATGAGCTCTACAAATTCTTTACAAAGATGAAGTCCAAGTCCGGTTCCCATTTCATTGGAAGTTCCTTTTCTTCGAGGGGTATTTTTTAAATCAAAGATTTTCTCTAACTGTTCGTTGTTCATTCCAATACCGTTATCCGATACTGTGAGAGTTGTAAATTCAGACATTGTTACTGCAGTAATTTCAACCCTACCACCCGGATTAGTGAACTTTATTGCGTTAGCTATCAGGTTTTGCATAACGGTGAAAAGCATAGAAGCATCGGCCAATACTTTGATGTTTTCATGGACAATGTTTATCAACTCAATCCTTTTTATTTCAGCTTGCGGACGTAGGATTGCCAACACTTCATCGACCAATGGCTCAAGCACGACTTTTCCGATGGAAATTTTAATATTTCCGGATTGTAGTCTTCCCCACTGCAAAATATTCAGCAACTGTTTGTGCATATTGTTCGCCGAATCGTGAATCTGACGAACATACATCAGTTTTTTCTCTTCCGATAAAGTGGAATGTTTGGCAAGGTATATCTGAGCAAATCCCATTATTGCATTGAAAGGCCCATGGAGATCATGCGATATGATGGAAAATATCTTATCCTTAGTTTGATTAAGATAATCAAGTTGCTTTTCACGTTTTTTTTGCTCATGAATATCGTAACCAACCGAAACAGTTTTTTTATCTTCGGTATCAAAAATTGCCCAATTTTGGTAGCGTTCTCCCTTTTTGGTGGGAATTAAAAATTCTCTAAATCCCTCTTTATTATTAAACCGATCGGCGAATATTATCTTTTTTAAGTTACCAATCTCAGATTGTTTATAGAGTACCGAAAATCCCGATTTTGCAGTTTCTTCAAAATTGAAATAACTGTCAGCTTCTTTGTTCCAGCGAAGAGGATGTAAATTTTCGTCGAAAATAATTAAGATTACAGGAACATTCTGAAATACCACTCTGAATAACGATTCACTTTGTCGTAGCAGAAGCTCTGCCTCGTGGCGATTCCTTATCACTTGGTTAATTTCCGATGCAATTTGAGTAATTTCTTCAATTTCAATATTTTTAATCTCCAATTCTACGCCATGAGAAACAGAATATTCAAGATTTTTGGTAAATTGAGCGAAGTTGATGTGTAATTTTGTGGCTACATTACGTATCAGGCGCATTATAACTATTAAGAGGACACCCAAAACTAAAAACGCCAAAATCAGCTTTTGGAATAGATGTTTGAATATTTGAGCATGATCCTCCGCGATCACTTGTTCAATTTCGTCAAGATAAACTCCTGAACCAACAATCCATTCCCAATCGTGTATTCCCCGAACATATGAAACTTTAGGCGCAATTGTATCAGAATAGGGTTTTGCGAAATGGTAGCTCAGAAACCCTCCATCGATGCTGTTCGCCAACTCTCGCATTTTGGGTAATATGGGCACACCATTGATATCCAAAGTGTCCCAATAATTGGCGTTTTCCATAAGTTTTGGATTACTCGAAACCACACATTTTCCATCGAAAGTAAAGGCAAAAGCATATCCGTTATTTCCGAATCGTACCCGTCGAATAGTTTTAATAGCCTCTTGCTGAATGTCTTTTTGAACCTCATCGAGATATTCGCCACAACCAACGTACAAATTAAGAGGTTCAAATAGCTTTATATACGAAGTTTTGGGTGAAATTTCATTTACAATACCCGTTTGCCATTTCTTCCAATACCCTGAAACAAAGCCTTCCCCAAAACGTTTAATAACTTCCAACTCTTCTCTTACTACATAATTTCCTTTATCGTCGGTAAAATTGAGCATATTGTGCCCTTCATATTCCGGGTTCAAAGGGAACAATTCTTCAGTACCATCGAGTGACACCATAAAATAATATCCGCGACCATTATTAAACCTTAATGGACGAAGGGCTTCCTTAATAATTTGTTTTATCTCGTTTTTTGACTTTTGATTCTTGAACTTATGATAAAGATTGTTCATCAAATTCCAAGCATCCATGGTTCGCTCATAGAGCTGACGATTAAGCTTATCTTCTACGTAGAGTCTTGATAAATTGATGTATTCAATAACTTTTTCAGTCTCCCGGTGTACCAATTGTTTCTGATTTTCGTAAAAACGGTCTCTCAATTGATTTTGTTGCCGATAAAAATCCAAAAATTCCACCGCAGAATAGACAACTACCAACGTTGCCATCAGCACCAGTGAAAGTGTCAATAAATATCGGTAAAAAAGCCCGGATATCTTGTAGGTTGAAGATTTCAACTCATTAGCTATTTTCTTACGAGCAAAAATATATGAAAAAAATCAAACTTCATAAACCTTTAACTCAAATTGACCTTCAGATTTGATTTTTCTCATCAAAAAACATGGTTACGTGAATTTTTTTTCATACTTTGGGGTAATTTTGCAAAAACAAATTAACCATGCAAACTCAAAAAATTGTTGTCGGGATTGACATTGGAGGAACAAACACAGAAGTAGGGTTGATAACGTTTGAAGGCAATATCCTGCAACGTGGCACTATGCCAACCCGAGGTAGAGGTCCTAATTTCGAGCACTATCTGAATTCCCTCACCGACCTGATACATTCGATGCTGAACAAACAAAACAATATTGAACTTTGTGGTATTGGGATTGGAGCTCCCAATGGAAATTTTCATACCGGAGCCATCGAATTCGCACCAAACTTAGAATGGGAAGGAATTGTTCCAATATGCAAACTCTTATCGCAGAGATTCCAGGGAATTCCGATAAAATTAACCAACGATGCCAACGCCGCTGCGCTTGGAGAGATGCTTTTCGGAGCTGCTCGAGGATACACTGATTTTGTTACTATTACATTAGGAACCGGAGTTGGTAGCGGAATTGTAAGTAACGGACAGCTTGTTTACGGTCACGATGGATTTGCAGGAGAAATTGGGCATACCACAGTTTACCCAAACGGACGATTATGCGGATGCGGGCGTTACGGATGTATCGAAGCCTACCTTTCTGCTTCGGGTCTTGTAAAAACTGCATTGGAACTCATGGTTAAATACCGAACGGCATCGGTTTTGGGCGACATTCCACCAAACAAGCTTCAATCGAAAGATATTTACGAAGCTGCCGTTAGCGGTGACTGGCTCGCCCAGGAAGTATTTCGTCAGGCCGGCGAAACCATGGGGCTCAAACTTGCAGATGTGGTTGCCACTTTAAGTCCTCAAGCCTTCTTTTTTGTAGGTGGCGTAACCAAAGCAGGCGACATTTTGCTTGACCCCATTCGTCAAAGCTTAGAACGCTACGTTATGCCTATTTTCAAAAACAAAGTAAAAATTCTTCCATCAGGCCTCCCTGGGATCGACTCGGCTATTCTCGGGGCAGGTGCTTTAGTTTTAAACGATATAAAATTGCACAATAAACCGTCGTGAACGAAAAAAGTATCATAGCACAGTACGCTTTCAGGGTAATTGAACTTTGGGTACGAGATCGCAAGGTTTTTCGTATCGACTCGGATGTAGAAGAGCTTACCCAAAAGGCTGCGTGTTTTGTTTCTATTCATCGCATCTCAGACAACTCTTTGCGCGGCTGCATAGGAACCCTTGAGCCCCGCCATGAAAGTCTGGCAGAAGAGATTCAACATAATGCCATCTCTGCAGCAGAAAACGATAGCCGTTTTACACCGGTTCTACCTGATGAACTTTCCGATTTAAAAGTAAGTGTTGACGTTCTTTCAATACCCCAAAAAACTTCTATCGAACAACTCGACCCCAAAAAATATGGAGTTATTGTAGAGAAAGATGGAATGAGAAGGGGCGTTCTACTGCCCAATATTGAAGGTGTCGATTCTGTCGAACAACAAATTCGCATCGTAAAAAGAAAAGCTAATCTATCGATGTTTGATAACGACGAACTCACTTTTTATCGATTCACAACCACACGCCATGAGTAACAATCACCAAGCCTTGTTTTACAGCAAAATCGATAACCAAAGGGTTCAATGCCATTTATGTCCTCATCAATGTATTATCAACGAGGGTAATAGCGGATTTTGTCGGGTTCGCGATAACATCAATGGAACACTTTACGCGGTTTCTTACGGACGAATCAGTGGTTTAAACTCCGACCCCGTGGAAAAAAAGCCACTATTCCATTTCCACCCCGGACAACAAATTTTATCGGTAGGCGGATATGGATGTAACTTCCGATGCCCTTTCTGCCAAAATCACAGCATCTCCCAAATGGCAGTTAACGACTTTCCGGAACAAATAAGTTATTCGCCTCAGCAAATCATTGACCTTTACTATCTTGAGAAAAATAGCTGCGGCATTGCTTTTACTTATAATGAACCTATCGTAAATTTCGAATTTGTATATGATACTGCCCAACTGGCATTCGAGCAGAAAATTCCATTTGTTTTGGTAACCAACGGATTCATCAATCCTGCGCCATTTGCACAGCTTCTGCCATTTGTCAGTGCCATGAATATCGATTTAAAAGCTTTTGCCGACGACTTTTACCGTAAATACACCGGCGGAAGAGTTGCTCCCATTTTGGAAACCATCAAAACAGCATACCAGAATAAAATCCACATAGAGCTCACCTTGCTTGTAATTCCAACTTTAAACGACAAGCTCGGAGAATTTAAACTCATGGTTGAATGGATTTCAAACAATCTTGGTGTTGATGTCCCACTGCATCTGACAAGGTATTTCCCCCGTTTTAAATTAGCACTTCAGCCAACTCCAATGGAAACTCTGACAGAAATGTATTCTTTAGCCAAAGATAAACTTAACCACGTTTATTTAGGAAATGTCAACCTGAATGAATATCAAAAGACGCAATGCCCAAACTGCTACTCCACCCTTGTTGAACGCAATGGTTATCAAATAAAATTAGGAAATATCACTGCCGAAGGCGATTGTTTCTTTTGCGGTGCCTCTTCCAATATTATTCTTTAAGTTCTAAAAAAGGGAAATAATATTCAATGGTTTATGGAAAGCCGTGAACTTAAGAGAAAACCATATGTGGCCGGACGTTTCTATCCGGCAAACCCCGATAAGCTCAACCAAGAACTGAAAAGGCTTTATGAACAATCATCGGTCATATTGCCAAAGAAAACCCCGATAATCGGTGGAGTTGTCCCTCATGCAGGTTACATGTTCAGCGGACATCATGCCATGGCATTTTTTAAAACCGTTCAACACCAAAACTACCACACTATTATCATCATTTCGCCAAGCCATACAGGATTTGGACCCGAGATTTCGCTTGATGCCCATGAACAATGGGAACTTCCCACCGGAAATCTCTTGTGCGATGCAGACCTTCAAAAATCAGGACTATTCGAATTAAGTTTCGATGCACAAATACACGAACATGCCGCTGAAGTGATGCTCCCCATGATTCATTTTGTTTTTCCAAGCACACCTCCCATTGGTATCATCACCATAAGAAAACCTTCATTTGAAACAGCACAAAAGGTAGCCCGACAGTTGTTCGAATATCAAAAACAAAGCGGAAAAAATTTATTAATCATAGCCTCTAGTGATTTTAACCATTTCGAAACAGCGGAAATAGGAAAAGACAAAGACGACCTTGTACTTAACAAAATATTTGAACAAAACACTGCTGAAGTGGAAACCACGGTTCGTAATCATAGGGTTTCTGTATGCGGATTCGGCCCTATCATGGCTTTAATGGAATATTCAAAACTGATTTCCTCCAATATTCGCGTTGAAATCGTAAGTAGAGGACACTCTGGAGAAATCATACCATCAGATGAAGTTGTCGATTATATTTCCATGATTTTTTACCCGGAACCCTCAACATATGCCTAACAAGGTGTTTCGATTCAAACAATTCAGCATAATGCAAGAACATTGTGCCATGAAAGTCGGAACCGATGGTGTTTTGCTTGGTGCCTGGACAAAAATCCCCCAATCGGGCAACGTTCTTGATGTGGGAACCGGCACCGGTCTTCTTGCTTTAATGGTTGCCCAAAAAAATCCGCTGTTAACTATTGATGCACTGGAAATCGACCCACAAGCAGCATTACAGGCCAACGAAAATGTAAAACACTCCCCGTGGGCAACTCAAGTCACGGTTCATCAAGCTGATTTCTTCAACTGGAGTCCTAAAAAATTATACGATTTGATAATTTGCAATCCGCCCTTTTTAAATCAAGGACCACCGGCAAGAACAACCCAAAGAATGCTGGCTCGTTCCGAAAAGTATTTTTCCATTAATGAATTCCTCTCTAAAGCTCAATCGATGTTGACACCATTCGGTTTTTTGTCGTTGATTCTCCCTTACGAAAAATTTGAATCAACAATTATCAATCAAAATACAAAACTTTCATTATCCCGTCTCTTAAAGGTAAAACCAACTCCACAGAAAAATTACAACCGTGCATTAATAGAACTTTCACTCAACATTGATGTTACTCCTGAAGTCGATGAATTGACAATTGAGATGGATTCTCGACACCAATATAGCCGGGAATACATTGACCTTACACGAGATTTTTACTTAAAATTCTGATTTGCATACCTTGCAATTAATTCTAAACATCAGATAAAAAACACATTAGATGCTAATCATTGTGAAGTGCGGTGGGAGAACAGCTACAAAATCCTTTTAGTTTAAATTTCTGCAACACAAAAGATATCAACATGTTAAGCATCAATAAATCCATTCGATTCAACATCATCGCCTACCTGCCCATTCTTGCATAAATCAACATCGAGTAGGAAAACTCGGGATATAATCCTTAAGCACTCTTTACCTTACCACACGAACTGCATTTTCTATTATTCAATTATTCCATTACTCAATTTTTTACCTTTTCCCTTCATCGGTAAGCGTTTTTCATTGCTAAACGAGCAAAAAAACACAACATACGCCCTGATTAGGTAAAAAAACTCCCACAATTCACATACGTGGATAAGTATGGCAACCTTCATTTCGCGCGGCTTGCTTTATGGTGAAGCTGATAATCGACACAAGTGATGACTGAATGAAAAAGGGTTTTAATCAAAAAAAATCTAAGGAAATCCAACACTTTTTTGAGGAATCTAAACTAGTAAGATTTTGCAAGAAAAGCTTTCCGATGCCTATAAACATCGAAATAATGCTGCTTTCAAAAATATTCTGTTCTCACTTTTGTATTTTTTCCAATCTTTTGATGTAGTAAAGCCGTGACCTCCGATACCATCTCACTGTTTCCGCAAACCATGTAAAGGGCCTCAGGAAAAATTATTCGTTCAAGATGGTCAGTAACACGACCTTGTATCTTCCAATCGGGTTGTCGGCTTAAAACTGTGATGATACGTTCCATATCAAAAGTTTCTAACCCAAGAAGTTCATCATTTTTTCTGGCTCCATAAAGCAACCGATAGTTTAGTTCGGGATAGGACCGAATAAAAGAATGAAACGGAGCAATACCCGTTCCGGTAGCTATCATAACCACTAGCTTTTCCGAATGGTAAGACGGTGGCAAGGTGAAGAACCCTTTAGGCCCTTCAATTTTTAGCCATTGCCCCGGCTGTACTTGCGTTAAACCTTCGGCAACACCGCCTTGTTGAATCTTCTGAATTACGAAATCTATCCATGGGTCTTCAATCCCACTAAAAACAGAATATGGACGCATTTCATCACTCAAAGGCAAGCCTAAAAAAAAGTATTGTCCCGGCTGAAAAATCAAATCGCCTCGTTCAACACGAAGAAGAGATAAACTGTCGGTAAAACTCTTCCGGAAGATAATTTTTACTAATCGATGATTTTCATTTTTTTTCATACATTTGCCTATTCGATAAAAACATTGAAAAAACGCAACTGCGAGTTCTTTGTTTACAAAAATTTCTGTATGAACGATAAAAATATCAAACCTAAAGGAACCGGATGTCTTGCCAGTACATTATTGGGGGTTCCCATTGTATTGATTCTCACAATACTTAGTATCATTTCTTTTTCTGCTTACAACGGAATGGTATCGCATGAAGAAACCGTGAAATCGCAATGGGGAAACGTTGAAAATAACTATCAACGCCGTATCGATTTGGTTGAAAATTTAGTATCAGTGGTGAAAGGCTATGCCGACCATGAGAATCAAACATTGCTTGGAGTCATAGAAGCAAGAAGTAAAGCCACCGGAATAACCCTGTCGGTCAAAGATTTGACTCCTGAAAATGTAGAACAATTCCAAAATATACAAGATAACTTATCAGGAGCCCTTTCTCGATTATTGGTTGTTGCGGAGCAATATCCCGACCTTAAAGCACAAGACAGTTACCGACAACTCATGAAAAGTCTCGAACAAATTGAAGCTGAGATATTGATTCAGCGTTCGCTGTATAACGATAAGGCTCGCGAATACAACACCTACATCCGTCGTTTCCCTAAAGTACTCTTTGCCAAGATGTTCGGATTTGAACCTATCGGATATTTTAAAGCTTCGCCCGAAGCAGTTTCAGCCCCAAAAGTTACGATGTAATAATTTATGAATTCGTTACTGATAGCCATAGGAATACTGGCCTTGTCCTTTGTTCTGGGACGAACCATAGCCGATATTATGCGCAAGCGCCCTATCCGCGACAAACAAACTCGCCATCGACCGTTGGTCTTGTTTTTTACCATTGTGGCTCTTATCATTGTGATAATTTTAGCCATAACCGTTGGAATAGGCAGCAACCTCTACAACATAATGAATTCTCAAAGCCTCGATAACATTCTTTTATCTGTGGCAGTATTTGGATTCGGCATATATGTTGCTATTGAATTAGTTCGATATCTTAACAAAAAACTTAGAAAAAAATCATAATACAATACTTGATTTATACGATATTTGTATCAAAAATCAGGAGAAAGTAAAGTTTTACCCGAAACCCACATATTGGGCTATTTCAAAAGATAAACTAGTGCCATAGGTTTACGTGTACCCATAAACAATAAAACATAATCAGATGAAAATCATCATTGGTGGATGCGGAGCAGTCGGAACACAGTTATTAAAAATGTTAAGTAACGAGGGTCACGATATTGTAGTTATTGAAAACGACCAATCGACCCTGGAAATTATTACTGCCAATTTCGATGTTCTTGGTCTCAATGGCTCCATTACTTCGTTCCAGACGTTGAAGCAAGCCGGAGTTAGAGACGCCGACCTGTTTGTGGCGGTTGCAAGAGAATTGGAAACCAATATCACTGCATGTATTCTTGCAAAACGATTAGGCGCCGAGAAAACCATTGCCAGAATTGATAACTCTGAATATCTTCAACCCACTAATCGTGCTCACTGTATTGGGATGGGAATTGATGCGCTAGTGTATCCCCAGATGTTGGCTGCCAGAGAAATAGTAAACCTTCTATCCCAAACCGGGACAAGCGAGGTGTTTAATTTCTCAAACGGAATGCTATCGCTTTTTGTGATAAAACTCACAGAAAATGCTCCCGTCATCGGTAAAACCCTATCGGAAGTTACCAAAATAGAAGGAGAATTGAACTATCGAGCTGTTGCTATCTCCCGCAATGGCAAAACAATTATCCCCAAAGGGAGCGATACCTTTGAGTATGACGATGTGATTTATGTGATTTCTACTCCAAAGGGAATTTCCAAAATAACACAATACAGCGGACAAGAGAAACTCGCGCCTGAAAATATCATGATACTCGGTGGTAGCCGCATAGGTGTGAGAGCAGCGGGAGTTCTGGAAAACCAGGCAAATATAAAAGTCATTGAAATTGATAAAAGTAAATGCTACGAGCTTTCGGAATTGTTACCCGAATGCCTGATAATACATGGCGATGGACGCGATACAGAACTTCTCCGGCAAGAGGGTATTGAAAAAACTGATGTGTTTATTGCCGTTACAGGGAACAGCGAAACCAACATTCTGACTTGCCTACAGGCGAAAAAAATGGGTGTTAAAAAAACAATCGCCGCGGTTGAAAGTCTCGATTATATAGCGTTAGCTGAAAACCTAGGTATCGATGCAATCATAAACAAAAAGTTGATTGCAGCAAGCTATATTCTTCGATTCACCATCAATGCCGATGTTACCTCTTTCATGTGTCTTTTGGCAAGCGATGCCGAAGTATTTGAATTTATTGTTCGTCCAGGAGCAAAAATCACCAAAGGAAAACTTAAAGATATTGATTTCCCCAAAGAGGCAACTATTGGTGGCGTAGTGAGAAATAAAACGTCGTTTATTGCCACCGGCGAAACACACATCAAAGCCAACGACCATGTAGTCGTTTTCACTCTCCCCAACGCTGTCGGACGTCTTGAAGAATTTTTTAACTAATCCATGTACAACTACCGATTTATTGCGAAAACCGTTGGTATTCTTTTAGTGATTTTGTCGCTTTTTATAGGGGCAACAACCCTAGTTTCCCTTGAAATAAGCCGCAACGATACCAACTCTTTTCTCATGAGTGGATTGATTTGCCTTTTTTTGGGTCTTTCGCTCTGGTTAACCACTTATCGCAAGGCTTCAACAAAACTGGAAAAACGCGATGCATATTTACTTGTGCTGATAAGTTGGGTGGTAATATCCATTTTCGGAAGTCTTCCATATTTGTTCTACACAAATTTCAGCAGTATCCCAAACGCTATCTTTGAATCCATCAGTGGATTCACCACCACAGGAATATCGACCTTCAACAATGTAGAAGCCTTGCCAAAAGGTCTTTTGTTTTGGAGAGCACAAACACAATGGATTGGTGGAATGGGTTCCATACTTTTTGCCTTCATCGTTCTCCCGTTCTTAAACATTGGAGGAATGGAACTTTTTGCCACTGATGGACATGGAATTTCGTTTCTTAAACTTTCGCCCAAATTGAATCAAACCGCTTTTCGTTTAATACTAATCTACTGTTTATTAACTATCGCTGCCACACTCCTGCTTTGGTTGGCGGGAATGGAATTTTTCGATGCCGTTTGTCATGCCATGAGTACGGTATCAACCGGAGGATTTAGTACTAAGAACAACAATATTGCGCACTTTAATAATCCCACCATCGATTTGGTACTCATGGTATTCATGTTTCTATCAGGAATCAATTATTCCCTTATTTATATGACGATAGTCTTCAATTTTAAACCCATCTTAAAAAACGAAGAATTGTTCTATTTCCTGGGATTTGTATTATTTCTTTCAATCCTTCTTTTTTCTATACTTTTAGCGACCTCGGTTGACGTTTTCCATTCGCTGCGCTATTCGGTTTTTACCACACTATCAATCCTCACCACCACCGGCTTTTTAAACTCAGAAACAACAATTTGGCCCTCGTACGCTCTGAACTTCTTTTTCTTGATGCTTTTCCTAGGTAGTTCAACCGGCTCTACAACCGGTGGAATAAAAATCTTTCGCTTGGTTGCCATTGTGAAAAATATTTACTACGAGATGAAACGAAGTCTGCACCCACGCGCAGTCATTCCGCTTCGAATAAACAAGAAAAACATCAGCGAGGAAATTGTTGGGGAAGTTATTTTGTTTGTCCTGCTTTATCTTCTTCTTTTTGCCATCGGATCAATTGTGTTGGTCTTCGACGGCATCGATTTCGAAACAGCAATTGGAGCATCTCTCACAGCATTAAGCAATGTAGGACCCAGCGTTGGGAGAGTTATCAATCCCGCCGGTTATGCATCGTTCCCTGTATTTTCCAAATGGATGCTTTCGGTTTTGATGCTTGCAGGGCGGCTCGAAATTTTCACCCTGTTCATCGTATTTACTCCGCAATTCCGAAGGGTTTAATCAGGTTTTTAACTTTTTCTTCTTAGCGGCCGGGAAGAGTATGTTATTGAGAATCAATCGATAGCCCGGGGAGTTAGGATGTAGATCTAACATTGTGGGAGGATCTCCCACAAAATGACGATAATCTTCAGGATCATGTCCCCCATAAAATGTCCAAAATCCTTGTCCAAAGGTACCATGTATATAACGAGCTTCGTTAAGGGCTTTGTTTTCTCCCATCACTATCACTTCCGGTTTCACTAAATCTTTGTTAAACGCTGTTGATTGCCCCATAAACCCACGAATAATGGTTTCATGATTTTGGCAAAGCATAGTTGGAATAGGATCCCATTTCGCTGAGAATTCAAATAATGTAAAAAAGTCTTCGTTTTCAGAAATCTTCCGGGTATTGGTAACATCGATATCGGAAAATTCATATTCCAAAGGGTTTAAGGATAGCTTGAAATTGGTGAACGCCAAACATTGTGAATAATCAAGTTTGCTATTCATATCAGGATCGTAGGGATCTCCGTCGAATATCTCATGGCAAATATCAACACCTTCAGCAGCCAAAGCAATGTCAAAGCTGTCGGTTCCGCTACACATAGCAAATAAAAAACCTCCGTTGCGAACATACTCTTTGATGGTTTTTGCCACTGCCAATTTCAATTGCGATACTTTCTGAAAGCCTAAATTTCGGGCATCTTCCTCTGCACTTCTCACTTGGTTACGATACCAGGAAGTGTGTCCATAGGCACCGTAGAATTTTCCGTATTGGCCGGTAAAATCTTCATGATGAAGATGAAGCCAGTCATAATCTTTCAATCTCCCCTGAATAATTTCTATATCATAAATAACATCGTAAGGGACTTGTGCATAGGAAAGAACTAAGGTAACCGCATCATCCCAAGGTAATGCGTCTTTGGGGCTATAAACTGCAATTCGCGGTGCTTTATCGAGTAGCACTGCATCCTGATTTACGTCGGGTGCTGAAATCGAAGCTAGCAATGCTTGTTGCTGTGTATCCGATATCTTTTGGTAACGAACATTTCGAACCAAACATTCATTTTCAATGGTCTCAGCATAGGGCAATAGAAAACTTCCCCCTTGATAGTTGAGCAACCACCAACCCGAAACATTCCGCTGTAAAGCCCAATAAACAAGTCCGTATGCTTTCAGATGATCGGTTTGGGTGTTATCCATAGGAATGAAAATATACAAGCCGTAACTCTTCAGCATTGTCACTAGAAAAAGGGTAAGAAAAACTAAGCGTTTCATGGGTTGATTATTTCAGTCTGTTTCTTTACCAATAACAAGATTTTAAAAACATTCATTTGTTTTGATAAACGTTTATCGCATAAAATTGTTTCAGTGGCCGGCTTTTACCTATAAAGACAATGAGCGATTGGGTTAAAAAGGAATGTCGGATAGGTTTCCGGTATCGGAAAAAATATTTTTGTATGGATCGTTAACGAGTTCTATATCCAAATCCAAATTAAAATTTTCTTCGCTATTCATTTTCGATTGAATGATTGGTGGCTGATCCATAGGCATTCCGATAGCAGCAGGTAACCCATCAGAAATTGGATTAGCAAATCGTGCGTAGTTGGCAATAAAATCTAAAACTACCTCGCCAACCGCACCGTTACGATGCTTTGCAAGAATAATTTCGGCTTTACCCTCGGAGGGTGTTTTTCCGTCGGATAAAACCTCCAATTTGTAATAACTTGGTCGGTGAATGAAAAGAACAATGTCGGCGTCTTGCTCAATGGAACCCGATTCTCTTAAATCGGACAATTGGGGGCGTTTTGAGCCTGAACGGTTTTCAACCGAACGATTCAACTGGCTAAGTGTGATAATGGGGATGTTTAGTTCCTTAGCCAATGCCTTTAGTGATCTTGAAATAGCGGCCACTTCCTGTTCACGGCTTGCTGAGTCGGTTCCGGTAATCAATTGGAGATAATCGATTATCACACAATCAATTTTATGATCGGCTACAAGCCTCCTACATTTGGCTCTAAGCTCAGTAATAGGAATACCGGCAGTGTCGTCAATAAAAAGATTTACTTTCTTTAACCTTGAAGCTCCTGACTCAATTTTAAGCCACTCTTGCTCGGAGAGTTGCCCCGAACGTAATTTTTCCGATTCAATCTCACACTCCGAGGCAATTAAACGAGTGGTTAGCTGTTTATTCGACATCTCCAATGAGAAAAAGGCCACAGATCGATTGTATTCCACCGTCATATTTCTTGCCATGCTTAGCACAAATGCCGTTTTACCCATCGACGGTCGAGCAGCAATAATAATTAAATCAGAAGGTTGCCAACCGTTGGTCATTCGGTCAAGTGCATTAAAACCACTGGGGACACCGGTTAATCCTTCCGGCTTTTTAGAATTTTCTTCTATTTCTTTCAAAGCTTCGGTTAAAACCTGTGCAAAAGGAATAACGTTTTTTTTGATGTTCCCTTCGGTCACTTTAAAAATTTCCGACTCGCTAAAGTCGATGAGATCTACCACATCGCTGGTTTCATCAAAGGCATGTCTTTGAATTTGATTTGAAACTCGTATCAACTCCCGACGAATATGCTTTTCGGCCACTAACTTTGCATGATACTGCAAATAGGCAGTTCCTCCGACTTTAGTGGTCAGGGAAGAAATGTAATGACGTCCGCCAACCTCGTTCAGGTATCCAATTTTTTCAAGTTTATCGGCGACTGTGATGATGTCGATAGGCGCTCCATCGTTAAAAAGCTTCTGAATTGCTTCATAAATTTTTTGGCATTCGGGGGTATAGAAACACTCCGGGGTCAAAAGCTCAATTACTTCTGAAATATCGTTTTGCCCAAGCATAAGGGCACCAATAACAAATTCTTCAGTCTCCCTATCGTGAGGAAGAACCCTACCTGCCTCCAAAGTAATTTCTGGGACAGGCATCGATGTTTTTTTCTTTGCCATAATTTTATGGGATGTTCTAAGCAAGTTTACAAATTTAATAAAATTTTCCCATCGTCAGATTTTGGGGTTGTCAATTTCTGAAATAAAAAAGACCGGGGATTTCCCGGTCTGTATGCTTTTCGATATCCTGCTTACTTATCGGCTGGTTTTGGCAATAACACTTTTCTAGAAAGTTTTAGCTTGCCGTTTTCGTCAATGTCAAGGAGTTTAACCTCAATTGTATCGCCAACCTTTAATACTTCCTCAACTTTATTTAAACGTCGCCATTCAATTTCCGATATGTGCAATAATCCATCGCGGTTGGGCATAATTTCAACGAATGCACCATAGGATTGAATGGATTTTACTTTGCCTTTATAAACTTTACCAATTTCAGGAATGCCGGCAATTTCTTTTATACGTAAGATTGCTTGTTCCAAATCAGCCTCATTGAATGCTGCAACTTCAACAACCCCCACAGAGTCTATTTCTTCAATGGTGATAATTGTGTTGGTAAGTCGTTGTAATTCTTGAATAACTTTTCCTCCGGTTCCGATAATAGCTCCGATTGAATCTTTGGGAACCATCATTTGTACAATTCTTGGAGTGTGGGGTTTAAAGGTTTCTCGGGGTTGCGGAATCACTTCAAGCATTTTTTGAAGAATGTGTAACCGTCCACGTTTGGCTTGAGCCAAAGCTTCCTCAAGTATGTCGTAACGCAATCCATCGATTTTAATATCCATTTGGGTTGCTGTTACTCCATTAACCGTTCCCGCAACTTTGAAGTCCATGTCGCCTAAATGGTCTTCATCTCCAAGAATATCGCTTAACACTGCATATTTTTCACCATCGGTGATGAGTCCCATGGCAATACCGCTCACCGGTCGTTTGATTTTTACCCCGGCATCCATCAATGCCATTGTTCCGGCACACACCGTTGCCATTGAACTCGAGCCGTTGGATTCAAGAATGTCGGAAACCACTCTGAGAGTGTAAGGAAAGTCTTCGTTCGGAATCATGGGCTTCAACGCACGATAAGCCAAATTCCCGTGTCCTATTTCCCGACGCCCAACTCCTTTATAGGGTTTTGCTTCCCCGGTGGAATACGGTGGAAAGTTATAATGAAGTAAGAATTTATCGACACCTTGGCGGGTAACTTCATCGATTAATTTGTTATCGAGCTTGGTGCCTAAGGTTACTGTGGTTAACGATTGTGTTTCGCCACGGGTGAAAATGGATGAACCATGGGCTGAAGGTAAATAATCAACTTCTCCCCAAATGGGACGAATCTCATCGAGTTTCCGTCCGTCAAGGCGCCTGCGTTCTTTTAAAATACAATCTCTCACAGCTTTCTTCTGAACATCGTGAAAATATCGATTCACAAGCGTTTGGTTGATTTCTGCATCTTCGGTGAATTGTGCTAAGAATTCCTTTTTTACGGCTTCAAATGCTTCGCTGCGTTCCTTCTTCGATGGGTTTCCAACTTTTGCAATATCGTAAATTTTTTGATAGCATTCGGCAAAAATTTTCTCTTTCAACTCAAGATCGTTCACTTCGTGACAATATTCACGTTTAACCACTCCAAGTTCTTTGGCCATTTCTATCTGTACAAGACAGTGTTTTTTTATTTCCTCATGGGCAATTTTTAAGGCCTGAAGCATATCGGCTTCGTCAACTTCTTTCATTTCACCTTCGACCATCATGATATTATCGTAGGTAGCGCCTACCATTAAATCGATATCGGCATTTTCCAACTCCGGAAGATTGGGGTTAATTACAAATTTCCCATCAATCCTTGCTACGCGACATTCAGAGATTGGGCCATGAAATGGAATATTACTTACCGCGATAGCTGCCGAAGCGGCAAGGCCGGCAAAAGCATCGGGTAAAACATCTTTCTCGGCACTTATCAACTCAATATTGACAAATGTTTCGGCGTGGTAATCATCGGGGAATAATGGACGTAAGGCTCGATCAACCAAACGGGCTACTAATATTTCACTGTCGCCTGGCCGACCTTCCCGACGTAAAAAACCTCCGGGAAAACGTCCTACAGCCGAGAACTTTTCACGATATTCAACCGAAAGTGGCATGAAATCAACATCTTCTTTGGCTTCCGTTGCTGATACCACTGTGGCTAACAACATGGTTTTTCCAACCTTCAATACCACTGCTCCGTCGGCTTGTTTAGCTAATTTCCCGGTTTCTAAAATCACTTCTCTTCCATCGGGAAGTATTATGGATTTTTGCAAAATGTTCATACGTTTTATCTTTTTATGTTTATCTCTAAAAAAACTCACATGCCGACCTCATTCAGCCCTTAATTAACTGAAATATGAAGGATCGACAGGCTCGTCTCATTACTTTTATGTATTTGTTTATAAAAAAAGGCAATTTTTCATTGCCTTTTTTATTACTTACGCAAGTTGAGCTCTTGAATTAACTGACGATATGTATCCAGTTTATGTCTCTTCAGATAATCCAATAATTTACGTCTTTTACCAACCAAAATCAAAAGAGCTCGTTGTGTGCTAAAATCTTTTTTGTGTACTTTCAAGTGCTCAGTCAACTCAGTGATCCGATAAGTGAATAAGGCAATTTGTGCCTCGGGTGAACCGCTATCTTTCTCGTTTTTACCGTATTTTGAGAAAATCTCGGCTTTTTTCTCACGTGTCAAATACATATCTATTACTCTTTTTAAAATTTTTTACTCTATTTTGAGTTGCAAAATTAGATAAAATTTATTGAACAATTTCTCTTTTTTCGAAAAATATTTTTTTTGCCTGCTTTTTTATTGTTAATATTGGAATTGGACTCGCTTTATTTAACGCAACCGATCAGGATTTTTTTTAATAAAATCTTTCCAAGAATCGCTTTTTGATTTTTGAAATGGCATGGCTGATTGATAAAAATGACATACAGCAACTGCCAAACCATCGGTTGCATCTAAAAAAGATGGTTCATCCTGAATATTAAACATTCGCTGCAGCATCCCTGAAACTTGCTCTTTTGATGCATTCCCGTTTCCGGTAATAGCTTGTTTCACTTTCAACGGCGCATACTCATAAATTGGTATCTTATATGCCAACGCTGCCGACATGGCTACCCCCTGAGCTCGCCCAAGTTTAAGCATCGATTGAACGTTTTTTCCATAAAACGGAGCCTCAATGGCTAATTCATCGGGGACATATTGTTCTATGAGCATTTTAGTGCGATCGAAAATGTAAGAAAGCTTAAGATAATGGTTTTCAAACCTTCGTAAATCAATCACCCCCAGGCTAATCAATTTTAGTTCAACGCTAGTAGCATCGATAATTCCATATCCCATAATGTTTGTTCCCGGGTCAATACCGAGGATAATTCGCATGGGGGTTGATTGACTCATAGCTTATTAATCGATGATATCGAAGCCTAAATAGGGTACTAATGCCTTGGGAATTTTTATTCCTTGCGGTGTTTGATTGTTTTCGAACAGAGCAGCAACAATACGCGGAAGGGCTAAGGCACTTCCATTCAAAGTATGCGCCAATTGGATTTTCTTAGTTTCTGTATCACGAAAACGACACTTTAGTCGATTTGCTTGAAAACTTTCAAAATTGGAAACAGAACTAACTTCTAGCCACCGTTGTTGTGCTGAAGACCAAACCTCAAAATCGTAGGTCAAAGCGGATGTGAAACTCATGTCGCCGCCACAAAGCTTGACAATCCGATAGGGTAACTCCAGCTTTTGTACCAGACTTTCAACGTAGGAAACCATTTCCTCTAAAACCTGATAAGATTTTTCGGGATGGGCAATACAAACGATTTCAACTTTGTCGAATTGATGTAAACGATTCAGCCCGCGAACGTCTTTCCCGTAAGATCCTGCCTCACGACGGAAACAAGGTGTGTATGCTGTGTTCTTTATGGGAAGGTCTTTTTCCTCAATGATTACATCACGATATATATTTGTTACAGGAACTTCGGCGGTTGGAACCAAATAAAGATTGTCAATCTGAACATGATACATCTGACCTTCTTTATCGGGCAACTGCCCGGTTCCAAATCCGCTGTCTTCATTGACTACTACGGGCGGTTGTACTTCTGTGAAACCATTTCGGCCGGCTTCATCAAGGAAAAAATTGATTAATGCCCGTTGGAGTTTCGCTCCTTTACCTTTATAAACCGGAAACCCGGCTCCGGTGATTTTTACTCCTAACTCGAAATCAATGATATCGTATTTTTTTGCCAAATCCCAGTGTGGAAGTGCTTCGGCACCAGGATGTTTAATTTCACCTCCACTCCTCACAATTTGATTATCTTCTGCTGATTTTCCCTCCGGAACCGAACTGTGCGGAAGGTTTGGAAGTTGAACTATTAAGCGTTCCAATGTTTTTTCAACTTCTTTGAGCTTTTCGGAATATTTTCGAATATCTTCCTTTAAATCAATACTTTTAAGTCGAAGACGCTCGGCTTCTTCTTTTTGTCCTTCCCGAAATAATTCTCCGACTCGCTTCGACAGCTGATTGACCTCTGCCTGTGAATCGTCGAGTATTTTTTGTGTGTTCCGACGATAGTTATCAATCTCTATAATTTCATTCAGAATGGCAAAATTTTGATAATTTTTCTTTTTCAATCCTTCTTTTACTTGTTCGAGATTGTCTCGAATCTGTTTTATGGTTAACATAGGGAAGTATTTTAAGTTGGTTTTACCTTAGTGATAATTTTAAAAAATAAGCGTGGGAAGAATCGCTTGATATATACAGTCAGCAGCTCTTTACCTCCGATTAAAACCTCCGGTTTTCGTTTTTTGATGGCTTTCAAATATATTTTTGCGCATTTTTCTGATGAAATTCCGCCTGCTTGTCCCGGATCCATTTTTCCGTGAGCTTTACCTTCTGCAGTCAAGGCATTGAGTGATATGTTGGTATTAACACGTCCGGGATAAGCAATAGTGACACTTATGTGTGGCATCACCTCGATTCTAAGTGTTTCAAAAAATCCCTGTACAGCATGTTTGGCGGCGGCATAGGCTGATCGGAGCGGGAAACCGAATTTTCCTGAGATACTGCTGGTAGCGGCAATGTATCCGCCACCGGCTTGTATCATGTGGGGTAAAACTGTGGTTGTTATGATTACGTAAGAAAAGTAGTCAATTTCCAAAATCTTCCGATGCAAATCCAAAGAAGTTTCCACAATCAACGACCGCTGACTAATACCACCGTTGTTGATAAGCAAATAGGGAACACCTATTTGTTCTAAAGCTCGTTCTGTGAATGATTTAACTTCTTCGGGATCCGCCAAATCGAATATACAAGTGTGACAATTTGATGTAAATTGAAGGCACTCCTGCTTAACCTGCTCAAGCTCTTGGGGATTATTGGAGGCTAATAGCAAATCTGCTCCTTCCTTCGCCAGCTCTATTGCTAAAGCCTTTCCAATTCCCGAGGATGCGCCGGTTATCCAACAAAGTTTGTTTTTAAAGCTAATCATAAATTGCAAGGTTAATTAACGGGTGAATAAAAAATGCCTGCTCCGGGACCTAAAGGTATCTCTAACCAAACCCACAGTATTAAAAATAATGTCCATATCAGGAAAAAAGCGATGGTGTATGGAAGCATTGTTGAAACTAAAGTTCCAATGCCTGCATTTTTATCGTATTTCTCAAAATAAACGATGATTAGGGCAAAGAAACTCATCATGGGCGAAATAATGTTTGTAATGCTATCGCCAATTCGATATATTGCCTGCGATAATTCGGGAGAATAACCCAAAATCATAAAAATTGGAACAAAAACAGGACCTAAAATAGCCCATTTTGCCGATGAGCTTCCCATAAAAAGATTTAATATTCCTGCAAATAAAACAAAAAGGATGATTAATGGGATAAATCCAGGATTGGCTTGTTGTAACAAGGAAGCTCCTTTTACGGCTAAAACCAACCCCAAATTACTCCATTTGAAAAAGGCTACAAATTGAGCGGCAAAAAACACCAAAACCAAAAACGAAACCAGGGTCTTAAAACTGTGGGTCATTCCGTTGACCACATCCGCATCGGATTTGAATTTCCCGACTACCACACCATAAACGATTCCGAGGGTTGTTGATACTAAAAATAAGACCCCGATAAAACCTTTCAAAACAGGCGAATGAAGCAATGATCCATCAGCCGAGCGCAAAAAACCGTTTTGTGGGTATAAACCTACTACAAAAATGGCTAACCACACAAACGTAGCAACTGAAGTCCAAACCAATGCCTTTTTCTCAAGAGGGCTGAGTTGTTCAATTTTTTCAGGCTTAACATCACCTTGATATTTTCCCATGAATGGTTCGACAAATCGATGAGTAACCCACGTTGTTACTACGGAAATCAATATTGCCGAGGCTGCCATGAAATAATAATTGGCTGTCGGAAGAACGTAATAGTTCGGATCTATAATGCGTGCCGATTCTGTAGTGAGACCGGCCAACAATGGATCAATAGTTCCAATCACCAGATTTGCACTAAACCCACCAGAGACCCCTGCAAATGCGGCTGCTAATCCGGCAATGGGATGACGCCCCATGGAATGAAAAATGATTCCACCCAAAGGAATAATCAGAACATATCCTAAATCGGAGGCTACATTAGATAAAACTCCGGCTAGAACTATAACAAAGGTGATTAATTTTGCAGGTGATTTTAATACTAACAAGCGTATAATTGCTCCTATAAGTCCGCTGCTTTCAGCGATGCCAATCCCTAAAATCGCCACCATAACAATTCCCAAAGGGGCAAAACCGGTGTAATTGTCAACCATTCCTAGCAGGATTCGATGTAATCCTTCTCTTGAGAACAAATTGATTACTTGTATTTTTTCGCCGGTGGCCGGATGGGTTACTTGCCAACCTAACCAGTGTCCCACCAAGGATAACAAGAGCACCCCCAAGGCAAAAATTAAAAATAGGGTAGCCGGATGCGGCATAGCATTACCAACACGCTCAATACCTTTCAAAAAGTTAAATTGTTGCCTCTTGTTTTCCATATTTTCTTCCTATAACGAACGTAACAACTCTATTTCTTTTGCCCATTTTGACTCATCGGGGGTTTCTAATATTAATGGTATGTTCTCAAAACGTCTATCATGCATGAGTCTGCGAAAGGGTTCTAAACCCAGTAGTCCTTCCCCAAGGGGCGCATGACGATCAACCCGACTTCCCAAGGGTTTTAATGTGTCGTTAAGATGCATCCCTGCAAGTTTTTGAAAACCGATGATTTTGTCAAACTCTTCCCAGGTTTTTTCCCAACCTGAAGGTGTGAGAATATCGTATCCTGCAGTGAAAACATGACACGTGTCGATACAAACCCCTACTCGACTTTTGTCATCCACACTTCGAATGATTTTTGCCAGATGTTCGAACGTGTAGCCAAGGTTAGAACCTTGTCCTGAGGTGTTTTCAATGACTGCCATCACTCCTTGCGTCTGACTTAGAGCAATATTGATGCTTTGCGCAATCAGTTCCAGGGCTTGATCTTCCGAAATTTGTTTCAAATGGCTCCCGGGATGGAAATTCAATTTATTCAAACCCAGTTGTTCACATCGTTTCATTTCATCGATGAAAGCATTTCTGGATTTTTCCAGTGCATCCGGATCGGGATTGCATAAATTGATTAAATAACTGTCGTGGGGAAGTATTTGATTAAGATCAAACTTATGGTTCTCACAATTTTGCCTGAAAAGTTTTATCGAATCTGCGGTGAGAGGTTGAGCTATCCATTGTCGCTGATTCTTAGTAAACAAAGCAAAAGCATTAGCCTTGATAGTGGCAGCATTTATGGGGGCGTTTTCCACACCCCCGGAGGCACTTACATGGGCTCCGATGTAATACATGGCTTACTTATCCAAGTCGTCGAACGACAAATCATCCTCTACGTTAGGCTTATTGTCTTCATCAATGTTAAAATTAAAATTAGCTTGTATGAAATCAAAAACATCCTTAAGCCCGTCACGGAACTTAGCAAAATCTTCTTTGTAGAGAAAGATTTTATGTTTTTCGTAGCTAAACCCACCATCGGCATCAAATCGCTTTTTGCTTTCGGTGATGGTAACATAAAAATCGTTTTTTCTTGTTGACTTAACATCGAAAAAATAGGTACGTTTCCCCGCTTTCACAGCTTTGGAATAAATCTCGCCTCCTCCTTTTTCAAAATCTCTTTCCATAGTGTTTCTCCCTTCTCTTGATATGTTAGCCACAAAAATAAATATTTTTATTTTCATTGGTTAGTCTTGGGTGTAAAAAACGCATCGTACATCAGATAAACCATCCTAAAATTTGTTTTTAATTAAGCATGTTTTTAACATAATCAAATTCTCGGTTGATGTTTTAGCATAAAATTTGCTACCTTTGTGGCTATTAAATTTGAAATTACGAATGATCAGCCGGACACTATTGCGCATAAAAGCAATGCATGTTGCTTTCTCCTATCACAATAATCCTTGCGAAGATTTAACGTTCTACGAAAATGAACTTCAAAAATCATTAGATCGTTACTACGATCTCTATATCGCGTTTTTTACCATTCTGTTTACGATCCAACGACATGCGGTTGATATTACTGAAATACGACGCCGAAAATTCACCGCCACCCCAGAGGAAAGAAATCCAAACATGCGATTTATCAACAACCGGGTTATTAACGATTTGATGAAAAACAAAGAGATTGAATCTGCATCAAGATTCAATCCGATAATCTGGGAAGAATATCCAGAAATCATACGAAAAATTTATAACTCTCTTGTAGAAACCGATGTTTATAAGGATTACATGGAAAATCCCATGGATTCTTACAGCAACGACAAACAGATTGTTTACTACATCTACGAGATTCTGTTGCCCGAAAATATTGATATTTTCAGCGTTTTAGAGGACAAATCAATTTTCTGGAACGACGACGTTGAATTTGTTTTATCAATGAATCATCGGACAATTCAACGAATGAAAGAGAGCAAAAGTGCGAACAATAAACTTATGCCCATGTACAAAACACATGACGATGAAGTTTTTGTGAAGAAATTGCTCCAAAAAGCGCTCCTTCAAGCCAATCAATACGACAAACTCATCGCGGGCATTCTTAACAATTGGGAACTCGAACGAATGGCAATTATCGACCGGGTAATTCTGCATTTGGCTATAACTGAATTTCTTGAATTCGAATCAATTCCATTACCGGTAACCATGGATGAATACATTGAAATTGCAAAATATTACAGCACCGAAAAAAGTCCTACATTTATCAATGGATTACTGGAGCGCATCGTCGATCAATTGCAAAGGGATAATAAAATCAGTAAATTAAAATCTACTAAAAAGAAAATTGAAAGGAGTTGACGAAAGATACTAACAAGCGAAAATCTCCAATAGATAAACCAAAGATAATCTCAAATTATTTAATATGAAAAAAATAGTTTTTTTGGCTGCAAGTGTCCTATTAATCGGTTGCGGGGACAAACAGCCGGACAAAGTGACTGCAAAGAATGTTCTTAACCCGGTAACCGCCGAAGGTGTTAATAGTAGCGTCAAAATGCCTAAAATCGAAGTTGTAGGGAAAGATGGAAAAGATGGAAGCACCTTTGATTTTGGTGTAATCATACAAGGAGAAAATGTGGTACATACGTTTGAAATAAAAAACGTTGGCGATGCCGATTTAGTGATTAGTTCTGCCAATGCATCCTGTGGATGCACAGTTCCGAAATTCTCCAGAGAACCAATTCCTCCGGGTAAAACCGGGAAAGTTGAAGTTGCCTTTTCCAGTGCAGGCAGAGTGGGTAAACAACTTAAAACCGTAACTCTGCTCACTAATGCACAACCTTCCACTGTTACTCTAACTATTGTAGCAAACATAATAATTCCTAACTAATAAAAATTAAAAATGAACACCATGAAAACACTCTTTTTTTTAATGGCAAACCCCGACGGAACGGGTGGTGGATTTGGAGCTATGATACCTCTTCTACTCGTTATCGTAATTTTCTACTTCTTTCTCATTCGCCCGCAAATGAAACGCCAGAAAGAGATTCAAAAATTTCGTGAATCCCTGAAAAAAGGCGATAAAGTTTTAACTCTTGGAGGCATCTATGGTAAAGTCGTTGATGTGGAAGATACGACGGTTATCCTTGAAATTGCCGAAAATGTTCGTGTAAAGGTTGAAAAAGCCGGTATCATTAAAGATAATTCCGATATTCAACAAGCCAAATAACCCTTGGCCGGATTCATTCCGGCCAATTTTTGCATTTTTCAATTATTTCCATGGGAAAATCAAAGTATTTGTCTGAAAACACATCAAACAAAACTTCTGAGGCCAAAAACCATAGACTCGACAGAAGAATTTATCGATTTCTTTTCTTCTTGTTTGTAAGTGCATTGTTATGGTTTTTCAATACACTATCAAAAGTTTATACCACAGAATTGACTATACCGGTCATTTACAATGGCATCCCCTTCGATTTTAAACCGACCCAGCCCTTACCCACTCATTTTACCATAGTTGTTGAGGGAAACGGATCTACCATTCTACCCTATAAAGTTGGGATTTATTCTCCCTCGATAGAACTCGACTTGTCGAATCATTTTATCTGGCACCAACCGTCAAGCGATTTAACAACGCAAATTCTGCCTCAACTTTATAAGAAAAACATTGAAAAAATATTCAACAATACTCTCGAGATAAAAGAAATTTCTCCGGTTTCTATTCCCGTTACTTTCTCTAAATTAGCATCAAAAACCATTAAAGTCCGATTTAAAGGAAAGCTCGAATTTGAACCCCAATATTGGCTGCAAGAACAACAAGTGGAAATAATTCCTTCCGAAATACAGGTATCTGGACCCAAAGCCGTTATTGACACAACCAACGCTATCTACACCAACGATACCGTTATAAAAGATATATCGAAACCCACCACACTTACTGTATCATTAAATCACAAAAACCTTTATAATTTTTCCCAGAAATATGTTTCCATTACCATAATTCCGGAGAAATTTACCGAGAAAAACCTAAACATCCCCATAAAGGTTGTTAATCAACCCGAAAACGCCAAGGTAATGCTGTTTCCTGACCAAATTCAATTGAAATTTCAAATCGGTTTGAATCAATACGACAAAGTAAAACCAGAAGATTTTACGGCTATCATCGATTTTGAAGCAATACGGGCAAAAAACACCAGTCGCAAAGCAAAAATTGAGCTGGTGGAATATCCTGTATGGTGTCGGAATATAACCTTTACTCCCAGAGAAGTTTCATTTGTCATTAACTACAAAAAATGATACTAGTAGGACTAACCGGAGGTATTGGCAGTGGAAAATCTACTGTCGCAAAAATTTTTCAATTATTCGAAATCCCTGTTTACGATTCCGATAGAAATGCAAAAAAAATCATGACAACAAATACGGCCGTTCGTGATCAACTTATTTCGGAATTTGGAACTACAACATTTTTGCCTGATGGATCATTAAACACCCAATACCTTGCCTACAAAGTTTTTAATAATCACGAATTGTTAATTCGAGTAAACGAAATTGTGCATCCGGCCGTGCGAAATGATATTCAACAGTGGAGTATATCCCAACAAAGCCCTTATGTGATTGTTGAATCGGCACTTTTGTTTGAAAGCAATTTTTATCAAACCTTCCACAAAATTGTATCGGTTGTTGCCGATTTGGAAATCAGAATCAACCGGATTATGCTTCGCAGCAATCTCACACTTTCCGAAATTCTCGATCGAATAAAAAATCAAGTGGACGACAACGTTCGAATAAAAAATTCGCATTTTATCATCGAAAACAACTTAGATTCACTATTAATCTCTCAAGTATCAAAAATACATTCAGAAATATGGGCAAATTTACAAAATGGATAGCAGGTGGATTAGGTTGGGTTTTATTAGGCCCTTTGGGAGCTATCACTGGATTTATTATTGGTAGCCTTATCGATGTAGGCAACGAAGAGTTAGCAAAGGAAAAAAGAAAAACAACGCAAACAACAGCCGGAGATTTTCTATTCTCGCTTTTAGTACTTACCGCTGCCGTAATGAAGGCTGACAAAGTAGTGGTCAAAGCCGAGCTCGATCATGTGAAACGCTTTTTTGTTACAAACTTTGGCACATCCGAAGCCAAAGAAGCCCTATTGATGCTTCGCGATATCTTAAAACAGGAAATTCCCGTAGATGCTGTTTGTCATCAAATCAGGGAGAACATGGATAAGAGCACAATCTTGCAACTGTATTCTTTTTTATTTAGCATAGCCAAAGCCGATGGAAAAATTTCCCCTGACGAACTGACCGTTTTACAAAATATAGCATTGCTACTGGGACTATCTAACGATGAATTCAATTCGATTAAAGCGATTTATATTCCATCAACCCATTGGGCTTATGAAGTATTAGAAATATCGCCCACCGCAAGCGATGAAGAAATCAAAAAAGCTTACCGAACCATGGCTTTCAAATATCATCCGGATCGAGTTGAGTATCTTGGAGAAGATTTCAAAAAAGCAGCCAATGAAAGATTTCAAAAGATCAATCTGGCTTTTGAAACTATCAAAAAAGAACGAAATATGGCCTAGCGATATAAAATTAAACTTACTGCAGCCACAATCGAAAGAAGCACAATGATTGCCCCGGAAATTTTATTTAACCACCACAACTGTTTTAACCGGAATTTATGACGTAAAAGGCTAACCACTCCTGTAAGAGAGAACCACCATAACACTGCTCCGCAAAAAACCCCTATAACTACAAAAAATTGGGCATACAAAGGGTGTCCAGAGCAAAAAACACCCATAGCGGCAATACTCGCACCAAAGAAAATAACTGTCAATGGATTGGACAACGTCAACACAAAAACAGAAATATAATCTCCAAAAACACCTTTATATTTCTGACGGTGTCGATGACGAGCCTGCGAAATTGGATTGGCAAGAAAAATGTTAACGCCTAAGAAAAACAATACGATTAAACCAAGGATACTGATCCATGATTGATTATCTTCCAGAAATTGTTGAATAAATCCAATTCCAAAAGTCGCAATTATGGCATAAACCGTATCGGCCGTTGCTGCCCCAAGACCGGACAGAAACCCAATGGTACGACCTTTGCTTATCGTTTTCTGCACACACAGAACCCCAATCGGTCCTAAAGGTGCTGATGCCGCCAAACCAATAATAACCCCCTTGATCAGTAAACTAAAAGAGTTTATTGCCTCTGCTATCATAAAATGATGTATCGAACCACAAATAAACAAAATCTTTTAATAAAAGCCAAATCACAAAACCCCATATATCTATGAAAATTCAGGAAATCAAAGCGTTTCTCGATACTGTCCCAAAAAGTGTGTAAAGTGAGTTAGTTCTTAAATTAGAGAAAAAAACTAAAAATAGAAAAGACTATGGAACAACTACACTTTACACGAGAGCAAGTTAGTAAAATTTTGGATTCAATCAGCCAAAAAGAAGGAGGTATCCAAGAGGTTTTGAAACTTAGTTTGGAA
>Ga0208198_1000492_pt1 | contig 43772 bp, 49 predicted proteins | sample AD_JPNTR2_MetaG_FD_184446 | JGI IMG/M metagenome (GOLD analysis project Ga0208198, IMG submission 184446) | Active sludge microbial communities of municipal wastewater-treating anaerobic digesters from Japan - AD_JPNTR2_MetaG (SPAdes) (version 2) | ecosystem: Engineered > Bioreactor > Anaerobic...
CGTCTTTTCTTTTAATATCAAAGACAGTATGGTCATTGAGATAACTGTCAAAGGAGGCTTCGCCTGATAGCTGCAATTTAAATCTCTTTTTGATGGGGTATAGCATACTGAGGTTGAACTTGTTTTCTACATAAGACCAGTTATTACCTTTTGTATGTTCCTTGGTCCATGTGTATTTTGCACTAACCATGCCATGTTCTTCAGAAAAAAATGTCCAGCCTGCACCAAGTATGTAATCATAACCATCCCTTATCTCAGCACCGGTTGGGGCTATAGAGAATGAATCATCAAAATAGTTCTTTTTCAGGTAGCCTGCTGATATCTCGGCAAAGTTGTTTTCATTAATCATAAATTTTGCATTGGGTGTTATACTGCCGTTGTACATATACTTTTTCTCGCTGGCAATCCAACTGTAAAAGAATGTCATGGGCAGACTTACGGATGCCTTACTGAAATTGTAACCAGGGATCGCTGTTATGCTCTGTGTGATGAGATTGAACTCTCGGAGGTGAAAATACCTGTCCATATTAAAGGCATACTGAAAGGTAAGGAGATAGGGTGTTCTGAATGAAAAAGGTGCAGTGTAGCTTGCCCTTAGGTTGGTGTTTATTGCGCTGTCATCTTTGCCTGATATTATATCTGCCACTGCCCCCGAGCTTGGTTTTGTGGTAACATTTGTATCAAATTTATAACCAATGCCCACGTTTATCCTAAATGGCCTCTCCCTCTCCAATTTTTCCGATAAGAGCCTCTCATAATCCCTTGCAAATGTCCCCAGGTCAGATGTGGGGTCAACTGTTGTCACGAATTTAAATCTATCCCTTGCCTCTTTAAACTTGCCCTCTTTCATATAGGCACTGGCTATCTGAAATTCCACAGGCTGCGATAGTGTCTTATCCAGTGCCTTTGCCTTTTCAAATGCCTCTATTGCCTCTATATTCTTACCTTGCTTTGCAAGTACAAGACCTTTAAGGAATTGGAGACGGGCAGGCTGTATTTTTTCCTTTTCGCCTACCTCTATCCATTTTTTTGCCTCTGTAAGATTATCTATTTGATAAAGGGCATCTATAAGCTCAATTAATGCCTCTTTTATATGGGGGACAAGAGTAACAGCATCCCTTAAATGTGGAACTGCTTGCCTGTAGTCTTCCATCACTTTATAGTTAAGCCCAAGAAAATAGGCAGCCATTGATGACCTCGGGTCTTCTTTCCTTGCCTCTATAAAAAAGTTCAATGCCTCTTCGTAGTTTTCTTCCCTGAATTCTTTCATACCTTTATCAAAAGAATTCTGTGCATATGCGATGCCTGTAAAAAACATACCGATAAAAAAGAAAAGATATAAATGCCTTAAAAAAGAATAGATAGGTTTCATGGCTAACTCCAATTAGAAAAAAGATGTTTTTTTATACATGAATAGTCTCTCCCTGTATAAGTGGCCTTAAGTTGGGTCTACCAAGTTGTGCCAATTCATGTATAATCTCTTCAAGAAATATGGGCTTTATATGGGTTATAAACACCGGTTTATTCTGTAGGTCATATCTTTCCAAATGCTGGATAAGCATATTTAATGTCATATGCCCTGATATCCTTGCCAATTCATCCATGCGGTTAGGAAACGAGACATCGGCTATTATAAAATCTATGCCCCTTTCCTTTTGAGCCTGCTCCCAGAAGGCTTTTGTTGGGCCCGTATCAGAGGTGAACATAAAGCCCTTTTCACCTTTTTTTACTACATATCCTACACAATAGACAGTATGGGTCATAAGGATAGGCTTTACTGTTATCTCGCCTATCTGGGTATATTCGTTTAATACTATCTCTCGGGGTTTTATAACAGCATTGTCATAGGACGGTATTACGGTAAAATCAGGCCACAGGAGGTTGTTAAAGAGGTTATTGGCTATAATATCAAGGACCTGTTTTACGCTGACAAGCTCGATCTTATACCTACCCATCATCACCAGTTCATCTACAAGAAAGACAAGGTCTTTTATATGGTCAAGATGGGTATGGGTTACTATGATATGCTTTATCTTTTTTATCTGCTCATCCTTGAGAACCCCGGTAACTGTCCCTGCATCGAGCAAAATGGAGTCATCAATGAGAAAAGAGGTGGTCTTGAAGTCTCCTATTGAGTTGCCATAGCAACCTAACACGTCAATTTTCATTATATTTTGAATATTAATAAAATCAACATAAAGCTGTCAAGGTTTTTTCCAGCTAAAGTTTCTTGATAATTTTTCTTTTTCATTGTAAAAAAATCAACGATGAAAAAATGGTATGTTGTAAACACCAAGCCAAAAAATGAAGACAGGGCAGCAGTAAATCTTTCAGCAGGTGGTATTGAGACCCTTGCCCCTAAGCTAAGGTTAAGAAAATACAGGGAAAACAGTTTTATCGTGGTTATAGAACCTATGTTTCCAGGATATATATTTGCGAGGTTTGATTCTATAGATGACTTTCACCTTGTAAAATATACAAGGGGGGTTAAGACGATTGTCCATTTTGGGGACAGGATTGTGCCTATCCATGAGGACCTGATAGATTTCATTAGGTCAAGACTTGAAAACGGCATTGCTACAATCCAGAAAAAACCCATATCAAAAGGGGAGAGGGTTGTCGTGAAAGATGGACCTTTTAAAGGCTTAACCGGTATATTCGAGAGGGAGATGGACGGTAAGGAAAGGGTGGCCATCCTCCTCGATGCAGTTCAGTTTGCAGCTACCATGGAGATAGATAGGGATCTTGTAGAAAGGTTGTAATATAATTTTTTAAGCTGGGTTTTAGCGGCGTTTTTTAACTCAATTAATGGGAGGGAGATAAGATGAAGGGTATTCTTCCAGTTTATAAGGATTCTTTTTTTTGTGGTTTTAACAGAAAAGACGGCCTGCAGCTACAGATGATTTATGAAAAAGGGATAGTATATTGTGAGGTAAACCTTGACAACAGATTTGAAGGGTATACAGATGTCCTCCATGGCGGTATAATATTCGGTATACTTGATGTTATAATCTGGTATGCCATATTTATGGAGACAAAAAAGATATGCATGACCAGAAAGACAGAGATGGAATTTTTTAAACCTGTGTTCTGTGGTGTCCCATATATGGCAAAAGGTCAGTTTCTGAGGATAGAAGGTCGGGATGTCCACGCAACAGCATGGATGGAGGACAAAGGCGGTGAGGTATACGCCAGCATGAATGCATTATTCAAGGAGGGTAGAGACATACCGGTTGACCATTTTATCAATAAATTTGATTTTTCCAGGACAACACCTGCTATAAAAAAACATTTTATGTCCCTCCTGGATAAATAGATTTTATTATATTTCTCATTGAGGCTGTTATACTGTAAGGTTTGTTGATAAAATTGTGTTTAATCTATGGTTGCTATTTTTGTTTCTATCTGTATAATTAAACGAAAGGGGGCTTAACTGGACTATACAATCAAGATAGGTGGCGAGGCAGGTCAGGGTATCCAGACAATAGGCGATTCCCTGGCAAAGGTGTTTTCCAGGACAGGTTATCATGTCTTTACACACCAGGAGTATGAATCCAGGATAAGAGGCGGTCATAATATATATCAGATTCGTTTCTCTGATGTGCCTGTAACCTCATCAAAAAGCACAATAGATATTATAGTTGCCCTGGATAGGGAGAGCATAGATGCCCACGAACCAGAGCTTTCAGCACAGGGCATCATAGTATATGACCAGTTTATGCTAAAGGAGACATACACAGGGGACAGGTTCTTTAATATACCTCTTCTTGAGCTTGCAGAGAAACACGGCAGAGACAAAATCATGGCAAATACAGTGGCAGTGGGTGCTGTCCTTGGTATGCTGGGGCTGGGAACTGATGTTTTTTTTGGTATCATCGAGGATACGCTCAGGAAAAAAGGTGATGAGGTTATAAATCTCAATAAGGATGCTTTTCTGGCTGGATATGAGTTTGCTGTCCAGGAATGTCTCCAGTGTGCCTTTACAGTAAAGCCTCAAGGTGAACCGAGGATGTTAATAGGGGTCAACGAGGCCATAGGTCTGGGTGCCATAGCATCAGGCTGCAAATTTTATTCTGCCTACCCCATGACACCTTCAACAGGAATAATGCTCTTTATAGCAGGAAAGGCAAAGGAATACGGGATAGTAGTAGAACAGGCAGAGGATGAGATAGCAGCTATAAATATGGCTATAGGGGCATCTTACGCAGGGGTAAGGTCTATGACAGGGACATCAGGGGGAGGGTTTGCCCTTATGGTAGAAGGGCTATCCCTTGCTGCCATGACCGAGACACCCATTGTTATTGCCCTTGCCCAGAGGCCAGCACCGGCAACAGGACTGCCTACAAAGACAGAACAGGGGGATCTGCTTTTTGCCCTCTATGCAGGTCATGGTGAATTCCCAAGGGTTATATTTGCCCCTGGCTCACCGGAACAGGCATTTTACCTAACCAACAAGGCATTTGATATATCCCAGAGGTATCAAATCCCCGTTTTTATACTAACGGACCAGTATCTATCTGATTCCCAGTGGACAGAAGGGGCTTTTGATATAACTAGTTTTATCCATAGGGACTACAGGATAAGGGGAGACTATCTGGAGGAGATAGGGGATTACAAAAGGCATGCATATACGGAAGACGGCATATCCCCCTTTGGTATACCAGGGACATCTACAAAACTTATTGTAACTGACAGTGACGAGCATGATGAAGAGGGGCATATAACAGAGGATCCTGAGACAAGGATTATGATGGTGGATAAAAGGCTTTTTAAAAAGATGCCCTTAATAAAAAAAGAGATTTCACCGCCTTTATTCTATGGTGATAAAGACCCGGATATAGTCCTTGTTGGATGGGGTTCTACATACGGTGTGATTAAAGAAGCAGTGGATATAATATCAAGACACAATAAGGCTGCCATGATACATTTCAGCGAGGTATATCCCCTCCCATCCACTGAAAAGATGGACTATATAGGTATCTTAAGAGGTGCAAAAAAGACCATATGTATAGAGAACAATGCCACGAGTCAATTCTCAATGCTTATAAAGTCCGAGACAGGTTACGAATTTACACACCATATAAACAGATTTGACGGCAGGCCTTTTTTTGCCGATCTTTTGGCAAGGAGAATAGATGATATCCATTGAAGCATACAAAGGCAGGATACCTGCATGGTGCCCCGGTTGTGGAAACTACAGTATATTGAGGGCATTTAAGGAGACCCTTATTGAGCTTGATATAGCGCCCCATGAATTTACAATTGTATCAGGCATAGGTCAGGCAGGAAAATTCCCCCATTATCTCCGCTGCAATACATTCAATGGACTCCATGGAAGGACACTGCCTGTGGCAACAGGTATAAGGCTTGCCAACCACAGGATGCCTGTTATTGCCGTGGCCGGTGATGGTGACTGTTACGGTGAGGGTGGAAACCACCTTATGCATGCCATAAGGAGGAATATAGGCGTCAAACTCTTTGTCCATGACAACCAGATATATGGCCTGACAAAAGGTCAGGCATCACCTACAAGCATGGAGGGTGTGATAACGAAGAACCAGCCCTTTGGTGTCCTGTCAGGTCAGCTAAACCCCATAGCCCTTGCTGTTGCCCTTGACTGCAGTTTTGTGGCAAGGGGCTTTGCCGGTGATATTGTCCATCTCAAAAAACTCATGAGAGAGGCAATAAACCACAATGGATTTGCTTTGCTTGACATACTGCAGCCCTGCGTAACATTTAATAAGGTTAATACCTACGATTGGTATAGACAGAGGGTCTATTACATAGGTGATGACTATGACCCTGAAGACAGGATATCAGCCTTTGAAAAATCACTGGAGTGGGGTGAGAGGATACCCATAGGCATTATATATCTAAACAGGCGTCAGACCTTTGAGGAGAGGATACCCTTTTTGAAAGACAGTCCTTTGATAAATCATGAGCTTTTTACGGACCGATGGAGGGATTCACTCAAAAAGGCATTTGATGAATTTTTTTAATAAGGTAAAGCCTATCTTTCTTTTCCTGTTTTTAATTATTCTGCCATTTATCTGCCATGCCCTGGATATTGACATTATCAATGTAAGGCCGTCACTATATACAAAGCTCAAGGAAAAGGGATTAGATGACGCTGAGATTAAAGAGATATTCTCAGACGAGAGGATTGCCATGTATCCTGAGATATTGGAGAGAAGGGGTAAGGGGATTAACTACCTGAGCCCAAAGTTTGGTCTTTTAAGTAAAAAATCCATAAAAAGGGGAAAGAAAATACTGGAAGAAAATGTAAGTATACTCAATAAGATCAACAGTGTTTACCATGTTGATAAAGAGGTCCTTGTTGCTATATATAGACTGGAGACTAATTTTGGTTCATATTTGGGAAATTACAGTGTATTCAATGCCTTGCTTACCCTTACATTAATGGACAACAGACGCTCTGAATGGGCAGAGGATGAGCTTGTTAACTTTATAGCCCTTTCAAGGCTTCATAAAAAAGATATGTTCTCTATCAAGGGTTCATGGGCCGGGGCATTCGGCATATGTCAGTTTATCCCTACCTCCTTTTTACAATATGCTGTAGACGGTGATAACAACGGGATAATAGACCTCTTTAATTTTCATGATGCCATGGCAAGTATGGCTAATTATCTTAAAAATCACGGTTGGGAAAGGGGAAATATGGAAAAGATGAAAAAGGCTGTATGGCATTACAATCACTGTGATAACTATGTTAAGGCAGTGTTTTTATATTCCAGGGCAATAAAGCGATAACAGTAGTCTAAGCAGTCTACAATCAGGGGTCTAAAAAACAATAATTGATTTGAATTAAATATGCATATTCTTTAAAATAGATGCATTGTTTTTATTTGAATAAAGCAGGAGGGATCCATGGCATTGTTTCATGAGGCAATAATAATAGGCGGTGGGCCTGCAGGTCTAACATCAGGTATTTATCTCATGAGGGCCGGGATAGATGCACTACTTCTTGAAAAGGTAATCCTGGGTGGAACACCTGTTAATACCTGGCATATAGAGAACTATCCAGGCTTTCCTGAAGGTATATCCGGGAGGGAGCTAATGGATAGGTTTGCTGCCCATGCAAGGGCATTTAATCTTAAGATAAGAGAATTTTCCCGTGTTGAAGAGGTATCGCTCAATAACAATATATTTACTGTAAAGACCGATGAAGATATATATGAGGCAAGAGGTATAATTGTTGCAACAGGGACTGAGTCATCAAAAATAGGTATCCCAGGGGAGGATAGATTTATAGGCAGGGGCATATCCTACTGCGCTACCTGTGACGGTATGTTCTTCAAGGACCTCGAGGTTGCAGTTATCGGCGGCGGTGATGCTGCTATTGAAGAGGGGCTTTCCCTTGCCAATATAGCAAGAAAGGTCTTTGTAATACACAGAAGAGATACCTTGAGGGCTCAGAAGATACTCCAGGAAAGGGCTTTTAAAAATCCAAAGATGGAGTTTCTATGGAATAAAAGACCCATTGAATTCCAGGGAAGTGACCAGATAGAATCCATTGTATTAGAGGATACAAAAACCGGAGGGCATACTAATTTAAAGATCGACGGTGTTTTTGTCTATGTTGGCTCAAGACCTGATGTGGGCTTTCTTGGTAATCTTGTCGACAGGGATGAAACAGGGTTTATCTTAACAGATGAAAACCTTGCCACAAAGACAAAGGGCTTATTTGTAGCAGGTGATGTAAGGAAAAAGAGGTTGAGACAGGTATCAACGGCAGTAGGGGATGGTGCCCTTGCTGCTGTTGAGCTTGAGAGATATATATTAGAGACAAGGCAATAAATTAATGGGTTTTTTTATTCGCCATCTTTTTCTGATTTTAATCCTGTGCATCATCTGCCCACCTGTTTTTGCATCAGAACGTATTATTTTTTACACAACAGCTGAAAGGAAGACCCCGGAGATGGATGCGGCAAAGAGATACCTTGAGAAAAAAGGGCTCAAGGTGAGTATATACCCTGGTGCAAACAGCCTGGAGACACATATAGAAAATATCAACAGGATGAATAAAGAGAAGGCAAGGGCGTTAATTGTCTTAAATATAGAGATAACAGAAGGGGAAGGGTGTTTTGTTGCTGTATCCAATGCTAAAAAAACATCAGGGATATTCCAGGTGATTGATGACCTGCCTGGTGTCTATATGGAAAAATCAAGGGAGCTTGCCAGTTCTATTGCCTCTTCATTTAATGTAAAGGTAAAGGAACTGCCTTTATTTCCGTTAATAGGTGCAGATATGCCCGGTATATTTGTGTATATTATGACGAAAAAGGATGGTATTAATATAGCTTTAGAGAGATTGTATGTGGGTATTGACAACTATTTGAAAAGGGGAAAATAACATGAGAGATAGTGGGAGACAAAACGACAGGATCCGTGATTTAAAGATATCCAGAGGCTTTTTGAAGTATCCGGAAGGCTCTGTGCTTGTTGAGATGGGCGAGACAAAGGTTATATGTGGGGTGAGCATTGAAGAAAAGGTCCCCCCGTTTCTGAAAAACACAGGTAAGGGTTGGCTGACTGCTGAATATTCTATGCTGCCCAGGTCAACCCATACAAGGTCTGTGAGGGAATCAGTGACAGGCAGGGTAGGGGGGAGGACCCACGAGATACAGAGATTAATAGGCAGGGCACTCAGGGCCATTGTTAATCTCGATATAATAGGTGAGAGGACCTTATGGATAGACTGTGATGTGATACAGGCAGATGGCGGCACAAGGACAGCGAGTATTACCGGCGGCTATGTTGCCCTTGTTGAGGCATTATGGACAATGAAGAAAAAGGGCATGATAGAGAAGATACCCTTAAGGGACTCTGTTGCTGCCATAAGTGTTGGCCTTGTAGGTGGCGATATACTCCTTGATCTGTCTTATGAAGAGGATTCAAGGGCAGAGGTGGATATGAACTTTGTTATGACAGGGAGGGGCCTTCTTATAGAGGTTCAGGGGACAGCAGAGAAGACACCCTTTACAAAGGAGCACTTTGACCTTATGTATCAATATGCATGTAAGGGCATAAACGAGATAACAAGGCAACAGAAAATAGCCCTCGGCAACCTCTTTCCCATGTAATATCCTCGAGGTTTGGCATGGACAGAAGGGTGATTATTGCCACAGAGAATCTTGGTAAGGTAAATGAGATTAAAAGGATGCTTGCCGATGAGTTTGACAGATTCTATTCTTTAAAAGACTTTAAGGAAAGAGTAGAGATTATCGAGGACAGTCAATTTTACATAGAAAATGCCCTTAAAAAGGCAAGAAAAATCGGTAATAGATTCGGGTATAATACCATAGCCGATGACTCAGGTCTTGAGGTAGATGCCTTAAATGGCAGACCTGGCGTATATTCATCGAGATATGGTAAGGACGACAATGAGAGGATAGAAAAGCTCCTTGCAGAACTCAAAGAAGTCCCATGGGAGAAGAGGACTGCAAGGTTTGTGGCCTATGTTATCTTTTATATGCCTGATAAGGGGAGTTTCTATGTCTTCTACGGACAATTAGATGGTTATATAGGTTTTGAAAGAAAAGGAGCCCATGGCTTTGGATTTGACCCTGTTTTCTACATCCCTGAGTATGATAGGTATCTTGCTGAGATAGAATTAGACGAGAAGAATAAGATAAGCCATAGAGGTAAGGCTGTTTTGGCATTAAAGTCTTTTCTCAATGCAGATTTCTTTAAAAGGCCCCCTATGAGACATAGCTTTCAAAAAAATAAAGACCTTTGAAAAAAGGTCTCAAATATGATTTTAGGCTGGTGGTCCCAACGAGGTTCGAACTCGTGTTTTCGGCGTGAGAGGCCGACGTCCTAGGCCACTAGACGATGGGACCAAAATAAATATCGTGTGAGAAATAGTATCAAAAAAAAGTTGCCTTTTCCAGAGAAAAAATTTAAAAATGATATAAAAAAGGATAACAACAATGGATCATAAGTTTATTCCATCCAATTCTCCACCGGATAGATTAAATGCCCCGGCATTCTGGTTTATTTTCAGGGCAAACAAGATGCTTGTCAGAGAGGTAGGTCATGAGATAATGGTGCCCATTATGATTGACCCAAAAGAGATTAATATAAAACCATCCCGCATTCATTATCTTGGAATTCTCCAGGAGAGACATTGTTTTGCAGCAGAGATGGCAGAATCACAACCAGTATCCGGTGACCTATCCTTCCAGAGTCTCTGGCATCTATACGATTATCTTGATGATGACCTATTCAATATTGCCATAAGGGCAAGACAGATAATCAACTGGGACAGGACAAGTATATTCTGCAGTAGGTGCGGGTCAAGAACAAAGGATAAGGCTAAGATAAGGGCCAAGGAGTGTCCTGATTGTGGTTTTATTATGTTTCCCCGTATCTCCCCGGCAATAATTGTCCTTGTGGAAAAAGATGGGAAGATACTCCTGGCAAGGGCAGTAAGATTTAAAGAGGATATATACAGTGTATTGGCAGGATTTGTAGAACCTGGAGAGACTTTAGAAGAGGCAGTGGAGAGGGAGGTGGAGGAAGAGGTGGGGATAAAGATAAAGGACATCAGGTATTTCGGCAGTCAACCCTGGCCATTTCCTGATTCTCTCATGATAGCCTTTATTGCCAGATATAAGAGTGGCAGGATTAAAATCGATAAAGAAGAGATTGTAGATGCAAGATGGTTTTCCCCTGATAATCTCCCCAATATACCGGGTAATATAAGTATTGCAAGGAGGATGATAGACTGGTTTTTAAATCGAAAAAAAACTGATTAATTTTTCCTTTGTTTTTTTTCGATTTCTTTATAGAATAGGTTTAATCAATAAAAAAAGAAAATAAGGAGGGGGGAATATGGAAGAGAAAAAGGTAACAAAAGAGGAACTGCTTGCAAAGGCGAAAAAGCCTGCCCAGGATGCCCTTAAGATGCATCCATACTACAAAGGCAAGATAGAGATAGTCCCTAAATGTATAATAAGGGATTTCAGGGATTTTGCCATCTGGTATACCCCTGGTGTTGCAGAGCCTTGTAAAGAGATTAACAAAAACCCTGATCTGGCATATCAGTATACCAATAAGGCAAATATGGTAGGTATTGTCACAGACGGAACAAGGGTTCTTGGACTTGGTGATATAGGACCCCTGGCAGGTATGCCTGTGATGGAGGGAAAGGCACTACTCTTTAAATATCTCGGCGGTGTTGATGCCTTCCCAATTTGCCTTGATACAAAGGATGCCGATGAGTTTATAAGGACAGTTAAGATACTTGCACCCTCCTTCGGGGGTATAAACCTTGAGGATATTGAAAATCCAAAGTGTTTTTATATACTTGAGAGACTTAGACAAGAGGCGCCCATACCTGTATGGCATGATGACCAGCAGGGCACAGCAGCAGTTACCCTTGCAGGCCTTATAAATGCCTTGAAAATAGTAAAGAAGAAGATCGAAGATGTAAAGATTACCATGATTGGTATAGGTGCAGCGAATGTGTGTATAGTGAGGATGCTTATAAAGGCCGGGGCTGACCCAAAAAAGATGATAATAGTAGACAGCAAAGGCATCCTGAATAGAAAAAGGGACGATATAAAACCGACACACAAAGAAAAACTCGAGTTCTGCCAGATTACCAATGCAGAAAACAGGGAAGGCGATATGGAGGCGGCCATAAAAGGGCAGGATGTCCTTATAGCCCTTTCCAAATCAGGCCCTGATGTGATACAGAAAGACTGGATATCAACTATGGCCGACAACTCCATTGTATTTGCCTGTGCAAACCCTATTCCAGAGATATGGCCCTGGGAGGCAAAAGAGGCAGGGGCAAGGGTTGTGGCTACAGGCAGGAGTGATTTCCCCAATCAGGTTAACAATTCTGTTGGATTTCCTGCAATCTTCCGGGGCACCCTTGATGTCATGGCAAAGACTATAACCGATGAGATGTGCATAGCCGCTGCATATGAGCTGGCAAAATGTGCTGAGGATAAGGGTCTGAGGGAGGATTATCTGCTGCCCACAATGGATGAATGGGAGGTGTTCCCAAGAGAGGCCGTGGCTGTGGCAAAGAAGGCAATGGAGCAGGGTATTGCAAGATTGAGTTTTTCAGAAAAAGAACTCTTCCAGATGGCAGAGACAAAGATTAAAAGGGCAAGGGATGAGGTAAACCTCCTTATGGAAAAGGGCATAATACCCCCATATAATGAGTAGACAGAGGTGTTGTATATGTTTAGGTTTATTTTAATAAAAAAGAAGGTCGAGGTGTAATATGAGAGAGATACACACAGATCAGATTATATCGGCATTGGAGGGGCTTTTTATAGATGCAAACATCAATCTATCCCAGTTTGTCCTCGATGCCTTTAATAGGGCTATAGATAGAGAAGAGTCCCCTGTGAGCAAAGAGGTTTTGAGGGAGCTCATTACTAATGCTGAGATAGCAAGTAAAGAGAACATCCCCATATGTCAGGACACAGGCCTTGCAGTTACATTCCTTGAGATAGGTCAGGATGTCCATATTGTGGGAGAAAATCTGGAGGATGCTGTTGCAGAGGGTGTGAGAAGGGCTTATAAAAAAGGTTACCTCAGAAAATCGTGCTGTGACCCCTTTACGAGAAAGAATACAGGTGACAATACACCACCTATTATCCATATAAAGATAGTGCCTGGTGACAGGATAAGGATAGTAGTCCTGCCGAAAGGTGGAGGCAGTGAGAATTACGGTGAGGTAAGGATGCTTGTGCCGTCCCAGGGAAAAGAAGGGGTAAAATCCTTTGTCCTTGAGATGGTAAAAAAAGGCGGCCCTAACCCATGTCCACCCATTATAGTTGGCGTCGGGATAGGAGGCAATTTTGAGACATCTGCCCTCTTATCAAAAGAGGCAATTATGGTTCCTTTTGGCGAGAGGAATAATGACCCTGTTATGGCAGAACTTGAGGAAGAACTCCTCGAGGAGATAAATAAGACAGGGATAGGCCCCCAGGGTTATGGTGGAACCGTAACAGCCCTGGATGTGCATGTAAAGTCCATGCCTTGCCATCTTGCATCTCTTCCGGTTGCTGTTAATATACAGTGTCATGCACACAGGATAAAAGAGACCATATTGTAGTTTAAGAGATATTTGAAGGCTTGATTTACATTGATGAACAAAAAATAAAGATGTCTTGGTAAATACGGGGGTGAAGGATGGAGATAAAGATAATAACAACACCTCTCAATGAAGAGGTTATAAAGGGATTAAAGGCAGAGGATAAGGTATTTATGAGCGGTTATATCTATACAGCAAGGGATGCAGCCCATAAGAGGTTTATCGATACCCTTGAAAGGGGTGAAGAATTACCCCTTGATATAAAAGGTCAGGTTATATACTACTGTGGGCCCTCTCCTGCACCTCCAGGTAAGGTCATAGGTGCCTGTGGGCCTACAACAAGTTCAAGGATGGATGCCTATGCACCAAAACTAATTGCCCTTGGCCTAAAAGGCATGATAGGAAAAGGGAAAAGGTCCCAGCCTGTAAAGGATGCCATATCTCAATATAATGCTGTATATTTTGGTGCAACCGGCGGGGCCGGTGCCCTTCTTTCAAAAAGCGTTAAATCTTCAGAGGTTGTGGCCTATGAAGACCTGGGCCCTGAGGCTGTAGTAAAACTATATGTTGATAAAATGCCCCTGTTTGTGATTAATGATATATACGGTAATGACCTTTATGAGATGGGCACTGCCCAATATAGAAGGTAATGCCATAGGATTTTAATGTAAACATAAAAAAAGAAAGACAGAGGTTAGGGACAATGGGAGAGATACGTATTGCTATAGCAGGCATAGGCAACTGTGCAAGCTCGCTTATCCAGGGGCTTAATTACTATTCAGAAAAAAAAGATAATGTCATAGGGCTTATGCATTATTCTATATGTGGTTATGAGCCAAAAGACATCAGGGTTGTCGCTGCCTTTGATATAGACAAGCGTAAAGTAGGAAAGCCCCTGAAAGAGGCCATCTTTTCACCGCCTAACTGCACAAAGACGTTCTGTAATGACATAAAAAACGGGGATGTTATAGTATCTATGGGTAATATCCTAGACGGTGTATCACCCCATATGAAGGGCTACCCTGAAGAAAGAACCTTCGTTGTATCAAGGCAAAAACCTGTGGATGTGGAGAAGGTCCTTAAAGAAAGCGGGGCAGACATACTGCTTAATTATCTCCCAGTTGGTTCAGAGAGGGCTACGGGTTTTTATGCCGAGTGTTGTCTGAATACAGGGGTAAGCCTTATAAACTGCATACCGGTTTTTATTGCCTCAGACAAAAAATGGGCATCGAGATTTCAGAAAAAGAATATCCCTGTTATAGGGGATGATGTTAAATCCCAGATAGGTGCAACAATTATACACAGGATGCTTGTAAAACTTTTCAGTGACAGGGGTGTTCATATAGACAGGACATACCAGTTGAACACAGGCGGAAATACTGATTTTCTCAATATGCTCAACAGGGACAGGCTTGTATCAAAAAAGATATCCAAGACAGAGGCTGTCCAGTCCATGCTCCATGTCCCCCTGTCTCCGGAGGACATCCATATAGGGCCATCTGATTATGTCCCTTGGCAAAAGGATAACAAGGTATGCTTCATGAGGATAGAGGGGAGGATTTTTGGTGATGTGCCTATGAATATGGAGTTGAGATTATCTGTTGAGGATTCACCTAACAGCGCAGGCTGTATCATTGATGCAATCAGGTGCTGTAAGGTAGCCAGGGACAGGGGGATAGGTGGTGTCCTCGAATCCATATCAGCATATACCATGAAGCACCCCATAAAGCAGATTCCTGACGACATAGCAAAAAATATGGTGGAAGAATTTATCCAGGGCAGAAGGGAGAGATAGAGGCTGTCTTGATTAGTTATAAGATAGGCCATTCCCTTGACCCTGTTATAATCAAAGTATATCGGTTTTTTTTCAGAGACAGTTCAATCAATCCCAATATATTCACCATATTAGGTGCTTTATTCGGCTATGTCTGTTGTGTCTATATTGCCCTTGGTTATCCTTTAATCTCCGGGATAGCCCTTTTACTGTCAGGTTTTTTTGACCTCCTCGATGGTGCACTGGCAAGGGTTTCGAAAAGGGTAACGCCTTTTGGCGGTTTTCTCGATTCAGTGTTGGACAGGTATACTGATTTATTTGTTCTATACGGTATCTCTATATATTTTCTCAGGCAGTCCGAGGTCATATACTCTGTTATCACTATTATGGCATCTATTGGCGTAGCCATAATACCATATGCAAAGGCAAGGGCAGAGGCAGCATCCTTAAGATGCAATACAGGTATCCTTGAAAGACCGGAGAGAATTATAATACTCCTTATAGGCCTTTTTTTTAATCTACTTCCCTATGCTGTTATTGTCACTGCAGTATTATCCCATATCACGGTTATCCAGAGGATAGTTTTTGTATGGAGAGAATCCAATAAAAAACTGGATTAAAATGATAAAAGACATATTGTTTGCATCAGAGGAAGAGGTAAATCCTCTATATTTTGCAGGACGGGTTATTCTTTTCATCGTCATCCTGATATTTGGCCTTAGATACATCTTCTCCCCTATTGACCCGGAATATTTCAGCGAATCATGGATGTATTTTTTTCTCCATTACATAAATCTACCGTTTCACGAGGCAGGTCATATTATATTCTCTTTTTTCGGTGAATTTATGACTACCCTCGGCGGTAGCCTCATGCAGATATTAATCCCACTAATCCTGCTGGTTATATTTCTCTATCGAGGCAATGCCTATGCCTCATCTATAATGCTCTGGTGGACAGGTCAGAGCTTTATTGACCTCGCACCTTATATAGATGATGCAAGGGCACAGAGGCTTATACTCATCGGAGGTATAACAGGAGAAGATGTCCCCGGTATCCATGACTGGAATAATATACTCGGGGCAATGGGGTTATTGAAGCATGACCATACCATTGCCCTCATCTCCTTCTTTTCCGGCAAGACCTTGATTATTCTTTCTTTTATCTGGGGAATTATTATTCTGTATCACCAATACAAAAGATTAGCTTAAAAGGGCTAAAAACCCCTAACTTTAATCTTTTGGAATGTGATAGTTACTTCTTGCCTGCACTTCGCTTTGAGGCTTTCAGTGGATTAATCTTCTGTTCCTCTGTCTTCTGGACCTTCTTTACATGGGTTGCCATGGGGCAAGTCCCCTTCTGCCATTTCTGGGCAGGGTATGGGAAACTCAGACAGTATTTACCGGTCTCAAACTCAGCTATCCTTGTGCAGCCTTCACAATTTTCCACTATCGTGTAACACTGTCCCCCATTATATGAACACCCTGTCTTTTTCATAAAAATACACTCAACACCAGGTTTTAATGTTTGGCACTGCATAACGGCATCACCTCCTAAAAAATATATAAAAGCCAGAATAAAAACAATATTTTTGTAAAAAAGTCAATACAAAATATGCTATAAAATTCAATGTGTAAGAGAGACCTGCAGAGTTTTGCAAGATCTTGATTCTGTACATAAAAAGGGAGGGAATATGATATACAAACCCAATAGGTTAAGGATTGTTTTACTGTGCTTTTTTATAATCTCATTGCTGTCGTATTATGATTACATCTTTGCAGCAGACCAAAGGTCTTCTGGTGTGGAGGACCAGACAGGTATTGAGGTGACGGTCTATAACAGCAATATAGGTCTCGTGAAGGACAAAAGACAGCTAAGGCTTGATAAAAAGGGCATTGTAGAACTCAGGTTTATGGATGTGGCATCAAAGATTATACCTGAAAGCGTAAGCATAAAGCCCATCACGAATCCTAATAATTTCTCTGTACTTGAGCAGAATTATGAATATGACCTGTTAAACCCTATGAAACTTGTGGATAAGTATGTAGGTAAACAGGTGAAACTCCTGTCAAAAAACCCTTATACGGACAAAGAAGAGGTGGTTACCGCAACTATACTGTCCAATAATGATAATAACCCCGTGTATAAGATAGGAAACGAGATAACATTCAACTACCCTGGCAGGATTATATTCCCGGAGGTGCCTGCAAACCTTATATCTAAGCCCACACTTGTCTGGCTCCTTGATAACAGGGTGACATCAAAACAGGACCTTGAGGTTCTCTATCTAACCAATGGAATAAACTGGCGCTGTGACTATGTCCTTGTGCTCAACAACAATGATACAAAATCAGATTTATCAGGTTGGGTAACAATAGATAACAAAAGCGGTGCATCATATAATAACGCAGTTTTAAAGCTTGTGGCAGGCGATATACACAGGGTAAAGACCAAGCGTGTCATGGAGGCAGATACTGCAGTTTTTATGAAACCCACTGCTGCCCCTGCATTCAAGGAAGAGGCTTTTTTTGAATATCACATCTATACCCTTGATAGAAAATCTACGATAAAACAAAACCAAACAAAACAGATAAGCCTGTTGAGCGCACAGGATATACCGGTAAAGAAAGAATTCATATATACGGGCAGGGATTACTATCTGTTAAATCTCTATAGAGACCCTATAAAGACAGACAAGGTAGGCGTATTTATAGAGATGGCAAACAAAAAGGAAAACAATCTGGGCATGCCTCTGCCAAAGGGCATATTAAGGGTGTATAAATATGATAGCCAGGGTAGCCTCCAGTTTGTCGGTGAGGACTCCATTGACCACACGCCAAAGGATGAAAAGATAAACATAAAACTCGGGGATGCCTTTGATGTGGTGGCATCAAGGGTCCAGACAGGTTATGAAAAGATCTCTAAAAACATAATAGAGGTTGCCTTTGAGATATCTCTGAGGAACCATAAAAAAGAGGACATCACTGTAAAGGTTATAGAGACCATGACAGGGGACTGGAAGATACTCGAGTCATCCCATGAATATAAAAAGAAAGATGCATTTCATATTACCTTTGATGTCCCTGTAAAAAAGGATAAAGAGGTTAAGCTGACATATAAGGCAAGAGTTAGATATTGAGTCTATGGGTGATGTGTATATAGGGACAAGCGGTTTTTCCTTTGATGACTGGAGGGGTAATGTATACCCAAAAAATATAAAAAGCTATGAGATGCTGCCTTTTTATGAAAGGGAGCTGGGATTTAATACCCTTGAGGTCAACTATACCTACTATACACTACCTTCACAAAAGACCATGGAATCCTTTTACAAAAGGACATCCGATAGTTTTACCTTTGTTGTTAAGGGCTATAAAGGCATAACCCACACCAGGGATGGGTCATTCAAAAGGTTTTGCACTGCCTTCAAAGACGGATTAAAACCCCTTGGAAATCGTTTAAAGGCTATACTTTTTCAGTTCCCCTATGCCTTTAGCCCCAAAGATGAGAACATCAGACACCTTGAGGCAATAAGAGAGGAGTTTAATGGCTACGAGTCTGTTATAGAATTCAGAAATGAAAGATGGTTGAAAGATAACTACATTGACTTACTAAGGGATATGTCCATGGGTCTTTGTATTGTTGATGAACCAAAGATAAAAGGGCTTATGCCTTATTACCCTGCAATAACCTCAAGAATCGGCTATTTCCGTTTCCACGGGAGAAATGAGAACTGGTTTAATGCACCCTCAGAGGTAAGGTATGATTATCTATATTCAGAAGAGGAGATTAGAGGCTTTATCCCATCAATAAAGGACATCTCCAGGAAGGCAGATACCACATTTGTGTATTTTAATAATTGTCACCTTGGCAAGGCAGTAAAAAATGCCCAGAGATTAAAAGAATTATTAGCAGAAGATTGACCACTTTATCTGTTTTTTATTGCAACAAGGTATTCAGAGGCATCAAGATAACCATCATTGTTTTTATCGTATTCCCTGAATCTCTGCATAGTGAGACCTGGCATAACAACGCTTAATTCAACAGGGGTTATCCTGCCGTCATGGTCATTATCAACATCCCTAAAGCTGCTACCCGGTGTCCTTACCCTCTGGAACCTGGCAAATCTATTATCCTTTTTTGTATCCTTTTTCTCTATCCTTTCTTCTTGTTTTGCCATCGATAATTTGCCTGATGATTTTAATACCTTCACCCCAGAGGGATAATACACTATCTTAACCCAATCCCCTGTCTTTATCTCATGGATACCTCTGTACCCTGTAAAAGATGGATTCGATATATCAAGGCTTATGGGTTTCCCGCTAACCCTGAGGATTAATATCCTGCTCTCTGTATTGACCTTTAAGACCTGACCGGATATAAAGGTTTTTGTAAGGCCCTGGGATGGCATAAACAGTAAAATAACTGAGATAAAAAGTGTGGGTAATAGAAAAGTCAGCTTACACATGGCCATTATATCATCACTATATAACTGCTATTGTCAACAGTTTTCAGTTTTTTTGGAATAGTTTCTGTTAACATACAGATAAAATTAGTTGACAATAGTCTCTTTTTCTTTTCTAATAATTGAGTTTGAATTTTTGGAGGATTTTATGGATTACGGTCTTGAAGCATTGAAGGATAAGGCAATTAAAAAAAGGAATATTGACTATGATGATGCCATGAGATTATACAGTGCAGGGCTTAACAGACCATTTACGATTTTTGCCTATGCAGCAGAGATTATGGAGTTTTTCAAGGGAAAGAAAATCTCACTGTGCTCCATTGTAAATGCAAAATCTGGTTTGTGTCCTGAAAACTGTAAATTTTGTGCCCAATCAAGCCATCACCATACAGATGCAGACATATACCCCCTTTTGCCTGCGCAAGAATTAATCAAAAGGGCAAAAGAGGCAAAAGAGCATGGTGCCCGTATGTTCGGTATAGTAACAAGTGGGACGCAGATAGATACAGAGGCGGAATGGGAGACCATAGAGGAGGCAATAAGGGGTATAAATGCAATAGGGATCAAGCCCTGTGGCTCCCTGGGCATGCTGGATGAATCAGGGGCAAGGAGGCTAAAAGAGGCTGGTCTTTTCAGGTATCACCATAATCTTGAGACAGCAAGGAGCAATTTTGACAATATATGCACAACCCATAGATACGAAGAGGATATAGAGACCATAAAAAATGCAAAAAAAGTAGGTCTGAGTACATGCTGTGGCGGTATAATAGGCCTTGGCGAGACCATGGAACAGCGTATAGAGCTGGCATTTACCATTAAGGAACTCGATGTGGACTCTGTCCCAATAAATATACTAAACCCCATTAAAGGGACACCCCTTGAGAACCAGCCTCTCCTTTCACCAATGGAGGTGCTGCTTACCCTTGCCTTATTCAGGTTCATACTCCCTGATAAGGATATAAAGGTCTGTGGTGGAAAAGAAAGGAATCTCAGGCAATTATTGCCTCTTGCAATTGTTGCCGGTTGTAACTCACTGATGACAGGCAATTATCTCACCACACCTGGGAGGGATGCATCCTCTGATATAGAGATGGTTATGGACCTTGGATTTTACCCTGACATATGAGATATACCTCAGGGCTCGATGTCCTTGATGCCTCTGGCTTATAGATTGTTACCTTTTTGAATATCGTCTTTAGGTCTGTATTTATAGGCTTGAATGTGTCGGTAAAAAAAGACTTTAAAAGGAATATACCGCCTTTTTTCAAAGAGCCCTGTACAATACCTTTTACTGCCTCGTAGAGTTCATAGATATTTTTATCGTCTGTCTCTCTTATGCCTGTCAGGTTGGGTGCTATATCGCATGTCACCAAATCAAATGATTCAACGGAATTTGTCTCCATTATCTTTTTTATATCCGCTGTTTTAATGTCAGTCTGGATGGTCTTTATGTTTTCTTTGTTAAGGGGCGGGGTAGGGAGTATGTCTATCCCAATAACAAGGCCTTTTTCGCCAATAATATCTGATATATACTGCAAAAAACTACCCGGGGAGCAACCGAGGTCAAGGACAGTATCACCACTCTTTATTAACCTGTATTTTTCCTGTATCTCCTTAAGTTTATAGATACTTCTTGCCCTGTAGCCATCTTTCTTTGCCTTTTTAAAAAATGTGTCTCTCAGTTCATTTTTCTTCATATGGCCTGACAATAAGGTTTGTTTGTTCTTCCTCTTCTTCCTTTGCCTCGACAAGCATATTTAATGTTTTTTCAATAAGAATCCTGGCTATATCCTTTGTTGTATTATCTTTTTTAAGGTTTTCAATAAGGGCCTTATAATATGGATATTCCTTGTGAAAGTGAAAGATTAAGGCATAGTTTTCCATTGTCCTTTTTATATGAGGCAGCAAACGCTTTATCCTATCAGACTCTATAAGTGAATTGATAAAGTTGTCTTTTTTCTCTGCAATCATATATGGCGGTAATATGATAGATGGTTTTTCTATATCCATGTATTTTTCTAAGTCATCCTCCATGCCCTCCCATTCAGGGAGAAAAGATTCAAAAAAATCATGGTCCAGGATATCCTCAAGGCTTATTGTCTGGACTACATCAGGGGTAGGTAGATAATAGATATCCTCAGGTTTTTCAATATCGCTCTGGATATTCTTTAATCTCTCATAAAGGGTTTTGGCCTCCTCCCTGAAAATACCTGATTTAATAGATGCCTCATTTATTACATAGCTGGCGAATTTGGGAGATACCTCAGCAATTGTGAGATGTTTTGGTAGGTTAAACCTTTCTCTATCAAAAATCTTATCAAATTCAGGTTTTTTCGTAGGCATTATATTCAAATTAGTTAAACCCTCCATAAAATCTATATCACCATCAACAATAATATAATCCTTGCCTTTTAAATTAATACCTACTATGGCAAACATCTCATTATTCTGGTCATAATTGCTCATGTACCCAAAATGGGAGGGCTTTATCTCGTATTTTTTTAGGACTGGCTCACCCTTTTCTTGAGGCTCATCCACCTCAACCCCGACTGTCCTTAATTTATAGATGGCCTTTCTTATGATTTTTTTTAAATCCTTTCTCTCTTCCCCTTCATAAATGAGGTTAAGAAACCTGCCAGCTTCCTTGGTCTTTATTTTCGCAATATTATTCAATAATATTAATTTATCTTCATAAGAAAGCTTATAAAATAAATCAATACTGCTTTCTAAATCGCTGTTATTATTAATATTATTAATGATAGTGTCAATTGTTGTTTCATCCATTGTATAATCACCTTTTTTTATTTTTTTAAAGAACCTGATTTTATATCAATTCCTTATCTGCCTTTCGTCGATCTTGAAGCAGCTACCTTTGAATGTCTTTGCGTAGGTCTTCATCTTTGAGGCTGTCTCTTTTATCTCTCCATAATGGGTAAACTGTATATATCTGTTGTGTGTTATGCCTATAGATATTGTCATAAGGGGAAATAGCCTTTTATTCCCCTGTCTGTCTGTTGATTCTATAAATCCTCTCTCCCTGTCTTCTATGTCATAAAATGTGGGTATTATGATTTCAAAGGCATTTATTATCTCTTTAGATGCATCTTCTATAGAATCATAGTTCATCATATATACAAAATCATCGCCCCCTATATGACCAACAAAAGAACCACTTGGCTGTTTATTTTTGACAATATTTAATATAAGCCTGCCTGTTGCCTTAATAACCTCATCACCCCTGCCAAAACCATATCTATCGTTAAAAGGTTTGAAGTTATCCAGGTCAGCATATGCAATGGCGAATTCCTCTCTGTTTAACAACCTGTTGTGTATCTCCCTGTCTATGGATATATTCCCGGGAAGCCTTGTCAGGGGGTTTATTTCATTTAACCTTTTAGATCTGTGGATGGATAATCTTATGCGAAAAGCAAGATCGGATTCTATATCTTTTATCTTTAAATAGTCATCTATAAATACCCTCTCAGATTCAGGGAGATTATCATTATCAAAAATCAATGCAATAAAAGATATGGACCCGAAGATAGGGTCAGATTTTATCTGATTTATGGCATCGAATGTATAATCATCACAGTTCTGGATATCCACTATAACTACAACGGGTATAGAATCATACAAAAAACTGAATATGCTTTTTATATCTGTTAAACATATAAGTTCAAAGCTATGGGCCAACACTTTTTCTGTCTTTTCTTTAACATGAGCATCTTCTGTAATGAGAACGATTTTTTGCATGATAGTCTGTTTTATTCAATAAAAAGTTCGTTTGCCATTCCCATAGATTCTTCCAGTTCCTTGAGAATCTCTTTTATGTCATTATTACTAAGATTAAGCAATGCCCATGCAGTCTCATTAACAGGGGGCACTGTTCTGTCTCCTGCAAAGCCAAAACCCCTGCCCCTCACCAATATATCAGCGAGATGGACTATTGATGTCTCAACAGGAAAATTTCTCGAGATATGGGGTTTGTGATGATAGCCTATTATCTCTATGAGATTTCTTGGGAAACTCCACTTTTCTGCCATCCACTCTCCTGCTGTGGCATGGTTTATATTAAAAAGTTCCTTTTCTGCATCCATTATAGGAATATTTTTTTTATCCGCAGTACTCATGGCGGTCTCATAATACCCCTGGAATTGAAGTATTAGGGCGACTTTTCCTATGTCATGTAGAAGCCCTGCTATTGATGATTCTTCCGGTTCTTTTAGTCCCTTTTTCTTTGCCATTAGCCTCGATGTTATGGCACAGGCAAGGGAATGTTCCCACAGTCCCATCATTACTTTTTTCATTAGGTCATAGACAGAGACACTCAGGAGAAGACCCTTTACAACATTGAGGCCGAGGAGGATAACAGCCTGATTTACCGAATATATCCTTCCCGGAAATCCATATATTGGAGAATTTATCATACGCAATACCTTGGTTGTAATAATGGGGTCATGGGATATGAAGTGACCTATGTCATTGAGGGATGTTGCAGGGTTTTCCAGCATCTTCAAAAGTTTCTTTAATACATTAGGGATAGTAGGTAGGGTATTAATCTTTTCTATGCTGGAACGAATAGTTCGGATGTCAAGCTCATTCATAAAGACGCTCGATATGTTCTTTGATTATTTTTTTTATAGTGTCCATATGGGGGTATGATATTGCATATTTAAACCTCTCTTCTAATGCCAAGATCATCTCCTCTTTTGTCTCCTCAGGCTTTGAGTCTCCTTTTATCTTGACACTCTCTATCCTGAGATTCTTTATCTTTTCTATTAATGCCTCAGTGAGTTCAATGCCTTCATTAATAAGGACCAGACCATGTTCATTGGTTATAGGTTCTGCGAGGCACATACCAACAACAAGCCTATCAACAGTTATCTTTGGCATATTGACTCCATTGAGATTTTCATTTTAAAACCTTACAATACTTTGCATATATAAAAACTTAAATTTTTTTTCTATGCAAGAGAATATTTACAAATTATCTTGACCATGCCTTGCATATGAACGTAAAATAGACTGCTTGATAAAAGGATAAAAATTTGAAAATAAGGGGTGAATAAATGGCAAAGATAGATGATGGCTTATATTTTATTCAGGGACAGGATGACTTTATCCCGGATTCTCATACATACATAATAGGTGAACCATCTTCAATGGACCTATCCATTATAGATGTGGGGCTGACAGGCAAGGGTAGATATAAGATCCAGTCCATGATAAGAGACGGCATTAAACCTGAGGCTGTAAAAAGGATTATTTTGACCCATACCCATATGGACCATATAGGTTGTCTCTCCGAGATATTAAAGGAGATGCCTCATGCAGAGCTATGGGTGCACAGACTCGAGGGAGAACTGCTTGAAAAAGGCGATGATAGGGCTGTCTATGGCATGGAGATGTTCAAAGGTATGTGCCAGATGCAGTATGGACTAAAACCTGATGCCTTCAGGTTCAAGGTCCACAAAATGCTCGAGGGTGGCGAAAAACTAAATATAGGCAATATGGAATGGGAGGTAATCCACATACCAGGACACTCACTCGGCGGTATTGCCCTCTACCATAGAGAAAAAAAGGTCCTGATCCCGGGCGATGTGGTATATGCAGATTATGCAATAGGCCGCTTTGACCTATTTGGGGCAGATGCCTCAGCCCTAAAAAAATCCCTTATCAAACTATCAGGGCTTGATGTAGATATGCTCCTGCCAGGACACAACCAACTTGTAAAAGGGCTGCCCTCTGATTATATAGCAAGAACAGCCAAGATGTGGGAGGCGTATCTTATATAATAGGATTGTGGGGATACTTCTCCCGCTAAAGGATGATGAATATTATAAATAAAAAAGTCTGTAGTCTTTAATCTGTCGGCTATAGTCTAAAAATCTACCGGCAGACATTCTCAAAAAGAGCACCTAAAATGGAGATAAGAGAAGATAAGCGTGTTCTTACACCTGATGTTATCTCGTCCTCCCTTGCAGGCTCTTGGGTTTTAGAGTTTGCATCGATTACAGATAGTATTCTATATTGTCTTTTTTTGCAGTCCAGCTCAAGGTGTATCTTCTCTGTATCCTGTTCAACTTCATCCTCAACCTTTGCCCTTTTTTGCCATACCTGGATTATATCTTTTTGGGGCTTCTGGATGCTGTCTTTGTCAAAATAATATTTTTCTTCGTCCTGGGAATTATAGAATAAGACCCAATTCTCTCCATATGCCTTGTTAGAAACATGGATTAGGAGAAAAAGGGAGAAAAACAAAACCGGTAGAATATATCTATTAATGGTTTTAATGCTGTTTATGCCTTTTTTATAACTCAAAGTGTTCAAGCTGATCAAGGACATACCTCCTCATCTCCTGTGGGGTGGGATTTTCAAATAAAAAAGTGCCGTTTTCATACCAGGGGATAAGGATATCAGTGAGAGTGCCCCCACAGCTACACTTGAGGTCAACATCTCTATTCATAGGGACAATCATATCAGCATAACAGTTCTGACACCTGAGAACCCTTTTTGCCCCTGACATCTTGCCTCTTTTTGCCAGGGGCTTGCCTTCTATCTCTATAATATCCATAGCAAAATCTATTACCCTTGCATTCGTGATGGATGTCCCTACACCATAGGCATCTACAAGGGGATTTAACTGTTGTATCTTATATTCATCTACGCCACCGCTTACAAATATCTTTACATGTTCAAAGCCCCTTATATCAAGCTCCCAGCGCACCTCTTCTATTATCTTCAGAAAATCACCCCTCCTTGTTGAGGGTGTATCAAGTCTTACCCCATAAAGCCTTTCTTTTAATGCCTCTGCCACCCTTATTGCCTCTATCTTTTCATCATTAAAGGTGTCTATTAGGGAGACCCTTTTGAATCTTTTATCTATAACCTCATCAAATGCCTTTGTTGCCTCAACAGTATCGCCGATTAATAGTATAAGGGCATGGGGCATAGTCCCGGCAGGCTCTTCCCCTAAGACCTCTGCGTCATACACAACGGATACACCGTCACAACCCCCTATAAATGCACTCCTCTCTATCATGGGTGCTATGGCAGGGTGTATTCGTCTTGCACCAAAGCTCATCACAGGTCTTTTACCTGCTGCTTTTTTGCATCTTGCTGCCTTTGTTGCAACACCTGAGGATTGACATATAAGCCCGAGTATAGTGGTCTCCAGTATACCAAATTCTGTATACATACCCTCAATCTCAAGGACAGGTTGATAGGGCTTTATAATTGTCCCCTCTTTCATTGCCCTGACCCTGATATTAAGACCCTCTATTATCCTGGCAACCTCTTCTATACCAGTAAATACAGCCCAGGATTTACCTTCAGGCAGCCTCTTTACTATAAACTCTGCCCTTACCCATTTGTCTATCCCTTTTTTCTTTAGGATATCCATGGTTTTTACAAAATATACGTCTGTAATCCTACCTTTTTTAATATCTTCAAAATCTGCTACGTAGAACATGTTCACCCCTGTTGTTAACAATTTTATTGGAATAGATATTAATCAATTTTAAAAGAGATTGTAAATAGAAATATGAGACCTTTGAAAAAGCTCTATAACCATGGGACACACCTTTAGGCCTCATGTTCGATAAAATATGGTTTTTTTAGGATTTTAGAATCCATCTTCCTTGAATTTCAAGACCTTACAGGGTCTTACAAAGGCCTTGATTATTTGTTTTTTTCAACGGTTAATAAATTATCCCGCAAAAGCTGAATTGCCCATATGTATTAAAAGTGCCTTGACATGTTAAAAAGTATTTATTTAGAATTAATGACAGGAAGATTCTTGTGAAAGTTGCTTACAAGATATGGATTGACAACAATGGCAAGGCATTTGGAGAGGGTCCATATAGACTGCTTAAACTCATTGAAAAGACAGGTTCTCTCCATAAGGCAGCATCACAGATGGATATGTCATACCGTAAGGCCCTGGGCATAATCCAGAGGGCAGAGGATAAACTCGGCATTATTCTCCTTAAAAGAAAGATAGGGGGTGAATCTGGTGGGGGTTCAACGGTTACAGGGGATGCCAGGGTATTTATGGAGAAATACGAGGTATTCATAAAAGAACTTGATGAGGCCATCAACAGCATTTTTGATAAACACTTCAAAAAAGCACAAGGCAATAGATGACAGGTATATGCGCTGTTATTTTTGCAGCAGGTTCTTCTGTCCGTCTCGGACACAATAAATTACTTATAAAGATAGATGACAAAACCGTCATAGAGAGGTCTGTTGAACCTTTTTTCAATGCTTTAATAGACAGGATATTTGTGGTTACCGGTTTTGAAAAACAAAGGATTGAGGATGTATTCAAAACTAAGCCAATAGAGATAATATATAACCCCAATCACAGAGAGGGTATGGCTTCATCACTAAAGGCTGCAATCCCTTTTATATCCCATTATGAAGGCGTCTTCTTCCAGCTCGGTGACAGACCCTTAACCGACAAAGCCCTTATAAACAGGATGCTATATACATTCTCTGAGAAAAACGCCCAGATCATAGTCCCTGTTAATAGAGGCAGAAAAGGGCATCCTGTGCTTATAAGGCCAGATAAATATCTAAAGGATATGAAAGAGGTGGAAGGGGATAAAGGGCTGAGAGAAATTATAGATAAATACATAGGAGATGTGGTATTTATAGAAGGTGATGATGGTGTCATTACTGGGATAGATACCCAGGAAGACCTGAATAAGTTGATGATGAGAGGTCATAAAATTGAAAAAGATTAAGGTTGAGGATGCAGTAGGAAAGGTCCTGGCTCATGATATAACCGAGATTATCCCGGGCAAAAAAAAGGATGTGGCATTCAAAAGGGGTAAGGTCATAGAGAAAGGCGACATAGAGAGGCTTCTTGACCTGGGAAAAAGCCACATTTATGCCTTTGATAAAGAGATAAGAGGTGTACATGAAGATGAGGCAGGGATAAGGATAGCCGAGTCCATAAAGGACGAGAATATGGAGATAGCCCCACCAAAAGAGGGGAAGGTCAGTATAAAAAGCAAGGTGGATGGGCTTTTTTATGTTCAGGCTAAACACCTTTACGAGATAAACAAGATTAAGGATATACTGCTTAGTGTTGTCCCTAACAGACACCCAGTGAAAAAAGGTGATATAGTTGCAGCAACAAGGATTATACCTTTATATATAAAGGAAAAGGAGCTCAAAAAGGTAGAGAGGATTGGAGAAAAGGGGGTCATATCCATCAAACCCTTTAAATCATTCAAGGTAGGTCTGGTTATAACCGGCAGTGAGGTTTATACAGGACGAATAACAGACGGTTCATACCTTGTTGAGGAGAAGATAAGGGGCTATGGTCTTGATATAATAGAAAAAAAGTTTGTCCCTGACAATGTCTCTAAGATCAGGGATGCCATAAAAGACCTGTTTGGCATGGGAGCTGAGATGGTTATAACAACAGGTGGGCTTTCCGTTGACCCTGATGATGTGACAAAGGAGGGCATAGAGGCAACAGGGGCAGAGGTTCTATTCTATGGGACCCCGGTCTTCCCGGGTGCCATGTTTCTCGTTGCACGCCTCAAAGGCAGGTATATCCTTGGGGCGCCTGCCTGTATATATTTCAATAGAAATACTGTATTTGACATAATAATAACAAGGATAATGGCAGGAGAGAGGATGCATAAAAACGATATGATAAAACTGTCTTATGGTGGTTTGTGCCTTCAGTGTGATGTATGCCATTACCCAACATGTTTCTTCGGGAAGGGGCCATGATGAATGATACATTAAAAGGATTAAAGATTCTTATAAAAGGCGCTGGAGAGATGGCATCAGGTATTGCCCACAGGCTCTATATGGCCCACTTTAAGAGGATATTGATGACAGAGATAGAAAGACCTATAAGCGTGAGAAGGACAGTTGCATTTTCAGAGGCTGTATATGAAAAGGTCTGGACTGTAGAGGGTGTATCAGCGGAGCTTATCACTGATTTAGGTGATATAGACTCTCTATGGGGTAGAGAAAGAATAGGCGTCATTGTTGACCCCTATTGGAAGGCCATTGATACCTTAAAACCACACATAGTTATAGATGCCATTATGGCAAAGAGAAACCTTGGGACGAAAAAAAATGAGGCGCCTGTTGTGATTGCTGTGGGGCCTGGCTTTACCGCACCGATTGATTGTCATGCAGTGGTGGAAAGTAACAGGGGACACAATCTGGGAAGGGTTTTTTATGAAGGTTCAACAGAGCCCCATACACGTATCCCGGGCCCTGTAATGGGTATTACAGCGGAGCGGGTCTTGAGGTCAAAAAAGGCAGGCCTAATAAGACATGCAAGAAGCATAGGTGATGAGGTAAAAAAAGGGGATATTGTTATGTATATAGATGATACCCCTGTTTTTGCAACCATAGACGGTATACTACGGGGACTAATCAGGGAGATCTATGTCACAGAGGATGAAAAGATAGGCGATATAGACCCGAGGACAAAAAAGGAATACTGCTATACCATCTCAGAAAAGGCGAGGGCTATTGGTGGTGGTGTCCTTGAGGCAGTGATGCACTTTTTACCCACAATTGATGTTGCTTGACGGTCTATAATCCTTTTATCGAGGAAGGTTTTTATGAACATATACAGGGCAATAGAACAATATACCAATGAAGGCAAGACAGGTATGCTTGCCACAGTCATAAGGAGGCTCGGGTCTGCACCAAGGGATACAGGTGCAAAGATGTTTATTGGTGAGGATGGAAAGACCTACGGGACAATAGGCGGTGGAAAATTAGAGCTCGATGCCATTGAAGAGTCTTTAAGGCTAATGGGAAAGGGACAGACAGAGATTTTTCATATAAGGATGAATGCAACCACTGTGGCAGACCAGGGGATGCTCTGCGGCGGAGATGTGGATATACTCCTCGAACCTGTGGACAAGAGATATTTAGAGTTGTATAGAGAGGTAGGCCAATGCATTGAAAAGGGAAAAAGGGGTATAGTAATAACAAGATTTGGACCTACAGGGTTTTCAAAGACATTTGTTGAACCAGGCAATATAATATTCGGTGACCCAATTAAAGATGAGCAACTAAATGAGTTTCAGGGATATTTTGACGAAAGAAATCCTGTCCTTATAGGTGATGATACTGTAGTCGAACCTATCCTGAGATATTCTCCTCTATATATATTCGGTGCCGGACATGTATCTCAGTTTATATCAAAGGTGGCAAAGATTGTAGATTTTTATGTTGTGGTGATAGATGACAGGTCTGAATTTGCCAATAGAGAGAGATTTCCCGATGCAGATGAGATAATAGTGGATAGTTTTGAAGATGTATTCTCGAAACTGGATTTTACAGGTAAGGAATATGCAGTTATTGTTACAAGGGGTCATAGCTTCGATGCCTATGTATTGGAGGAGGTCCTAAAAAGGGATTACAGGTATGTAGGCATGATAGGGAGTAAAAGAAAGGTTAAGATTATATTCGATAACCTTAGAAAGATGGGCTTTGAAGAGGATGTTATAAAAAGTGTTCATGCGCCAATAGGGATTGATATAGATGCAGAGACGCCACAGGAGATAGCCATCAGTATTGTTGCCGAACTTATACAGGAAAGGGCTAAAGGCTGAAATTTGGAAGAAGATTTTGTTGTAAAAAAAGACCTTGATGTCGCTGAAGTCCCTGATGTGGTAAGGGATAAAGAACTACCCATACCATTTGACCCTCTTAAAAAATATCTTGCCGAGGTCTCTAAATATCCTGTTCTGTCAAGGGAAGAGGAGTTCAAGATTGCAGAAAGGGTTTATAAATACAAAGACAAAGAGGCAGCCCACAAGCTTGTTATCTCCAATCTTAAACTTGTAGTGAAGATATCCCTCGAATATTACAATACATACCTTAATATACTTGACCTTATTCAAGAGGGTAATGTAGGCCTGCTCCACGCTGTTAAAAAATATAATCCCTACAAAGGGACAAAGTTCTCTACATATGCCTCTTTCTGGATCAGGGCCTATATACTTAAATACATTATGGATTCCTGGAGTCTTGTTAAAGTTGGGACTACGCAGAGCCAGAGGAAACTATTCTACCGTTTGAATAAAGAAAAACAAAAACTCGAGGCAATGGGTATGTTTCCGGCACCCCAACTCCTTGCAAGCACCCTTGATGTAAAAGAGGGTGAGATAGAGGATATGGAAAAAAGGCTTTCATACACAGATATCTCCCTTGAATCTAAGATCCACGACGAAGGCGACGATACAGTGATGGATATGATAAAAACCGGGGAGAATGTAGAAGAGGTGGTTGCAGAGAAGGAAAAGAGCCTTATCCTTGCGGAAAGAATCAATCTTTTCAAGACAACTTTAAATGAAAAAGAGCTATATGTTTTTGAAAATAGGGTCATGGCCGAAGAACCTTTGACGCTTCAGGATATAGGGGAAAAATTCAATATATCCCGTGAGAGGGTAAGGCAGATAGAAAACAAGGTTATAAAGAAATTCAAGGATAAATTCAAGGGCGAGCTCAAAGATTTAGATTTTTAAACACTTTATCTAATACATTAACGGTCTGTTGATGACAGGGATTTTTTATCCAGTATGTCAGATTCCCATTTTTTCAAAAAAATCATATTCTTTGCTTTCCAAATTTAATGAATATAATTTAGTCATCCATAGGAGGGACATAATAGAATTCCCAAGACATTACATAGTTGACGAGTCAGCAAATGTAACAAAGGTTGTGCTGGACTATGACATATTTAAAAAGATAGAGGAGGTTTTACTCGATACGGGGCTTGTAAAGGCTATGGAAGTGGTAGAAGAAGATGAAGAGCTAAGAAATCATTAAAGCCGACAGTGGGATTTGAACCCACGACCTGCTCATTACGAGTAAATTATTTTATACTTCATTTAAAATCATAATATTTAATTAACCACTTGACATTATTAGATTTTTGTAGTAAATAATATCATGACCCTTCACTCAAAATCATTAAATTTCACCCAAAAATCATGGACAAATCATGGACAAAAATTTCAAGTATTAAAAAAACCAAAATCGCTATCATTTATGGGAAAAAAACAAATAATAGCAATAACTTATGAAATTTTTATGGACAAACTTAATAAACAAGAAAAAATGAGCAGGTCTTTTAACAAGATTAATCTAAACACATATCCACTTAAAGTGGAGATGGAGGCTATTTTATGAAATGGGAAACATTAACCCAGGGGATAAGGTTTAGGAAGCATCCAACAAGAAGAAGAGGGGTGAAATTTGATAGATACTTTTCTATTTACTATCAGTTTGAAGGAAAAAGAAAAGAAGAGGGTATAGGCTGGGAAAGTGAAGGATGGACTGAAGAAAGGGTTAAGATACTTTATAACGAACTTAAGCTAAATAGAAAATTAGGAAGATCACCCATGACATTTGAAGAATATGTGAACATGGAAAAGGAGCAACAGAAGGCTAAAAGAGACGAGGAAATAAAAAGAAAGATTGAGAGGTTAACAATTTCAGAATTATATGACGAGTATATAAAAATTGCAGAGCTTAATAAATCCAAAAGCACTATAAGGCGTGAGAAATATCATTTTAGGGATTATATACAGCCATATATAGGAAACAAAGCCTTAAAAGATGTAACTGTTATGGATATAGAGGAAATAAAAAAAAGGGCGTTGGATAAAGGTCTTGCTTATGAAAGTGTTAATCTGATTCTGGCAACAATCAGGCAGATGTTTAACTTTGCTATAAAGAATTTTATATATCCTGGCAAAAACCCTGTGAGTCTGGTGAATAAACTCAAGGGCGATAATAGAAGAATGAGGTTTTTAACTGAGGAAGAGGCTGAAAAGTTACTTTCTCTTTTAAAACTGAAAAGCGAAAAGGTTTACAGAATGGCCATGATAAGTCTTTATGCTGGTCTTAGGGCAGGTGAAATATTCAATCTAAAATGGAGTGATATAGATTTGGAAAATGAATTGATATACATCAGAGACCCGAAGAATAAGAAAAATAGGGTTGCTTTCATGGGGCCTGAAATTAAAAAATTATTTCTCGAGATGGAAAAAGGTAAACCTGATGAACCATTGTTTAAACCAAAACAGGGAAAAAAAGATAAGATAAAATGGGTATCTAAAACCTTCTCACGGGCTGTGGAGGAGCTCGGTCTCAACAATGGCATAGATGATCCAAGACAAAAGGTCGTATTCCATACACTCAGGCATACCTTTGCATCATGGCTTGTTAAGAAAACAGGTAATATCTATCTTGTAAAGGAACTGTTAGGCCACAAGACACTTACCATGACAGAGAGATATTCCCACCTTTCAGCAGATACATTAAGACAGGCCGTGCATATGCTGAGTAAGGAATCAAACATTGTCCCTCTTGATAAAGCAAGGAGGGTAAAATGATAATTCCCAGATCTCCAGCAGAACTAACCAATAAAGAGAAAGAAATTTTAGAGCAAATAAAAAATGAGTTTGAAGACCACATATATAAGAAATATCCCCATATGAAGCTTTGTACCTCAGATGAAACCCCGGAAGAATTAATGGAAATCATCCCTGAGAGTTATTTAAAGGAACTGATAAAGCATTTCTGGATGTTTTACGAAATGATGAAAGAAAAACCAAAGAATCCGAAAAGAGACCTTGGAAAATATTCGATGATTCCAAAAGAAATTCCACGTGATGAATTAGCTAAGGATGTGGATAACATCATTGTGCCAGCCTTTACCAGGGCCCTTACAAAACTCTTTGATAAATGGAAGTTTAATGAAAGGACGAAGGAAGGGAAGAAAGGCTGGTTTGATGAAGACCTAAATTCAGTTAAAGAGAGGTTTGTCGAACAAATAAAGCGTGAATTAAACGATCTTCTTTTAAACTCAGAAAAGGCACGCAAGTATTATTTAGAATCCCTTAAATGGGAATTAAGAAACCCTGAGGGTGGCAGATGGCCTGACCACGAAGTAAATTTCCTCATATACCATCTATGCAAGTATACGGAGAAAAAAACAGGTAAACAAAGATATGTGCTTATCGGAAACTTTATAAGAGAACTGGCTCGACAGCATGATGAATTTTATAAAAAATACCTGGAACGGAAGAAAGAAAATTATGATCCACCATTTGGTGAAGAGGAAGTAAGAAAGAGATTCAAAAGAACAGATCCATATGAACTTTATAAACTTAAGGTCTTTTACAACTGGTTGGTCAAAGATTTTGAACATGAATGGTTTGAAAAGAAATTAGAAGAAATTAAAGAACAGACCGATAGACAATTCGAAGAAGCAGCAAAGAAAAAAGACTGGCAAGAAAGGGACAGGTTAGATAAGAAAATGGAGGTTTTAAGGAAACTTGACCCTGACACGATAAGGAATTACTGTATCATGACCTTTGAGTGCTTTGACCCTGATGAATCCAAAAGAGAAAAAGCCTTAAAGCGCAATAACTTCGACACGTTCATTGGTTCTCCTCCTCACGAATTAGTCTAAGCGGACATAACCTGCAAAAAAACCCCACAGAAAATCAGCGTAAAACAGCACCTTATTGCCTCGTGAAAAGCTATTTATTGAATTAAATTATCTCCATGATAAAACAAAATTTATCAGGAGGATTAAAAATGGCAGAACTTAAACAACTTCTATCTGAAATGCCACCGTTTGTGGCACGCAATCACCCGAGGTTCAAGGAATGGACCGGGTATTCAGGACGCACTATGGCTAATCTGGATTATATGGGTGAAGGGCCTAAGGAAAAAATCCAGTTAGGAAGAACGATTGCTTATCCCCGTGAGAGTCTTGTAGAGTGGCTTGAAGAAAGATCAAAGAAATTCGAGCAAAACCAGCATAGGCCAGTGAAAAGGCAGGTTCATCCCTTGTATACTGATAAGGCCTGGCATTGGAGAAGATAAAAAATTTTGATGGAACAGAAAGTGTATAAGACAAACGATGTCTATCTCGCTGCCTTTTTGCAGTCGAGGGGGTTCAGTCCACTTACACATCTTAACAGCAACGGCATGGTTGAATTCTGTTTTCCAATTCATGCTCGGATTGTAGCTGATGAATTTCAATCCGCATATTTTATTAAGTGTCTAAAAGATCTAAAAAAACAAATGAGGCTCTTTTATAATGAAAAAAATGGCCGAAAGAAGTATTGACATTCACTATGAAGATTGAAGAAAAAACAACTTTTAATTATTCTTTTTATTATTGTGGAAGGCTACTAACTATAATTACTGGTAAGGATTTTATAACAACAAGACTGAAGTGCAACTCCTGGTCCTGTCCTTCATGCAGAGAAGAGAAGTTTGCAAGATATGAAAATGCTATAAACACTTGGTGGCCAATACAGAGACTGTATGTATCCTACATACCAGATAAGCCCCGTGCTATCGAAATTTTACGGAGGAAAAACCACAGGCAGATAATAGGGGTAAGAACAGGTGAAGGCCAAATTTTTGTTATCTCTGGACAGAATTTTGAGAATTCGAAAAGGATGTCAAAAAGTCGGATCTTTAATATAATGAAGGAATACCTATTTAGGGAACATTGCCAAGCCAATGAACGGCAAATACTCGTCTTTAAAGGATTTTTTGATGAAATGGAGGTGTCACTTTCTCATAAGAAAGATAAAGTTATTATTGAGATAATGAAAAAAAGGCACAATGAAAAACATAATAATGATAATAATTCTGATAAGTTACAAAGCAAGACCTTGGCAAAAGCTATTGGGGTGGAAGCTTGGTGGACAAGCAAAAACTGGAAATACTCCAACTGGTCAAAACTTTCTGATAAAGAAAAGGCGAATATTCTTTACGAGCTGGTAAAAAAGGGCCTTGTAAAGCTCACGCCGCATGGAGAAAAGTTTATTTCTGAATATCCAACCGAAGAAAAGGAAAGGATACATGTAGAGGAAATAACATCTGATTGGATAAAATTTATTTACGATCCAGGAGACGAAAACTCTCTTTTGCCAACCCCTATAGCTTTTAACGAGAATGAATATAGTAAAGTAATTTATAACAATATAGAGGAGGTGGTGGAATAGGGATATGGCAATTCAAAACACAAAGATTATTAAAAGATCTTTTGACAAGATAATCGATTCATCTAAAAGAATTGTCCGAACAAAAAAAGATATAATGGGAATCAACAAAAGAAATGGTAATTTAATAATATTTCCAAAAGGTTCTTATCTGCTTGTAAAGAATGAGCAGGCTGAAATGCTGGTTGAACTTGGAATGGCTGAAAATGTATTTGCTGAAGAAAGTTTTAACAATAACAACATATGGGTGAATTAACTAATAAATTGGTAAGACGAGTGCGTATATAAGAGAGATGTATACCTTTAATGCCGAAATGATTAAGGATAAATGGAAAACAAGATGTAAAAACATAGCAAAACAGAAAAACATACACAGAGTAAGGAAAACAGGAAAACCCATACATATTTTCGCCTATGGTCTTTTTCTCGATACCTTGATTGAGAAAAGAGGTAGAAATGGATACTGGACTGGAACGCATAGCGATATGTTGAAATTCATGAAGGGCCTGTGGGATATGGGAAGGTTCAGGGCAATGATACCATTGAGCCCTATACACCTTTCAAGGATTATCAGGTTGCTTATTCCTCAGCTCAACGAGCTGGGATTTACCATAGAATACAAAAGAGCAAAAGAAAGGTTCATTATAGTTAAAAGGGAAAGGGATTATATAACCAGAATGCTCAAAGAAACTGAAAGGGAATTAACCATTGGAGGCAGGACATTAAAAGAGGTTAATTTAAAGACATTCTTTGCTGTCATGGACAAGGTGAGAAAGAGGATAGAGCGTGATTCAAGACTTTTAAGAGAATATATGGAGGTGAAGAGAGCTTTAGAGCTTCTTGAATCTTTGTAATAGGGATTGGGTTTTGATGTTTTTTAAGTGCGTCTCAGGTGGATTACCCTTTGAGTGCTCTCTCTGGGTTGTTTCGCCGTAAGGTAATGTAAAAAGCACTATTTGGGTAATTATTGCCACTGGAGGAGAACCAACATGAACTAAAATTGAAGAAAGGGGGTGTTTTCGTCCCAAAAGAACTTAAAAAATTATGCCTTGAAAGGGAAGATGAGGATTAGTATTGAAATTACTGCTCTTAACTACATAATTCTTTTCAATAGCCGTACATGTGCCTTTGTGAGAAATCATTGAATATAATGTATATCCACTTATATCATGTGTCATCTCTTTTTGAAAGACACTAATTCCATTAACAATAACATATTGTCCCTTTTTTATTTATATAGTGACATCACCTCACCGCTATGGGAAAGTCTGGCACTGTATTTGGTTTTGTGGTAACAGGTGTCTGTTTGCCATTTGTTATCTCCTTTACACGCTCTGCTATGAAGGCATCGAGCATATTCACTGTTATCTTTCCCTTACCGAGGAGGTCTGCCTTGCCAGCTATACCCTCAATCACTGCCTTTGTGAATGCACCGTTTCCCCAATTAGGGTCTTCAAGGGAATACTGCCTTCCAGTGGATGATGAAAATACTACCACACCGTTTTCTGCACTGGTGAGTTCGTTTATCACACCTGTTATATCTGTCACCGCCCTTTTACCCATCACTCTTCCTGCGTGGCAGGTATCCACAAACATCACCACCTTGCCCGCTATGGATGAAACTGTGTTTTTTATGTCTGAAAAGGCTATTGCTGTCCTTTTTAATTTCTCAAGGTCTGCATTCTGGGGCAAAAAGTAGTATATCCCTGCAGGGTCATTTATTCCATGACCTGCTATAAAGAGCATCGCCACATCTTTATGGGTTGTCTCCTTCTGTAACCATTCAAGGCCATCAAGGGTTTCATCCTTTGTTGCCTTATCATCTGTAAGGAGTTTTACCACCACATCTTCATAGAGTTTTCCCTTCTGTGTCTGCATTGTTTTTACAAAGTCCTCTGCGTCTTTGTGGGCAAACTGAAGTCTTAAGCTTTCATCTTTATACTTACTCACTCCAACAGCAAGGATATAGAGCTTTGGCTTGATAACAAATTCCTCTTTTTTACCAGCCCAATATATCCTTACAGTGGATGGAACACTTGCTGAGTATTTATTTTCTGCAATAAGGCTAAGCTCAAAGTCCCTCTCTGGGACATCTATTTTTAGCTCTCCAGCTTCTTCACCCTTTGGCTTGATCATTACTCCCCTTTGCTGTGATACTGGCCTTCCATCAATCAATACCTTTATAGCAGTTACAGGCTCTCCTGAGGGGTTTCTTATGGAGTATCTCACGGTGAGCTCACTTTTTGTTAGCCTTGCACCGTCCTGGGGTGAGATGATGGTGACTACAGGGGGGAGTATATCCTTTATGGATGTATCCATCCTCTTTCTCCCTGATTCTTCATTGGCAAGGGCAATGGCCTTTTCTTCATCACAGGTCTTCAGCACCTTTGCTATGACATCGGGTCTATAGAACCTGTCCCTGAATCGGGATGCTGGGAAGAAGTCTGCCTCTTTCTTACTTCCGTTGTTTATATGCCAGCCTATGAGCTCATCTGCCCCCGGGCTTGATGTGTAGTAGCCCTTTGGTGTCCATAAGACCCACCTCTTTTTATCCCTGTGGGGGAACAAGACAAGGAGCTCCTTTCCGTCTTCTATTCGATACCATCTTATAGTGCCGTCACCAAAGGCAGCTACAATGAGCCTGCTGTCCTTGGAGACATTAACTGCCCAGACATCATCAGGGACATCTACCATCCATTTGAGGCTGCCGCCTCTGTCATAGAGCCGGAGATTAAATGAAGTCCCCAGGACAAACCCGGACTCATCAGGCAGGATGGCAAGGCTCATAGAATACTCATATGATCTAAGCTCTATGTTTTTGCCGTTTAGTTTGGGATAATAGTTATCCTTCCAGTCCGTGACATTTATACTTCTGCCCTGTGTAACAGGTGGTAGTAGACCTCTATCTGATGGGGAGAGTGTCAGATTTAGGCTGTCCATATCAAATCTGGCAGGGGATTTACCTCCATATTCATATCCAAAACCCACGGTTGAGCCTTCATGGGATAAGGTAAATCCTTGTAAGTTATTTCTAAAATCTGCTATATCAGGTTTTTTTGTATAGTAGATACTGCCCTGCCTGTCTATAAGACCAAAGGAAGGTTCCTGTGATGCAAATACAACCCCCCCTGACTTTAAGGGTATTATCCCCATTATGGCATCTTTTGCCACAGGGATGTCTGAATATTCAAATCTTGATGTATCCCATCTTCTTATTAATATCCCTTCATTATTTATTAATTTTTGAGCACTACCCCCTGCAAGTATGAACCTGCCATCAGGGGTGAATGAGACTTTACTAAGATTCCCGTAATCTATGCCTTTGGTGTCAAGGGTCTGGATAAATCTAAGATCAACCCCTGAGTAGATATCCACACTCTTTGTATCTATAAACCCTACCGCAATCTTTCTGCCATCAGGAGAGAAGCTGACCCCAAATGGTTGCCCTCCGCCTACTGCCTTTTTTTTGTAGATTAATCTAAAGTTTTTATCATAGAGCCTTATATAGCCATCAAGAGAGCTTGTGGCGAGCCTGCCTGATGCATCAAAGGCAGCCCAGTAGCTATCATCTCCATAGTCTTTGTCTTCAAAGACAGGATTATATCTGCCAGAGCTACTAACCCTATAGACCCTTATGCCGTCCCCACCCCCTAAACACGCCACAAGGTATCTGCCGTCTCTTGAATAGGAGAGATGGTATATTACCTCAGGGAGACCTGTGAGCCTGGCAGTGATGGCACCTGTATCCCTACTAAATATATAGATAGAAACTGATTTATCCCAATTAGCGCCTGTCCAGCCACCTGCTGCAATGTGTCTTCCATCTGGTGAGATGGCTACTGCATATATCTTACCTTCATGGCCTTCCCCTACGGGTGGTCTTAGGGTCTTTATAAGCCTGCCCGAGCCTACCTCCCAGAGCTTTATGGTCTTGTCTTGAGAGGCTGTTACAATGAACCTCTCGTTGCTGTCTACCCCAATCCTTATTATAGGTGCTGTGTGCATGCCTGTTTCAATCTTAAGGATGGGCTCTGATGGTGGTGCTTCAGCGAGGACAGTGTTTAAAATGATAAGCTGGAAAATTATACAGAATAAAAAGGGCTTTATAGACCTCATATGACCCCCTGGATAGATAAATAGGTAAGTGATTATTGAGATTATAGTCTTTTATAAAAACCTGTGCAAGATAAAGTAATCTAATTTTTATTTAAGGCCGAAACTACCGACTACATCGGTGGTAGTTTATTTCGTCCCCTTTTTAGGTATTTGCTCCTGACAAACTATGTTATAAATGCCTTCTCCTATAGTTCTTGGAACAACAGGTATCATTTCGGGAGATTTAAAATCCATAGACTCTACAGGTTTCCCCCCTTTTTCTGGCCCATACTTCACATATGAAACTATTGCCATGCTTTTTTGCTTACAGCTTACCTTCAATAATTTGAGTTCCTTAATTATGTTATACTCATGGTCGTGCCCCTTTTCTAACTTCTCATACATAATCCATACCATCACGTGACCATCAGGTAGCTTTTTCACATTTTCCCTGTCATAGAAGACCTTATAATTCAACAGAAGACCATGAAAATCTTCATAAATAAGAACCCATCTTTTGTCTCTATTCATGTTACTCTTAATTTCAGCCGCCTTCCTACAGTAAGATACCCTCCACACCCCTTCATATTTGTCCTTCCAGTATGATGTTTCCAAGTCACAAGCTTTTTGAACAGCGGGGACAGCCTGAAATTTTTTTCCCATCATTGAATAAAGCTCTCCCTGTCTTATTAAACTTTCCGCCAGCCAAGCTACGTCATCTGGATCATCCGAATACAGACCAAAAACATTGGTAGGAAGAAAAACTGGTGCGAAAAAGGTGGCCATGGGTAAATAATCTAAAGACATACAAGTTAAGAAGCTTCGTACACTGGGTTTAAGTTCTATACACCTTCTGAAGTCGCTGGCAGCTTTCTCATAGAGTTTTAAACGCATAAATATTTCGCCACGTTCATAAAACAGAAAAAAAAGGTCAGGTCTAAGCGAAATTGCTTTAGTTAAGTCCTCCAGAGCCCCGTTCGCTTGTTGCAAGATGTCTATATTTGGCAAGTCTTGGTTCAATATAATAGCGTTTTCCATCAGAGAAATCATCTTGTTCCGCATCTTGGCCCGAAGAAAGTAAAAGAGTGCATTTTTGGGTTCGAGCTGTATAGCCTTATTAAAGTCGGAAATCGCTCTTTCTACCAGTGGTTCTACCTCTGAAAGTGGAGTATCGTATCTGTAGTATCGTTCATGATGCAATAATAAATATTGAGCCACTCCTCTTGCATAATATAGATAAGCATCTTTTGGCCTGATAGAGATCGCTTTTGTATATTGATCAATGGCTTCATCCCATTTTTTAGCTTCACAATATTCCTTTGCACGCTTGATGCACTCATCAAAATCTGAACTCCCATAGCAAACACTAAAAGTCAAAAAACATAAGATAATCCATAGTCCCATAAAGATGTAATTTATTCCTTTCATTTCACCCTCCCCATTTTGTTTGGAACTTCTGTTACCGCTGGAGGTCTGCATACCTTACATGGCACATATCCAGCCCTTACTGCATCTTCAGGACTCTTGAAGATTATAAGATTCTGCCTGTTTATCCTCTGTGCCCATTTACATGAAGGGTAATGATATTTATTGGAATTCTTTGATGCCCAAAATTCAGCTGCAATGGCAAAAGAAGTGAATATAATGATAAGAATAAATGTCAATAAGAGAACTTTCTTCATTTGGCCCCCCGTTTGCTTATTTCCACTTTAGCCTGTAATAATTAGTATTGTTCTGAATAAAAGCTTTAGATAATGACTGATACCTTCCACCCTTAGGCCTCTCCTCATAACCCCTTTTTTCCATTATGCCACATTTTCATCTTTTTTCAAGAAAAAACACGATCTTTACTTATAAAAGGGGCACGACCAGGCGGATTTTATCCCCAGAGAAGGTCAATCTTAAATAAGCAAAAGTGGTTAAATGTGTATTACGATCAGCAAAAACATCTCAAATGATTACCTGTCATTACTTTCTTCCATGAACTATTTTGACTGTTTAATTTCCCATTTACTACAATTATTTTTTTAGTAGGTTTTCAAAATCCAATCAAGGTAATCACTAAGGCTATATGTATAATTGTAGTCGTATACTACCCATCGCCCTGTTGTGCCCATTCGGCCTGTGAAATTGCGCAGTAATGGAAGGTTTGCTATCTTTCTAATTAATTTAGGTATTATTCGGTCATCTATAGGCCTATAATACCTCACAGTTACGAAAAAAAGCATTTTGCCTTTCCCTGGAATTTCAATAATCTCATACCCCCTTTTGTAAACAAATATCATTACAATAAAGGGTTCAACTTTTTTCAATTCTATGAGGTCCAAATCATTCTGATCTGGCAATAAAGGAGATATAATTTGGATAGGTACTTTCCTCTTTTGTAATTCATCAAGAGTGTTGCCCAATACAATTTCATGAAAATTCGAGTTTTCAACCTTTGTTTTTGCTGGACCAACCGCAATTTTTAACAATTTTTGTTTATAGCCAATAAGCAAGCAATAAGCAAAGGTACGCCCAATTTTAATAGCATCATAAGGTTTTTCTTCAAGCCAATATGCTTCGTCGGGAGATTTGTAGATAAAAACCCCTATTATTAAAAGAACAATTAATATGATTACAATTTTAGTGTTTCTTTTGAACCCTCTTATCATAATTTCATCACCAAGAATTTCTTCTATAACACCTGTTTACCCATTTATCAACGTTTAACACAAACCTTATATTTCCTATGACAATAAAAACCAATCGGACAATCTAAATCAAAATCACAATCACCTTCGTACCTTGGATTTACGCTATCCAGTCTTGGCAAATCATACTGTTGCAATCCAAATTCATCTACTGATTTCATACAAACCCCAGAAGTATGAAATGGTGCTTTAACGCATCTATAACCAATCCCACAATCAAAATCCGAAAAACAATCACTCCGGGCATAGACTGGTATGCATATGTAAACCGACATTAACAAAACCAGAAATAATCTTTTCATAGCTTCCCTCGTTTATTCCCGACCATGATTCTTGTGAAAAAGGAGCAAGATGCAGGAGGTCAGTGCAATCAATATAAGCCACTGAATAAAGAGACGATGTATATCTAATCGCACTCCAATTAAGCACTCATCAAAAATTAGTACCTTTTTGCTTTGTTCCGGCAGAGGAGGCAAAAAATAGGTCCATATCCTGCAGGTCTTTCTGTCTTTAAGTAGGCTCCCTCATGCCCGGAATCCACACATTGTATCCATGGGGGAAATAGACCTATCAAAGCAAAAACAATTAGCCCGCCAATTAAGATTTTAACCTGTTTTGAGTTAAGCGATTTCATGCTCATTT
>Ga0208198_1000503_pt1 | contig 43229 bp, 41 predicted proteins | sample AD_JPNTR2_MetaG_FD_184446 | JGI IMG/M metagenome (GOLD analysis project Ga0208198, IMG submission 184446) | Active sludge microbial communities of municipal wastewater-treating anaerobic digesters from Japan - AD_JPNTR2_MetaG (SPAdes) (version 2) | ecosystem: Engineered > Bioreactor > Anaerobic...
GGTAATATTTGCACAAAAAGACGTTCTTTCTCAAAACAACAATCCAAAAAAGGGGTCAGTATCACCGGAAAGGGGGTCAGCATCGCCGGAATATCCAGTTAGGAGCAAAGAACCGCTTCGTTGTCCACCGATAAAAAGCAAACTAAGATACTAAAAACATTGATATCAGCATATCAGCCCAACTGAAATTAAGCGTGTGTTGAACTAAACCCTCCTTAACAGTAGGGTAACCTTTTGCACAAATTTATGTGTTAATGTTTAATTAACCATGCCTTTAGGGGAAAATTTTTTAATAACCTAAACTTTAACACAATGGAAGAACAAAAAAGCTATCTGCATCAACGGAATATCTTACCGTTTAAAATCTGTTTTCTAGTTTTTCTTTTTTGTTGGCACTCCACAGAACTTTGGGTTAGAAACTTCCTTTTCACTTCAAGGACAGTGAAAAATCCCCAATTAACTCTTAGAGCAACATTCAGTGGCAGCTACGCAGGCGGGTGCAGTTCGACGTAGGCTTTCCGCCTGGCAGGGTGTGCCCCTATGGAGCCTTATTATTACCAACTGGGCGTTATTCTTTGCAATTGTTTTTATAATTTTCTGCAATATTTTGAATTTTTAAATTGCTTTTCTAATTCATCCGCTATATCTGTCGGGTTAGTCAATGGCATGTTTTTGTCAAATAAATCATATCCTAGAAGTTTAGATTTCTTCATTTTTTCCAATGTAGGTAATTTCGTTCTATTGGTTGTTTCAACATGCTTTCCCTCTTTGTCAACAATAATTAGCTTTGGAAGGAACACACCCTTTCTGCCAATAAATTCATCCATAATTTTAACTCCATTTTCAAATTCTTCTCGTGTTGTTCTACCAAGAGCTTCATACCTAAACATAGTTTTGCTGTCCCATGTATGAATTGTTGCATAGCTTTCAGAAATTTTATCATCAATATTTGATCCAGTATTCAAAGTATCATGTCCTGATGGCATTAAAAGAATTTTTCCACCACCGCCTTCAACGTTTGCAGCATATCTAGGAACTGTCACCCCTGAAATCCAGCCTTGCAAATGCTTCATATATATTTTCCCAATTTGAATAGGTGTAATAAAATGAACAATCCCTTTTTCTTTATGACATTGTAATAAATAATATGGATGAATACCAATCCAAAACATTCTTCTAAAAGTTTCTGCTAAAGTTTTATAATTATCATTAACATGATTTAATAAAACGGTTTGATTTCTAATTGTAAATCCGTGTTTGCGGATTTTTTTTATGGCAATTGCCAAATCTTCAGTTATTTCCTGATAATGATTGATATGTGTCATGAAATATACATATTTATCGACCCCTTTGTTGTATTTGTTTGCTGAAATATTGATTAGTTCCAACAAATCGTCTGTAATTCCCATTGGCATAACTACGGGTACCCGGGTTGCAATTCTAATTGTCCGAAGATGTGGTATCATGCTTAATTCTTCCAATACATATTGTAAACGGGATTTGCTTATCATCAATGCATCTCCTCCGGTAACAAGAACTTCATTAATATTCTTATTGTATCCGATATAAAACAATCCCTTATTTATTTCAGTACTATTAACATCAGCAGAACAATCTAAAGACTTTGCTCTTTGGCAGTGAACACAATATGAAGCACAGCTAGTATTTTCAGCGACAAAAAGAGCAACCCTATTTGGATATCGTTGATAAGCAGCTCCATAGCTTCGTGAACCTTCGTTCATAGCTCCTTCAAGACCTGTATCTGGGAATAACAAATTTGCAGGTGTAGGGACACTTTGCCAAAAAAAAGGGTCAAGCCGTTTTTTTGCTTTTTCGTCTGATAACATTACGGGGTGGAATGGGTCTTCTTGCATAAGAGACGCATAATAAGGTGTAATTCGTAATGCTTCTTTTCCTTCGTTCTTTAATGCAATTATAGTTCTTTCAATTTCACTTTCCTGAAATGTATTGATTTTTATAACTTTTTTTAACTGTTCAACACTTCGTATTGAATTTTTTAATTGCCAATTGGCATCATTCCACTGGTCTTTTGTCACATTTTTCCACAAACTAATGGTATTGTAGTTTCTTGGTTGATAAAATATGTTATCTGTTGTTTTCATTAATTTATCTCTTCTAAGTTGTTCTTACTGCCTTGTTGGTATCGGTTTGGCGCTTGGCGCAGTGGCGGATTTCGGAGCACAAAACTGTCAATACACCACAAAAGTTGATGCGAGGTAGAATGTTCTATTAACCATTTCACCCCGCATTTTTTTTGATGCCGTGTTAGCAGCTGGCAATTTTTACTTTGTCCCCCCATACTAATTTATTTCCTTCTGTTTTTAATGTTTCTCTAGTTTCAAAGTGTTGATATTCTTTTTCTTTAACTTTCTTGAATTTATCATGTGTTGAACTAAACCCTACCTAACAGTAGGGTAACCTTTTGCACAAATTTACATATTCAAGTTTAATTAACCATGCCTTTCGGGGAAAATTTTTTAATAACCTAAACTTTAACACAATGGAAGAACAAAAAAAGCTATCTGCATCAACGGAATATCTTACAGTTAAAAAACTGTTTTTCTCGTTTTTTTGTTCACACTTAAAAGAACCTCGGACTAGTGACTTCCATTTCACTTCAAGGGCAGTGAAAAATCCCAAGTTAACTCCGAGGTATAAATTTCACGAGCAATTGCAGGGGCAGGTTTAGTTCAACTAAGGCTTCCCGCTGGGCACTGCGTGCCGCTATGAAGTTTTATTATTACCAACCGTAATTTATACAATCACAGAATTATGCTATTTTTAAGTAATCAAATATTCGTGATTGTTCATTTCAAATTCTTTGACCATTGAATAATAATGTCATCGGGAATCTTGGGTAATAGCATATCCTCTGTGTATATTCTATTGTATTCTTGAAGGAGTTGGTCAGGATTCTCTATTACATAAGATAAACCAGTTAACCCTGTTTTTGTATAAATTGCGTTGTATAAGTGATAACTTATATAGTATATAATGCTTGGACGGTATTTTATTGTTTCTTCTTCTATTGGTTCACTACAGAATTTATTAAGCCATAGAATTTCTTTGCGAAACTGATTCTTATACATTTTAGAAGACACTATTCTAGGAAAAATTGATGAATTAATTTTTCTAGCAATTGAAATCCACCCATCGTATATTTCTTTCATTAACTCTTTATTGTTAAGTAATTCAATTGCTTGGCTGTTGTAGTTCGAGATTGTATACTGCTGTGCAATACCCTCTAATATCATTGACTTCTGAAGTAGTTGTGCTTTGTTTAACCTTCTTTTTCTCTTTCCGAAAAAATTATTATTGAGCCATTCTCCATAAAATATGTGATGAAGTTCGTGTGTTAAGACATTGTGAAAAAAATTAGTATCGTAAAGTTCTTTGTTCACTAAGTCTATTACAATCATTTGTTTTTTTTGGAAACTACCCCTATTACCATCAAACGCAATGTAAACGTCTGCACCCATTTCTAATTTGTAATTATTTGGAAGTAATTGTTTACATCTTGTTATGGCGTTCTCAATAATTTGTTCCTCGTTTTTTTGAATATATTCAATTATTGAATGCATTTTTTTGTGACTCCCTTCGTTCCAATACTCCACCCAAGAATTGGGTCTTCCCCCATTCATTCGCACGCAATGATAAGGTAAATTATTAAAGGCATCTTTATACGTTTTCTTTCCCTTTTTTGCAAGGATTGCATTCTTATAATAAATTTTTGAAACTTCACTGATTGCTTTATAAACAGGTAACGAAAGCAATGAGTCAATCATACTCTGAAGTTTTTTATCATTTAAATTTGAAAAATAATTCTCCTTAATAGAAGCCTTATCATCGTTATTGCAAATAAATCCTTTCTCAGATTTTCCTTGCAAGTAATTCATTATGTTATAAAATTTTAATGCGGGTTCAGTATTAATCATTATCCTAGGTTCCTCAGCAATTTCCAATTCAGGATAAATTTCACTTGAAAACAGTTCTTGTGAGTTAAAAACTACAGAAAAAAATATTAATATTAGTATGCTAATCTTCATTATGCCACATTCTTTTGAGTTTTACTAGCATGGAAATCTCTTGTTCTGGCATGTCTTTATCAGTGCTAACTTCATTAAAATAATTGTCTGCTCCTACATTCGTTCAGGGACTGTAATGCCTAAAAGCCATGCTGCATTTTTGATGGTTTCAGCAATGGTTTCAATTAAGAGCAAACGAGCACTTTGGCATTTTGTATCGGGTTCCTTAAGAATTGAAAATTCGTGGTAATATTGATTGAATTCACGCGCCAATTCATAAACGTAATTTGCGATGATTGCAGGATTATGTTGTTGTGCTGAGTCGTTTAAAACTTCAGGGAATGAGTCGATAAATTGAATGAGTCGAATCTCTTTTTCGTTGAAAGCATAGTTGGAAAGTTTTCTTTGCAGCCCTTGTTCATCGGCTTTTCGCAGTATCGATTTTATACGGGCATGAGCATACTGTATGAATGGACCGGTGTTGCCGTTAAAATCGATGGATTCTTCTGGATTGAAGAGCATATTTTTTTTAGGATCGACTTTCAGAATAAAATATTTCAAAGCACCTAGGGCAACATTTTGAATTGTCGATTCTACCTCTTCTAGAGATAAATTGTCGAGTTTTTCCGAATTTAAAGCTTGTTGCCTAGCAGTATCAACCATTTCATCCATAAGATCGTCGGCATCCACCACTGTTCCTTCGCGCGATTTCATTTTTCCGGATGGAAGTTCAACCATTCCGTAGGAAAGGTGATAGATGTGATCGGCCCAATCGTATCCAAATTTTTTGAGTATTAGTTTAAGTGCTTGAAAATGATAATTTTGCTCATTCCCAACCACATAAATATGTTCGTCGATATTATATTCAGAGAATCGTTGAACAGCTGTTCCGATATCTTGGGTCATGTAAACCGAAGTTCCGTCTCTTCTAAGTAAAAGCTTTCGGTCGAGATTGTCTTTGGTCAGATCAATCCAAACAGAACCGTCGGGCTCTTGTTCAGCAAGGCCTTTCTTTAAGGCATCCAACACAATTTCCTTACCAAGCAAATAGGTTTCTGATTCATAATAGGTCTTGTCGAAATCAATTCCCAAGCGACGGTAGGTGATTTCAAATCCGTCATAAACCCAACCATTCATCGTTTTCCACAGACGATAAACCTCCGGATCTTTATTTTCCCAACGGCGAAGCATTTCGCGGGCTTCCTCCATAATTGGAGCCTTTTCTTTTGCTTCCTCTTCGTTCATTCCTGAATCCAGAAGTTCTTTAACTTGCTTTTTATATTCTTGATCGAATCGTACATAGAAATCACCAACCAATTTATCTCCTTTTAGTCCGCAGGTCTGGGGTGTAGCATTTTGTCCAAATTTCATCCATGCAACCATCGATTTGCAAATATGAATTCCTCGGTCATTTACAAGGTTCACCCTAGTAACTTTGTGTCCAACTGAGCTCAGAATACGGCCTAAGCTAAAACCCAACAGGTTATTGCGGATATGTCCCAAATGAAGTGGTTTGTTCGTATTAGGCGAAGAAAATTCAATCATAATATGTTTGCCAGAACTGTTGGGTTGGGCAAAACCAAATTTTGGTTGTTGTCCGATTTCTTGCAGTTGCGACTTCCAAAATTCGTTAGTAAGTGTTAGGTTTAGAAACCCCTTGATAACGTTGAACTTTTCTACAATCCCCGATTTTTCGAACATTAGGGTTCCGATTTCTTTTCCTGTTTCCTCGGGACTCTTTTTTGAAAATTTCAGAAGAGGAAAGGTCACAAGAGTGAAATTTCCTTCGAATTCTTTTTTGGTGGGTTGAATCTGTAGTAAGGAGGAAGGAACTTCCCCGTATAATTTGATAATAGTTTCTAGAGTTACGCTGTTAAGTTTTTCGATGGTTGTTTGCATTCTGAGACCGATTGTATTATTTATTAAACAATTGTGGCAATAAAATCTCTAAAGAGGAGGCTAAATTCGACATAAAAAGTCTTATTGCGATGGCTAAAAGTATAATCCCGAATGTTTTGCGAAGAACCATTACACCGGTTGGCCCAAAGAATTTTTCGATTCGATGAGTCAGTTTTAACACAAAATAAACGATAATTATGTTTAAGATCACGGCGATTGCAATGTTTAAATCGGCATATTCGGCTTTTAGAGATAGTAAAGTTGTGATTGAACCGGCTCCGGCCACCAATGGAAATGCTATGGGAACAATGGATGCGCCGCGAACGTGCTGCGATTTAAAAATCTCAATACCAAGAACCATTTCCATAGCCAAAATAAATAACACAAAACTACCGGCAATGGCAAATGAAGTGATATCAACACCGAAAATATTTAAAAGTTTTTCTCCCAAAAGCAGAAAGGCAAATAGAATACCGAAAGATATGATTGAAACTTTTTCAGCTTCAATGATATTTCCTTTGGCTTTCATGTCGAGAATGATGGGGATGGCCCCAATAATATCTATAACGGCAAAAAGAACCATGAAGGTGGAGAAAATCTCAACCCAACTAAATGTTTGAAGAAAACTAATCATAGGTGAAATTGTTTTAATTTTAGGACTGCAAAAATAGTTAAAAAATAAGCTTAATATTTTATATTGTTGTATTTCTCTACAAAAAATGTCGTAAGTTTCTCATGGCAAAAGAATTAAAGATTTCAGCCGCGATTTTATTAGGAGGAAAAAGTTCGCGAATGAAAGGATTCGATAAATCGAAGTTGTTGATTGACAACGAACCAATTTTGTCTCGTACGATGAACGTTTTAGTTCCAATGTTTGACGAAGTTTTGATTGTTTCTAATCAAACCTTTGAAAATCGTACTAATGAAAGTGTGAAATTAGTTTCGGATCGTATTCCCGGCCATGGGCCTCTTTCGGGCATTCATGCCGCAATTGAAAATTCCTCCAATCCATGGTGTTTTGTAATAGCCTGTGATATGCCATTAATACAATCCGGGAGCATAGAAATCTTAATTAAGGAGATATCTGCCGAAATCGATGCTATAATTCCGGTTCACTCCAAAGGTATTGAACCCTTGCATGCTGTTTATTCTAAAAGCGTTTTATTTACTCTGGAAAATCATTTGAAGAATTGTTCAAGTAACAAAATTTCATTATTTTTAGAAAACATACGAACAAAATACATTCAATATGAATCATCATTGTCGTTTATTAATCTCAATACTTTTAACGATTTAAAAAATCTTAAACATCAAATAGCCATGACCTATCAACCTGAAGCAATCATCAGACGGTACCCGCCACGACGAGAATTTCTTCTCAAAATGTTGACCGATCTACAAAACACCAATCCCCAAAACTATCTTTCATCCGATGCTATCGATGCGGTTGTGCAATATACAGGCTTATCTAAAGCCGCCGTTATGGGAGTTGTTGAATATTATTCATTGTTTAGTTCCAAGCCCAGAGGGAAATATATTGTCCGTGTTTGTCAGTCGGTTGTTTGTTCATCAAAAGAAAGCGAAGGAATTCTCAAAGCACTTAATGAGGCATTTTCAATCTCAGAAATCGGGCAAACTTCAGCCGATGGTTTAGTTACTATAGAACACACCGAATGTTTAGGACATTGCCACGAAGGACCGGTAGTGTCGGTTAATCATCAGATTTTGCCATCACCAACTGCTCAATCGGTGGTGCATCAAGTTCAACAAATCATTAAAAATTCTGAATTATGACAATCGAAAAGCGGCTCGTTCTTAAAAGAGTAGGAATGGTTGACCCATTAAATATCGATCAAGCCATTCGTTGTGGGGCTTACGAATCTTTACGTAAAGTGCTTAGGCAAGATTCCGATGAAATAAATCAAATCATAAAAAAATCAGGATTAAGGGGAAGGGGAGGAGCAGGATTTCCTACAGGATTGAAAACCGATGCTACCCATCAGAGTCAAACTCTTTGTATGAAGTTTGTTGTTTGCAATGCCGATGAAGGAGAACCCGGAACATTTAAAGACCGGGCAATCATGGAAAACGATCCACATTTACTCATCGAAGGAATTCTCATTGCAGCCTATGCAGTGGAAGCTACGCAGGGATACATTTATATTCGCGGAGAATATTCGCAAGCCATAGCAACTCTCGAAATGGCTTTACAGCAAGCCCATGAAAAAGGTTTTCTTGGAAAAAATATTTTAGGCAGCAATTTCACTTTTTCCCTTGATATTATGATTGGCGCGGGTTCTTATTTGTGTGGAGAGGAATTCACGTTGCTCGAATCGTTGGAAGGGAAACGCGGTTATCCACGAATTAAACCGCCGTTCCCCGCAGAAAAAGGTTTGTGGGGGCAACCAACATTGGTGAATAATGTAGAAACATTGGCCAACTTACCTATTTTGTTCGATATCGGATTGGAAGAGTATCTGAAATTAGGCACAGAAGGCACTCCGGGCACTAAATTAATTTGTTTGAGTGGTGACGTTAAAAATCCGGGGGTTTATGAAATTGAACCGGGAACAACTATCCGACAAGTTATAGAAATGCTTGGCGGTGGAACAAAGGATGGTTCTTCTATAAAAGCTGTTTTGCTTGGAGGTGCCGCCGGAACTTTTGCAAATCCCATGCAACTTGATACACCGATTGGCTTTTTAACCATGAAAGAACAAAGATTAACCCTTGGCTCGGGAGCTATTATTGTATTTTCACAGAAAAGCAGTTTGCTGAAGGCTTTACAATCAATCCTACGATTTTTCAAACACGAATCGTGCGGTAAATGCGTTCCATGCAGAGTTGGCACGTATCATCTTGAAAGAATGGCTGACGACTTGGTTCCATTTAACCAATCGAAATGTGAAATTTTACAAAAGTTGCTTGAAATCTCTCAACAAATTGCTGCAACATCACTTTGTCCTTTGGGACAATCTCCATTGTTACCCATACGTTCCTTGATTGAAAACTGTAGGAATGAACTTTTACTTGAAAAATAAATTGCTCTCCTAAACTACGAATTGTTCCTGTGAGCAATAAAAATTACTAACTTCGCGGTAAAAAACATGACTATCGACGAGTATCGATTTAAGGGACAACGGGAGAAGTTAATAAAACTTTTAATAGAAAAGGGGATAAGCGATAAGCGAGTACTTGATGCAATGTTAGAAGTCCCTCGACATAAGTTTTTTGAGAAGGGATTAATAGATTATGCTTACTACGACAAACCATTCCCAATCCCGGGCGGACAAACCATTAGCCAACCTTATACTGTTGCGTTCCAAACCCAGCTTCTAGATGTTCAAAAGGGGCATAAAGTTTTAGAGATTGGCACGGGTTCGGGTTATCAGACTGCAATTCTCGTTAAAATGGGTGCTATAGTCTATACAATTGAGCGACAAAAGGAATTGTTCTCTTATGCACAAAACCGACTTATGGAGAACGGAATTTTTGCCATGGTTTTCTATGGCGACGGTTATAAGGGAAAACCAGAGTATGCACCCTATGATCGTATTCTTATCACTTGTGGAGCTCCATATTTGCCGGAAGCTTTGAAAAATCAGCTAGCTATCGGCGGCATCATTGTTGTTCCAATGGACAGCGGCAATGCCCAAATAATGAAACGATTTATACGAATTGATAAGGATACATTTGTTGAAGAAGATCACGGACGTTTCTCCTTTGTACCAATGATAGGAGGGATTGAATAAAACCGTTTGATATTCAGATAAATACGAGAAAAATATGTTAAGAAGCACACCATTAAGTGTGCAAGTTGAACAATATTTATTTTTTTATAGCTTTGCAGCTTCATTGCAATTGATTGAAAAACTAAAAAATAACACTATGTCACAAAAAAAGTTAGCTGTAGTTGCTTTTGGCGGAAATGCACTGCTACGTGCCGGCCAACGTGGAACTATTGATGAACAGGAAGCAAATGTTTTCGAAACTTGCGAAAGCTTGCTCAGTTTATTGAATCGAGACTACGACCTCGTGATCGGACATGGAAACGGTCCGCAAGTTGGTAATATTCTCCTTCAGGTAAATGCCGGAGAAAAATTGTATGGAATCCCCGAAATGCCCCTCGATATATGCGGAGCATATTCACAAGGATTTATCGGTTATATCATCGAGCAGCAGTTTATGAACGTTTTAGCAAAACATGGGATAAAAAGAAATATTATTTCACTAATAACCCAAGTGCTTGTTGATAAAAATGATCCGGCCTTCCAAAATCCGACAAAACCCATTGGACCCTATTACACCGATGAGGAAGTGGAAAAATTAAAAGCAAAGCATCCGCAAGATTCATTCGCTAAAGACCCCAAAGGAAAAGGATGGCGTAAGGTAGTGGCTTCCCCTAAGCCATTGCATATCAACAATAAAGAGGTTGTAGAACGGTTAGCTCGTGAAGGTAATATTGTAATCACCGTTGGAGGCGGCGGAATTCCGGTTTTCTATGTTGAAGAAAACAAATTGCAAGGTATTGATGCAGTTATTGATAAAGACTTGGCTTCTTCCAAATTAGCCGTAGAAATCAATGCCGACGAGTTCTATATCCTAACCGATGTTCCGAAAGTGTGCCTTAATTTCAACACACCCAATGAAATACGCCTTGATACCATAACCGTAACCGAAGCCAAAAAATATTTAGCTGAGAAACATTTCACCGAAGGAAGTATGGCTCCAAAAATCAGGGCAGCCATCAATTTTGTCGAAAACGGAGGTAAGGTTTGCGTTATTACCGAAGCCGGACAACTTGATAATCCAGAAGCCGGAACACGCATCGTTCTAGGATAATTCATTGTTTAATCATAAAAAAAATTACCATGGCAGTAAATCTAAAAAACCGTCACTTTTTAAAGGAACTCGACTTCACAAAAGATGAATTGATGTTCCTGTTGAATCTCTCAAAACAGTTGAAAAATGCCAAATATAGCGGCACTGAACAACCAATGTTGAAAGGAAAAAACATTGCCTTAATTTTTGAAAAAGATTCAACACGTACACGTTGTGCTTTCGAAGTAGCTGCACACGATCAAGGAGCACATGTTACTTATCTTGGTCCTAGCGGAAGCCAAATGGGGCACAAAGAAACGATTAAAGACACTGCACGGGTGTTAGGCCGCATGTACGACGGAATTGAATATCGCGGATTTGGGCAAGAAATCGTCGAGGAATTGGCAAAATTTGCCGGAGTTCCAGTTTGGAATGGATTAACCAATGAATGGCATCCAACGCAAATGTTGGCTGATGTTTTAACCATGATGGAACACACCCATAAGCCCATTGAGCAAATTTCATACGCATATGTTGGAGATGCTCGTTTTAACATGGGTCGTTCATTGTTAACCATTGGGGCAATACTTGGAATGGACGTTCGTATTGGTGCACCAAAACAACTTTGGCCGGAAAACGAGCTCATTGAAAAATGCAAAGCTATCGCTAAAGAATCAGGTGCTCGCATCACCATCACTGAAAATCCCGAAGAAGCAGTGAAAGGTGTAGATTACGTGCATACCGATGTATGGGTTTCGATGGGTGAACCCAAAGAAGTTTGGGCAGAACGTATCAAACTGCTCAAACCCTATCAGGTGAATCCCGAATTAATGAAAAAAACCGGAAATCCCAACGTAAAATTCATGCACTGTTTGCCTTCATTTCACAATGCTGATACAAAAGTCGGAAAACAAGTGAGCGAAGAGTTCGGTTTGAAAAATGGTATTGAGGTTACCGAAGATGTTTTTGAAAGTAAAAACTCTATCGTCTTCGATCAAGCTGAAAACCGCATGCATACTATTAAAGCTGTGATGGTGGCTACTTTAGCCTAATATAAGTCACATCAAATTTCAGAAGGCTGTCAGATTCAATGACAGCCTTTTTTTGTGTCATTTTGACATGAAACTACAATTGGCATATCAATTGAGAATGGCTGTGAAAGTTATAATTAAAACTACAAAGCTATGCAAACCGGAAAAATAAATGTAACCTCAGAAAACATTTTCCCTATCATCAAGAAATTCTTATACTCTGATCACGAAATTTTCCTTCGTGAATTGATTTCCAATGCAGTGGATGCAACTCAAAAAATCAAAACTCTAGCTCGTAAAGATGAATTTAAAGAAGAATTAGGCGATTTAACCATACGCGTTAAAATCGATAAAGACAAAAAAACAATTACCATCAGCGATCGAGGAATTGGAATGACAGCCGATGAAGTGAACCGATACATCAACGAGATCGCTTTTTCCAGTGCCAACGAATTTCTCGAGAAATATAAAGCTGATGCCACTTCAATCATCGGACACTTTGGGTTAGGGTTTTATTCGGCTTTCATGGTGTCAAAAAAAGTAGAAATTTTCACCAAATCCTATAAAAGTGATGCCAAAGCTGTTCATTGGTCTTGTGAAGGCACACCGGAATATGTTCTCGAAGAAATTGATACCAAAAACGATCGTGGTACCGATATCGTTTTGACTATCGATGATGAAAATCAAAACTTTTTAGAAAAACATGAAATAGAAAAACTACTCAAAAAATATTGTCGCTTCTTACCCATACCCATAGCTTTTGGAAAAATTGAGGAGTGGAAAGACGGTAAATATGTTGAAACCGATAAAGATAATATTATAAACATCACCGAACCCGCATGGACAAAATCTCCTTCCGATTTGAAGGAAGACGACTACATGGAATTTTATCGAACCCTTTATCCCATAGCTGAAGATCCTTTGTTTTATATTCATTTGAATGTCGATTATCCGTTTAACCTCACAGGGATCTTATATTTTCCAAAGATTAAGAGCAACCTTGATATCCAACGAAATAAAATACAACTTTATTGTAACCAGGTTTTTGTAACCGACAGCGTTGAAGGTATTGTCCCAGAGTTTTTAACTCTTTTGCATGGAGTTATTGATTCCCCCGATATTCCGTTGAATGTATCGCGTAGTTATTTACAGAGCGATGCCAACGTGAAAAAAATCTCGGCACACATTACCAAAAAAGTAGCAGATCGGCTACAGGAAATTTTTAAAAACGATCGTACTCAATTCGAGCAAAAATGGGACAATCTCAAGCTTTTTATACAATATGGTATTCTAACCGACGACAAGTTTGAAGAACGTGCCAAAAGTTTCCTTTTGTTGAAAAATATTGATGACAAATATTTTACTCTCGATGAATACGAAACATTAGTTAAACCCAATCAAACCGATAAATACAACAAAGTAATTTATCTTTATGCAACCAATAAAATTGACCAGCACAGCTATATAGCAGAAGCAAAAGAAAAAGGATACGACATCCTGCTTCTTGACGGTTATCTCGATATGCATTTTATCAACAAGCTTGAGAACTCGTTGAAAGATATTCGTTTTGTCCGTGTCGATGCAGACGTTATTGAAAAGTTGATTGAAAAAGATCAAACCCGGGAATCGAAACTTACATCCGAACAAAAAGAGTTATTAACTCCTGTTTTTAGAAGTCAATTACCTGAAGGAGAAGATTTTTACCTTATTTCATTCGAATCATTAGATGAAAATCAACTACCTATAAAGATCACGCAGAAAGAGTTTATGCGGCGAATGAAAGATATGTCGTCCATGAGTGGAATGAACTATTACGCCAATCTTCCAAATTCCTACGATCTTGTTGTAAATAGCAATCATCCACTTATTGTTGACTTGGCCCAAAAAGTAGAGTCGGAGTATGGTGTCGCTATAAACGAATTGAATCAAAAAATTGAAACCAAACAGAAAGAACTTGACGCTTTTAGAGAAAAACATAGCGATAAAGAGGATGAAGAAAATCTCCCGGAAGCCGAAAAAGAAAAACAACGTCAATTGGAATCTGAAATTGAACAACTCAAAAAAGCCAAAGACGAAAAATTGGGTGAATTTGCCAATAATGAAAAACGAGTGAAACAAATCATCGACTTGGCACTTTTAGCCAATAATATGTTGAAAGGTGAAAGTTTGAGTATGTTTGTTAAGCGAAGTGTTGAAATAATGAGATAAAAAAAAGCGGGATTCGAACCCGCTTTTTTTATTTTTCGGTTAAAATCTTTTTTGCAATATTAAGATGCATTGTGAAGAGGTCTCTGTGATGAATTTTCAACTCTTCGGCAAGATATTCGGAACTTCTCGAAATAACTTGCAAAATTCCAAGCGTTTGTGACCATAGAACGGGAAGTAAAATTTCGGGATTTTCTTTTGTTAGAATTGAACCATCCTTAATACCTTTTTCAAAGGTTTGTGAAATGATTTTCAATGCAATTTTTCGTTTTTCAAACGATCGTAAAATATTTCCGGAGTATTCTTTTTCTTTATTAGGAACAAAGAATTTATTTTCAAGAACCCAAAGCATGGCAAAGTACCTGGGATTAGTCTCAAAAAATCGATAATAGGCCCAAGCGATGTTCAACATATTTTCAAGTCCTGATTTTTTTCATCGATGGCATTGATTATTGCCTCTTCAATTTTTTCAAGCACTCGATAAGCTACTGCTGCAAAAATATCGTCTTTACTATTGAAATACAGATAGATTGTACGCTTGTTATAATTTGACTTTTCGGCAAAATCTGTGAAAGTTGCTTCATCGTAACCTTTCTCAAGAAAAACAGCCGTTGCAGCATCAATTATCGCTGTTTGCCGCAATATATTTGACCCCGGTTTTTTGCTAAACTTTACCATATTTTATTTGTTTGTATGTTTGTTTGTTTGTTAATTTTTGGTTAATCCATAAATGATAATTCATCTCCTGTGTACAAAGATATACTTTTGCAAAGTAAAAAGCAATATTTCCTTCTTTATGAAAAATTCTCTTACAATATTGAATGTACTTCCTAGGCTTGATTTAACATGTTTTTTTACAATATAAAACTTTAGCGCTATGAAAACATTTATCTCTACCCTTAGCTTTTTATTAATCATCTCGTTTGCTTTTCCACAGGAATCCAATTCCGAAGTACGCTATTTATTTCAGGGACAAAATAATTTATCAGTTTCGGGTTTTGGTGGATTTTCATCATATTTTGGAATGGCCAAAGGAAATGCCTCATCTTATAGTGGCGGCGGTGGAGCAGTTCTTTTCGATTATAAATTTTTTGTGGGTGCTTTCGGAATGGGATTGTCTCAAATGAATTCTTATGCTAATGTACGTTTACATCAAAATTCAGATTTAATCGACGATTTAACCTATTCCTATGGCGTAGGAGGAATGTGGTTGGGTTATAGTTTTAATCATCAAAATCCAATTCATTTCGCAGTCTCTTTAAAATCCGGAATAGGTTCTATCGATGTTTTTCCCCGGGGTTTTGAGCATTTTGATAAAAATATTTTTACCGACATTGTTTATTCCTTTTTACCCGAAATAATGCTGGAAATAAACATGTTACGCTGGTGGCGTCTGCATTTCCAGGCAGGATATCTGTTCACTTGGGGTATTGACAACAAAGTTTATTACAACGAAGCTAATGAACCCAAACGATACTTTAATAAAAACGATTTCTCATCCCCAATGATAGGATTTGGTATGATTTTCGGTATTTTCGGTCCAAAAAAATAAAATTATTAATTCATGCGATTAACGATTTCAACAATATCTGTATTTATATTTTTGTTGTATATCAATTTTGTAAACGCTTCTAATGAAATAACTGGTACAAAATTCTCCGTAAGTGGATACGTAAAAGACGCAAAGAATGGCGAGGAACTTATCGGAGCAACCATTTTTGTAGAAGAACTGAAATCCGGAACAATTACCAATGTTTATGGTTTCTTTTCATTGACGCTTAATCAAGGAAGATATACCTTAATTGTTTCCTATCTTGGTTATGAACCCTATAAGCAAACCATTGATTTGAATAGCAATTTACGACTAAATATCGAACTTCATGCTTCTGCGAAAACACTTTCAGAGGTAAAAATTACAGCCGATGCCCCAAACATTAACATTACACGAAGTGAGATGAGTGTGGCAAAGATGGATTCGAAACAAATTGAGAAAATTCCTGCGCTTATGGGAGAAGTTGATGTAATTAAAGCCATACAACTCTTACCCGGAGTCTCATCTGTTAGTGAAGGTAGTTCCGGGTTCAGTGTTCGGGGAGGAGGCATTGACCAAAACCTTATTATTCTCGACGAAGCTTTAGTATATAATGCTTCCCACCTTCTTGGTTTTTTTTCGGTATTCAATAATGATGCTATTAAGGATTTAAAGATATACAAAGGCGATATGCCTTCCGAATATGGAGGAAGAATGTCGTCTGTGCTTGATATTAGAATGAAAGAGGGAAATCAAAAGAAAATTTCCGGTAGTGGAGGAATAGGAACAATTTCCGGGAGAGCCTTATTAGAAGGTCCAATTTGGGAAGACCACACTTCTTTCTTGATTGCAGCTCGACGAACATGGGCTGATATTTTTATCCCTTTGGCCAAAGACACTTCACTTCGCGACAATCGAATTTTTTTCTACGACCTGAATGCCAAAATCAATCATCGGATTAACGATAACAACCGCATATTCTTTTCAGGCTATTTCGGTCGGGATATTTTTAGAAACCAATTTTCTGAAATTTCATTCGGAAATTCTACCTTCACTAGTCGTTGGAATCATCTTTTTAGCGACAAACTTTTTTCCAACTTAACCTTAACCTATAGTAATTACTTTTATTCACTAGGTTCTGATATCACCGAGGCTAACTCGTTTATCTGGGTTGCCGAAATGACTGATGTTGCATTAAAATACGAATTAGGATATTTTTAAATCCCGAGATTTTGGTGAAATATGGAGTAAACACCATCTTTCATGATTTTCAACCCGGGTTAGCAAGAGGTATAGGAGCAGAGTCCATTATCAATAAAATTCAAATACCTACAAAACAAGCGTTTGAATTTGCCGGATATATGAGTGCCGACCATAAAATATCATCTCTTTTAACATTGAAATATGGACTACGTCTTTCAGGGTTCACAAATTACAATTGCGATTCAGTTTTCTTTTATAACAATCAATATCAATTAACTGATATTAAGGATTATTCCAATCGATTTTATGGGTCATATTGGAATTTAGAGCCCCGATTTGGATTGATTTATTTATTATCGGAAAGTTCTTCCATTAAGGCCTTTTATTCCCGAAACACTCAATATTTACAAATGGCTCAAAATTCCAATGCCGGAACTCCTCTTGACATTTGGTTTTCTTCATCCAACACTGTAAAGCCCCAAATCAGCGATCAGGTAGGAGCAGGCTATTTTCACAATTTCTTCGACAATCGCATCGAAACAAGTGTTGAGTTGTTTTATAAACATATGAATAATACTATTGACTTTAAAGATTTTGCGAATCTTTTGCTTAATTCCCGTATGGAAGGAGAATTGCGCTTTGGTAAGTCTTATTCGTATGGTGCAGAATTCTTGTTAAAAATTAATTTCGAAAAAGTTTCGGGCTGGCTCGCTTATACTTACTCCCAAGCTAAAAGAAAAATTGATGAGGTCAATTTCGGACGCGAATATCTTGCCCCATACGACAAACCTCACGACATTTCGGTTGTATTAAATTATTCGGCAACAAACCGCATTACCCTTGGAGCCAATTGGGTCTTTTCAACCGGAGTCCCGGTAACTTTTCCCGCAGGAAAGGCAATTATTGCAGGTACCCCAATACCTATATTTACCGGCAGAAACGAATATCGTATGCCAAATTATCATCGATTAGATCTATCCATATCCATCAAAAACAAGCCTAAACCCGATCGAAATTGGAGTAGCGATCTTAACATTAGCTTCTACAATCTTTATAACCGTAAAAATGCTTGGGCAATCAATTTCGTGAACGACAAAGAAAATCCCGGACGAATTAAAGCGATTATGACCTATTTGTTCCCTATTGTACCATCCATTTCTTATAATATCACATTTTAGGTTATGGAAATTATTCATCAAATTCTTTCGATAGAAAATATGAAAAAGGCTTTCACAATACTTATAGTCACTATCATTACATTTTCTTGCACAGAAGAAATAGAAATTCAACTCGGAACAACATACGACCGATTGGTGGTTTTTGCTGAATTGACTAGCGATACTACCATTCAAACAGTTTCACTGCATCGAAGTTCCGATTTTTTTAATCCACAAACCCCGGTGGGAATATCGAATGCCGACGTTAGAATTTTCTGTGAAGGAGATTCAGTCATATTTTACGAAAACGATACACTTCCTGGGATATATCAAACATCATTTCCCATGAGTGTTGCTATTGGCAAAATATTCCAATTGCAAATTAAAAATGTCGATATCAATGAAGATGGAATTTTTGAAGAGTATGTTGCAGAATCTGTTATTAACACCGATGGACACGTCGATTCCATTAAATTACGGAAATGGCCACAATTTAATGCTGTCTCCATTCGCTTGTGGGCACAAGATCCTCCAAGCATTGATTATTATCTGATCAGAGTAAAAAAGAACGGCCTGCTTCTTTCTGATTCACTGCGTGAATGGATAATTACCGACGACCTATTTTTCAATGGAAATAATACCAACGGAATTGATATTTATTGGCTTAATCAGCGTTCGGAAGACGAAAAAATACATCTAAACGACACAATCGAATTAGAAATATCGGCTATTCCACAAGATTATTATAAATTTATTTCTGAATGTAGTGATGTTTCAAGATTTCAAACACCATTGTTCAGTTCTACTCCCGGCAATGTACGTTCTAATATTTCTAATGGTGCCGTCGGATTTTTTGCAGTCACTGTGGTTCGTAGAGCCCAGTATATTGTTACAGAAAATGATCTTCTTTTGAAATAATTTATCTAAAATGTTTTTGACCATGCTTCGTACAAAATTGTTACTTTTTGGCTTCATTATTATTTCTGGCTATGCTGTTTCTCAAAAGCCGGTTAAAGCCTATGATTTTTATAATTCTAAAGGAGAAGCAGTTTCTTTTGATCAAGTTTTGACAACATCACTTCAATCAGACGTCGTTTTTATCGGTGAATATCATAATTGTCCTATAATGCATTGGTTTGAGATAAAACTTCTTAAACACATTCATCAGTCAACTAAGAAAAAAGTGATATTAGGAATGGAAATGTTTGAATCTGACAATCAATTACTTCTTGATGAATATCTAACAAACACAATAAATCAGAAAAATTTTGAAGACGAGGTCAAACTTTGGCCAAACTATAAAACGGATTATAAGCCAATGGTTGAATATTGTAAACAAAATGAAATTCGTATTGTCGCCACAAACATTCCACGTCGTTATGCCGCAAAAGTAAATCGTAGTGGTTTTGAAGTTCTCGATTCACTTTCGAGCGAAGCAAAACAATATATTGCTCCCATGCCTATCGATTTCGACCCGGAATTACCATCATATAAAGCCATGACTTTCATGGGAATGGGAGAAAATAAGCACTTAACACATATTGTTAAAGCTCAGGCTATAAAAGATGCTACCATGGCATATTTTATTCATAAACACTGGCAACCAAATTCTATTTTCGTTCATATAAACGGTTCTTTCCATAGCGATAATAGGGAAGGAATTGCTTGGTATTTGATGAAATACAACAACAAGCTAAAGCTAACCGTAATTTCAATTCAAAACATTAGCGACTGGAATAAGATAAACGAAATTGACTTTTCGAAAGCCGATTTTACACTGGTGGTTGATGAAGATATGACCAAAACATACTGATAATGCTATATTGAGAATGATAGCACAATTATCAATAGTATCGAAAGAGCAATACCTATTTTATTTATGCGGTTAAGTTTTTCCTTGAACCAAAATAAACCAATAGTCAAAGATAAAAGTACAATTCCAATATTGTTTATGCTGATTACTATCGAATTATTGATTTTTACCGCGTTCAAAGCGTTTATGAAGAAATAGAGCGAACTAAAATTGAGAATTCCGACCAGAAGTCCTAACAATACGGTCTTAATTTTGAATATTTGAAGCCGTTCCTTTCCATAAAAAATCCAGACTACGATACTGCACAGAGCGGATACCGAAAAAACCATGGATGAAAACTCCGCCGATGTTTTATCGGATTGAATATGAAATGTTTGCATATATTTCACCACACTATCGGCCAACCCAAGAAAGATAAAAAGTAGGGTTGGATAGAGCCACTCTTTACTATTATTTTCCGATTTATTATAAACCGATAGAAACACTGCCACAAAAGCAGCCGTCAACAATAAAAGTTTATCGACCGATAAAACGTCGTTAGCATCAATCCATAAACTCAATGAAATGGGAATTATGAACGACATTTTGGCAGCAATCGTGGTAATGGCTATCCCGGCTTTTTTGGTGGTCTCGCCAATTAGAAAAAAGGTAAAAACATAAATGGCTCCGACTATTGATACCGGAAGCCAAATGTTTCGGTACGATACTAAAATATTAGTCAAGGCCGAGCCGGTCAAAGCAAAACCAATGGCGGATGCTGAAAAATAATTAAGGATAACCAGAAAAATGGCCGGAAGGTTTTTCTTCCCGGCAATTTTAAATATAACTAAAATTAGTGTGGATGATAAAATGCTTAAGATAAGGTGCAACATAGCTGAAAAATACGTTACTGAAGGGTGAAATCGTCAGCATCCGATAGTGCCGGGAAGGTGGATCGCCACTCGTTAATTTTTTCGAATTCTAAGAGAATATCAAGGCGTTCAAGGTTAAAAGGTTTGGTTTTTGCTATGCAATGACCGGTGGGCGCAATCACCATACTTCTGCCATCATAGGCTAAATTGTAACCATCAACGCCAACTCGATTGACTCCAATAACGTAGGCTTGATTTTCAATGGCTCGGGAAATTAAAAGGTGTTCCCAAACCCACGATCTTTGTTCAGGCCACGATGCCACATAAATAGCTAAGTCATAGTCTCCACGATTTCTAGACCAAACCGGGAAACGTAGATCGTAGCATATTTGCATCAAGATTTTCCAACCCCTGAATTCGATGATTTTCCGTTCTTTACCTTTCTCAAAATATCTATTCTCCTTGCCGTAAGAAAATAGATGTCTTTTGTCGTAATATTGGATGTCTCCGTCGGGCGAAATCAAAATAAATCGATTGTAAAAGCGATTATTTTCTCTGATAATAATACTCCCGCAAAGTGCAAAACCACGCTCACTACTTTTTTCTTTCATCCATCGAATGGTTTCACCATCCATTGTTTCAGCTAATTGGCTAGCGTTTAAGGTGAATCCGGTTGTAAACATTTCCGGTAAAATCACCAAATCGGTGGCATTGGCATCGGGGAGAAGGGTATCGATTTTTTTTCGATTTTCAAAGGGATTTTCCCATTCAATGTTAAACTGTATTAGACTAACCGACAGATTTTTCATTATCGTTCAAATTGTATTGGGTGGGTAAAACATACCTGTCGGGATATTTTCCCATCAGGTTCATCGACTGAAATGCGGTATAAATTCTGTTATAATCTTCTTTTCTGTTTTTTGTCGGGAAAATGGGTTCGGATAGGTAGAGTGTTTTGGTTTGATAGTTTAGACCAACAGCTATGATGGGCGTGTTAGTGTTGCTAGCTATAAACCAAAATCCGGGTTTCCATTCTGCTATTCGTTTTCGTGTACCTTCCGGAGCTATCACCAGTGCAAAATTATCCTTTCCTTTTAAAGCATTGATAGTATCAACAACCGCATTAACCGGCTTTTTTCGATCGATCGGGATTCCACCCATCGATTTCAATATATATCCTAAAGGTGGGAAAAATGCTTCTCTTTTAATCATGAAATATACAGGCATAGCTAAGTATAGGCTCACAATCTTGCCAATAAAAAAATCACAATTGCTTGTGTGTGGGAAGACAGCAAAAATTACTTTCCCACTGACGGGCGGGCCTACGATTTTCCAACCGGTAACACGAAGCAGAAATTTCCCAATGAATCTTTTGAGCGACACAGAAAGGTAGTTTTTACTTTTAAATAAAATCTAAACCCTTGAACACAAGGATTTTAGATTAGATCAAAATCACAGCAACATTCTTTTTAAAATCTCTCTACATGGATTTAAAAACATTCCATTTCACATGAATGGTCTATTCATGCAAAATTCCGTTACGATTTTAAAATGCCAAATTTTCCCCTCTAATAATTACGAGCTTTTTCTTCAAAATAGGCTTCGGGATGATTACAAACCGGGCAATTTTTTAAGGCTTTTTTCCCTTTGTGCACATACCCGCATTTGCGACATACCCACTCGATTTCTTCTTCGCGTGAAAACACTGAATCATTACATACTCGTTCGTACAATTTCCGATATCGCTCTTCGTGTTCTTTTTCTATTTTAGCTATCAAACGAAATGCAGTGGCAATTTTTTTAAATCCTTCTTTTTCTGCTATATCGGCGAACTCAGGATACAATTTATCCCATTCTTCAAATTCTCCTTCGGCTGCTGCCAAAAGATTTTCTTTGGTTGATCCAATTTTTCCGGCCGGGTAACTAGCCGTTATTTCTACCATTCCGCCTTCAAGAAATTTAAAGAATATTTTTGCATGTTGTTCTTCTTGAAGGGCTGTTTCTGAAAAGATGGCAGCAATTTGCTCAAAACCTTCCTCTTTGGCAACTTTTGCGAAAAAAGTATAACGGTTTTTCGCTTGCGATTCTCCGGCAAATGCTTTTAGTAAGTTTTTTTCCGTTTGGGTTCCTTTTATGCTTTCCATATACGTTTATTTTTCAATGTAAATTCCTCTAATTAATTGATATCCGAATTGATCGTTGATTTTGTTTACTAGTGGTCCACGAATAATTAGCATTTCTTGCATGGCAAGTCCCGACATGAACTTTACAACTATATTGTCGTTTTCAATTCTGAGACTTTGGGTTGCTTTTGCTATATGATCCCCAACAATTTCGTTCCAGTGATTAATGACTTGAGCTTGATGGATTTTCCTCTTAATCCCCTCAGAATTAATCCATTCATCAATAGCTTGTCCCAACGAAATTGTTTTTTGCCTTCTCATGGCTTTACCCTAAAACTATTTTTAATTAATCACTTATATTAATAATTTGCGGATGCTAAAGTTGATCGAGTGTTTTTTTTTCGCTTACTAATTGAATTTGTCCCAAATTTACTGAAAAAATTTTATAACTCGATTTTATTTTTTCAAGAATGTTTTCTATTCTAATTTTGTTTGCATCCGTTATAAATATCTGACCAAAATTTTCTGCCGATACCAGTTGAACTATTTTTTCAACGCGTTGAGAATCAAGTTTATCAAAAATATCATCAAGCAACAGCAGTGGTTTGATGGATGTTTTCTGTAGAGTATATTCATAATAGGCCAGTTTCATAGCCAAAATAAAACTTTTTTGTTGTCCTTGCGATCCATAACGTCTTAGAGAGCGGTCATTAATCATAAAATCAAGATCATCCTTATGAATCCCAATCGTTGTAAATCCCGATGCAATATCGATGTTGTGATTTTCATACAATAGCTCAAGAATATTTTCTTGATGATGTTGACTTTGATAAGCTATGCTTACCTCTTCGGTTGTTGGCCCAAAGTGATAATAATATTTTTTAAAAGTCGGTAAAAACTCGCTCAAAAAATTTTTTCGCAAGCTATAAATTTCACAACCTCTTTTAAACAATTGGATATCAAACGTTTCAAGTGTTGCTTTATCGTATGTCCGTTGCTCACGAAATTGTTTCAGAAGTTTATTGCGACTTTCCAAGATTTTATTGTATTCAATTATTTTATGCAAATAATTGCGATCATATTGTGATATTAGAAAGTTTATAAGTTTCCTACGTTCTTCGCTACCTTGATAAATTACCATCGTATCAGTTGGTGTTATCATCACTAGTGGTACATATCCAATATGGTCCGAAAACCGCTCATATTCTTTACCATTGAGTTGTATTACCTTTCTCTTGTTACGTTCTACAGCGCAAAAAATTCGCTCCGATAAATCGTTTTTTGTGAAATATCCATCAATAATAAAAAAAGGTTCTTGGTCGCGTATGTTATTGTTATCGTTATTGTTAAAGTAATCTTTCGTTAATGCTAAGTAATAAATGGCACTAAGCAGATTAGTTTTGCCGGCCCCATTATTTCCAATAAAACAGTTGATGTTGGTATCGAATGTCAAATCAGCTTTTTCAATGTTTTTATAGTTTGTGAGCAAAAGTCGTTCTAGAAGCATTCTCTTTTTTTTTTTTTTTGCAAATCTAAACAGTTCAAATTTTATTACCTAACCATTGAGTAAATATCGTTATTTTTGTAAACTCAATGGAAAGTAACTTTGAAAAACGAGTTTTTTACCTTCATTTGACCTACTCAATTATTGAAGGGATCATCGTTGGTGTTTTGGCCTTCAATGAATTTGTTTTAGTGAAAGCTCTTAAAGGCAGTAGCTATCAAGTTTCGTTTTTATTTCAATCCCAACATGTTGTTTTGCTTTTTTCAATTTTTTTTCACGAGTATTTTAAGCGATTTCCTAATCCTAAACCAATTTTAGTTTGGACAGGAGTTTTAACTCGTCTTCCGCTCTTGTTTTTCATGCTATTTCCTTCAACTCTTTTATCAGGGCAAGGAAGTTTTTGGTCGGTTTTATTTTTAGGAATTTTTTGTATTTACTACTTGTCAACACCGATTATTTTCCCGGCTATAAATCAATTACTAAAAAGTAATTATTCGTTTAATAAGCTCGGATATTTTTACAGCTATGCCACTTCCATCAAGCAGTTCGTAACCTTTGTTGTAACGTTTTTGGTTGGTATTGTTTATGACCATGATCCTTCAATTTTTCGTATTCTTTATCCTGTCTTAGGTATAATGGGCATTGTTTCTATTCTTTTTTTATCCCGAATTGAATTCAAAATTACTGACAATAAAGAGTTTCCCAAAGTATTTCAGGATAGCGGGATCATTGCAATTTATCGAAAAACGTTAAATATTTTAAAAACCAACATTGCGTTTCGCGATTATGAAATCGCTTTTATGCTTTATGGAATTGGTTGGATGAGTACTTCGTCAGTATCAACCCTCTTTTTTGCTAAAGAGCTCAATTTGAATTACACCAGCATTGCACTTTATAAAAATATTTACTACATCGTATCTATTTTATTATTGCCTTTTTTTGGAAAACTTTTGGTAAAGCTTGACCCGCGCAAGTTTTTGATTATTCCTTTGTCAGCTGTTGCCGTACATTTCTTTTTTTTGATTATAACAGGATTTTTTCCTGTGCACACTATATGGGGGACTTTTATGATTTACTATTGGTTAATTCCCTCATATTTAGCATACAGTGTGTTTGATGCAGGGATGACTCTTTCTTGGAACATAGGTTCAGCCTATCTCTGTAATGTAAACGAATCAGCTTATTATCAGGCTTTTCACTTATCGCTAACCGGTGTTAGAGCAATATTTGCTCCCATTGTGGGCGTGTTGATCTATGAGAACACAAGTTTTTCACATGCTTTTTCATTTGGCATAATATTCATTTTAATTGCCATTGTGTGGATGTGGCGATCATTGAATCGCATAGATTTCTATCGTCAGTGCTAATCGCGGGTCCGAACAGCAAAGATTGATGCACTAATATTTCTGAATCCTCGCATTCCTTCTTCCACAAAGTAGTGAGTTTCTCCAAAACTGTGTTCAACTTTTACGTACACACTGATTCGGTTGTTTTCGTTGATGAAAATTTTTGTTATTTTACGATTGTTTTCGGAATATTCATACACAGTCTTTCTTCTGCTTAAGACTTCATTGAGTTTATCTTCAATATCATCAAAGCTTGACTCCAATGATTGTTTTGCTTTTTCTTTAAGCCGTTCTTCGTTCATTCTTTTTTTAGCTTCCAAATATTTTATGGCTTGTTGTTGACGCTCCATTTCTTCAACTCGCTTGATGCTGTCCATTCTTGCTTGCTCAATAGCAAGTTTTTTAATATCAGCTTCGATTTTTTTACGCAACTCTTCCTCTTGAACAGCACGAAGACTGTCTGCTATTCTTTTCTGCTCAGCCAGTCGCCGTTGTTGTTCAATCCTTTGTTCGCGAGCTATTTCCTCTTCTCTTCTCTTGATGGAATCGGCTTGTGCTTTTAAACGACGACTTTCTTCAATTTGTGCAATTCGGGCTGCTTCTTGTTGTGCCGCAACTATACTATCGGCATGGGCCTTTGCAAGGGCAGCCTGACGCATTTCTTCAAGAATTCTTTGTCGTTTAATTTCGTCAAGAGCTTGTTGAATGCTGTCGGCAATACGTTTCTGTTCAGCTAGTTTCTTGGCTTCTTCTATTTGGGCTAAGCGCAATCTTTCTTCTTCAACTTTTCGTAAACTGTCGGCTAATTGTTGTTGACGAAGGCGTATTCTTGCTTCCTCTTCTTGTTTCCTTCGTTGAGCTTCTTGCTCCGCTAACCGTTTCGCTTCAAGTTCGGCTTGTAATCTGGCAGCCTCTTCGGCTTCACGTCGGATGCGTTCGATTTCCTGGGCACGTTTTATACTATCGGCTCTTGCTTGTTCTTGTGCTCTTTTGCGTGCATCTTCAATGGCTTTTTGGCGGGCTAACTCTTCTTGAACTTTTCGTAAACTGTCGGCTTTTGCTTGCTCTTGAGCTCGTTTACGTGCATCTTCAATGGCTTTCTGACGTGCAAGCTCTTCTTGCACTCGTTTTATACTATCCGCGAGTGCTTTTTGACGCTCAATTTGTTTGCGCTGTTCTTCCAAAGCACGTAAGCGTGCTTCTTCTTCTTCCTTTTTCCTAGCTTCCAATTCAGCTTGTAAACGTTGTGCTTCTTCGGCTGCTTTTCTTGCTCTTTCTATCTCTTGAGCACGTTTTATACTATCGGCTCTTGCTTGCTCTTGTGCTCTTTTGCGCGCATCTTCAATGGCTTTTTGGCGGGCTAATTCTTCTTGAACGCGTTTTAAACTATCGGCAATTCTTCGCTGCTCTAGCATTCTTTTGGCTTGTTCTTCGTTTTCGCGTCGTTTTCGTTCTTCCTCAACACGTTTTAAGCTATCGGCAACGCGTTTTTGTTCAAAGATTTGTCTTTGACGCTCAATCTCTGCTGCTCGTTGTTTTTCTTCCTGGGCTTTTTTGGCAGCTTCAACTTGAGCTTGAAGTTCTGCAGCTGTTTCCCGATTTGTGGGTGCTGATGATGCTGCCTTATCTTTTACGGCTAAAGCTTTCTCTGCATCATCAATTCTTTTTTGGATAGTTTTAGAGTAGTCAGTATCGTAATCAAAATCTTCTTTACTGGGATGAAATTTTATGGAAGCAACCGGCTGATTAAATACAATGATATCAACCCCTTCTTGTTGTTTAAACAAGATTACCTGGAATTCAAACGGGGCAAAAGGTTCGTAATCAGGATTATTAATAATTGCTTCAGGTACAGTAAGATCGAAACTAATTTTTTTGGTAACATATCCATCTTTGGAAAATGTTAAAAGGTATTTTCGTTGAAAGTCAAGTTCAAATTCAAATTTTCCGCTCCGATTAACCGTTACGGATTGAATTTTGACACCGTCTCTTTCGATTTCAATTTTTGCATTTTCAATTTCACCTTGAGCCGCTTTTACTTTACCAAAAATCACATATTTAGGTTTTTGGCTATAGGCATTAGTAGCCCAAATGCAAAATACTAGAAACGAGATAAGTTTTATCTTTCCTATGATGCTATGGTTCATGACCAACAGTATTCTTTTCCAAATTTAACACAAAATAAGGAAAGTTTTATTGAATTGCAAAATTTTTGAATAGAATAAAAAAGGTCGCTCAAAAAAGGAGCGACCCTAACGAATGAATCTTATATCGCCGTAAGAGTTTATGCTTTCACTGCTTTAATAATCATTTCGAAAGCTTCTGGATGATTCATTGCCAAATCGGCAAGTACTTTCCGATTGATTTGGATGTCTTTTTTATGAAGAGCACCCATCAGTTCAGAATAGCTCATACCGTGAAGCCTTGCTCCGGCATTAATTCTTTGAATCCAAAGGGATCTGAAATTGCGTTTTTTAGCACGGCGATCGCGGTATTGATATTGCATCGCCTTTTCGTATGTGTTTACTGCAACGGTCCATACGTTACCTGAGGTCCCGAAATATCCTCTCGTTCTTTTAAGGATCTTCTTTCTACGGGCCCTTGATGCTACTGAATTGACTGATCTTGGCATATTGCTCTGTTTTTTAGGAACGATTAGTGGTTCTTTTTGTCGAACACTTGGGAACTAAATCATTCGTAGTTAATAACTTACTTTAATCCTAATGTTTTTAAGATGTTACTCATATCCGGTTTGGAAACTATCCCCGGATGGGTGAGCGCACGCTTACGTTTCGTCGATTTTTTGGTTAAAATGTGACTTTTATAAGCATGTTTACGTTTAATTTTACCGGTTCCGGTTAATGAAAACCGTTTTTTTGAACCCGATTTCGTTTTTACCTTTGGCATACGTTAAGAATTTGTCGGTTTCTACTTTGTTACTTGGTTTTCTTGGGCGATATAAAGATTGTCATACGTTTTCCTTCTAGTTTTGGCATTTGTTCTACTTTGCCATATTCTTCAAGAGCAGCTGCTAACCGGAGTAGGAGTATTTCTCCTTGCTCTTTAAACAGAATAGTGCGTCCCTTGAAAAATACATAGGCTTTAATTTTGGCGCCTTCTTTCAGAAAATTCATGGCATGATTTTTTTTGAACTCAAAATCGTGCTCATCAGTGTGAGGCCCAAAACGGATTTCTTTGACAACTACCTTAGCCGAATTAGATTTTTGCTCTTTGGCCTTTTTCTTCTGTTCATAAAGAAACTTTTGGTAGTCCATAACTTTACATACCGGTGGATCGGCAGTTGGTGCTATTTCTACCAAATCAAGTCCCATTTGATCGGCTATTTTTAAAGCTTCATCAATACTATAAATGCCGGGATTTTCAATGTTATCTCCTACCAATCGTACTTTTGGTACACGGATACGTTCGTTGATTCGATGAGTGTCTGTGTTATTATCCCGTCTGCCCTTGTTTTCTTTTGGATTAAGTGCTATGGCTATACCCTCCAATTTTTAGTTTGACAATTCTTTTTCTATTTCGGTTTTAATATGTTGTGCAAATTCTTCAATGCTCATAACTCCTATATCTCCTTGACCTTGGCGGCGAACGGAAACTGTTTCTGACTCAGCTTCTTTTTCTCCTACGACCAATAGATACGGGACTCTTTTTAACTCATTATCACGGATCTTTTTTCCAATTTTTTCGTTTCTTCTATCAATTTCGCCGCGAATTTCGTAATTATTCAGCAAATTTAAAACTTTTTCTGCAAAATCGTTATACTTTTCACTGATGGGAAGGATCACAAATTGTTCTGATGTCAACCAAAGAGGGAATTTCCCGCCTGTATGTTCAATGAGTACGGCAATAAACCGCTCCATTGACCCAAAAGGTGCTCGGTGAATCATCACTGGCCGATGGCGTTTATCGTCGCTCCCAATGTATTCCAAGTTAAATCGCTCCGGAAGGTTGTAATCTACTTGGATGGTACCCAATTGCCATTTACGTCCGATAGCATCGCGTACCATAAAGTCGAGTTTTGGACCATAAAAAGCGGCTTCGCCATATTCAATAATGTAATCCAATCCTTTTTCAGTGGCTGCTTCAATTATTGCTTGTTCGGCTTTTTCCCAATTTTCTTCGCTCCCTATATATTTAGTCCTATTTTCTTTATCTCTAACCGATACTTGGGCAATAAAATCTTTGAAATTGAGTGTTTTAAAAATGTAGAAAACAATGTCTATCACTTTTAAAAACTCTTCTTTCAGTTGATCGGGTCTGCAGAAAATATGCGCATCATCTTGAGTAAACCCTCTTACACGAGTTAATCCATGTAGTTCGCCGCTTTGTTCGTACCGATAAACGGTTCCGAATTCGGCTAATCGAAGTGGCAGATCTTTGTATGAACGTGGGGTTGATTTGTAAATCTCACAATGGTGTGGACAGTTCATTGGTTTGAGCAAAAACTCTTCACCTTCTGCAGGTGTTGATATTGGACGAAACGAGTCAGCTCCATATTTTTCCCAGTGACCGCTTGTTACATAGAGTTGTTTTGACCCTATGTGTGGAGTCATCACTAATTGATATCCGTATTGTTTTTGGATTTTCTTTAGAAAATTTTCAAGGCGTTCGCGCAATGCAGCTCCTTTGGGCAACCATATTGGTAGTCCTTGTCCCACTGCTTGTGAAAACATAAACAATTCCAGCTCTTTTCCAATCTTCCGGTGATCCCGTTTTTTTGCTTCTTCAAGCATCACAAGGTATTCGTCAAGAAGTTTTTTCTTTGGGAAGGTAATGCCATAAACTCGGGTCAATTGCTTACGTTTTTCGTCGCCACGCCAATATGCCCCGGCAACCGATGTAATTTTTACTGCTTTAATCGGTTGTGTTGAAGGTAGGTGAGGGCCTCGGCATAAATCTGTGAAACTTCCTTGGGTGTAGAACGATATTGTGCCGTCCTCGAGTTCAGAGATCAATTCAACTTTGTAATTTTCTCTTTTTTGAGAGAAAAATTCCAACGCTTCATTTTTTGGAACTTCTTTGCGAACGTATGGATTGTTTTGGGAAGCTAATTCAATCATTGTTTTTTCAATCACTGCAAAATCTTCATCGGTGATTGTCTTCCCATCCGGCAGTTCCACATCGTAATAAAATCCTTGTTCTATGGCAGGACCAATTCCGAATTTAATTCCCGGATAGAGCTTTTGTAGTGCCTCTGCCAAAAGGTGTGCCGATGAATGCCAAAAAGCATGTTTTCCTTCTTCATCATCCCATTTGTGAAATTTCACCGAAGCATTGGTGTTTATTTTACGAGTTAAATCCCAAAGTTCATTATTAACAGTAACGGAAAGTGCTTCCTCGGCTAATCTGGGACTTATGCTTTGAGCTATTTCGTATCCGGTGATTCCATCAGGAAATTCTCTCTTATTCCCGTCCAGAAAAGTGATTGTTATCATAGTAATTTAGTTTCAATTTTTTCTAATTGAGATACAATTTCTTGGGTGTTTATGGTAATATTGGATTTCAAATCACTGAAATATTTTTTACACTCTTTACCTCTAGGTTTTTGTTTGCGATAAATGGCGATTTGTTCCTTTGTTGAATGGTTTAATTCGGATATTTGTTGGGCAATTTTTCTTATTTCATCAGTGTTGGCTGATTTTGCACAAATTTCTGTTACATAACACTCAAAGAATAAATCCCCGATTAATTGTTTGACGCCTTTTTTGAAGTGTTTTATAGTTGCCATAAATTTATTGTTTTTTAGATTTCTTCGTTATAGTAAAGTTTGTAATATTTCATTTGTTTTACAGGATCCCATCCTCGCTCAACAAAGTCAGGATTACCATGGACGTACACATGGAAATTTCGGTCAAGTTTTATCACTGGCCGAAAATATCGTTTTGACTTAATGACGGCCGGTTTCGATATGGGAAATTCTTCTGCAAATTCTACGCCGTAATTTTCTTCAAAGTGTTTTTTATATTCTTCAAATGCATTAATAGCTTCGGGATGTCCAATAACTTTTTGATTAAATTCTTCTTGATCAAATCGTTCAGAGGTTTTGAAGTATTCCTGACTACGTTGATTAAAAGCTATTTGCTGTGCTTTATCAACCTGGTTATCTTCGGTTAAAACATCGTTAGAGAATTGCTTACACACTTGAAGGAGAAATTCTGTTTGATAGTAGTTGTCTGATATTTGTCGTAGATTTAAGAAATCAAAACGCCAATAAAGGGCTTCCTCACTTTTGTTAACTTTATCTACGATTGTTATTTTGTAGCCTTGCTCGGCACGAGTGTTGAAGATTAAGCATCCTTTGTCTAGCTTTCGAATATTGATTCCATGATCGAATCCAGTGACAAATTGGTCTTCGCTTCGGTATATTTTCAGAAAGACATCTTTGCTTTCACTTTTGAAAATGCCCAAACAATCGGTTACTTGACCATCAATAAGGCAATTTTTAAAAAGTGCTATGTAGAGTTCTCCGGTTTTGATGTTGGGATGTTGTGAGGTTTTTTGCAACCATTGGGCTATTTTACAGCTGGCTGAAAGGAAGTTTTCGTTATTTTGAAATATCTCTTGCGAATAATTTTTCATGGGATGTTGAACCGACGATTCAACATCAAATTCATAAAAAGCTCCCGGCTTAAAGGATGTTAAAAAGTAGGAGAGAAGTACTTGTTTTAATTCGTCGTCGTTTATTTCTAACTCTTTTTCCGACAAAATCAAGGCAGTTGGTTCAAAACTATTTCCAACCTGATGAATAATAAAGTGCTCCAAGGATACGTTCGAAAAATCCACTCGTAAATCTTTTAGTTTGCGAAGATAGAAAAATTTCGAAATTATTTCACGCTTTCGATAAATTTTAACATGTAGCCACTTCCATGAATGTTTTCAACAGATATTCGTGGTTCTGGTTTGAGTATTTTCCTTAGTTTAGTGATATAAACATCCATGCTTCGCGCCGTGAAATAGTTACTTTCACCCCAAATTTCTTTTAATATAATTTCACGGTTTACCACCTGATTCACATTTTTAGCTAACATAAAATACAATTTACCTTCTTTAGGACTTAGTTTTTCTTCTTTCCCATCAATTGTAAGAATGCGTTGGGTAGGTTCGTAAACTACTATGCCAATTACAATGGTTTGATCGATGCCTTGATACAACTCTTGGCGTCGACGAATGATGGCGCGAATTTTTAAAAGCAAAATCTCCGAATCGAAAGGTTTTGTTATGTAGTCGTCGGCACCCACTTTAAACCCTTGCAGCATATCTTCTTTCATTGTTTTAGCTGTAACAAAAATAAATGGGACTAATGGATCTTTCTCCCGAATCATTTTTGCCACGGTATAACCATCTGTGTCGGGAAGCATTATGTCTAAAATACACAAATCAAATCGTTGCGATAAGAAAGCATTCATCACTTTTGTACCATGATCTACCCAAACAACTGTGAATGAATTCATCTCAAGATAGGAGCGAAGAACAGTCCCAAAGTTAATATCGTCTTCAACTAAAAATATCGAGTATTTCTTTTTCATGATTGATGATTTTATGGATTTGGTTTGGATTGGTTTTGGCAGCGCGGAATTTTCAGATAAAAAGTTGAACCGTTACCAATGCTGCTTTCTACTTCAACAGTCCCGTGCATTTTTTCAATAACAAGTTTTACATAACTTAATCCTAAGCCGAAGCCTTTAACTTTATGAATATTGCCCGTAGGTTCGCGGTAAAATTTATCAAATATTTTTCTACAAGTTTCTCTACTCATCCCGATACCGTTGTCGGTAACGGCGATTAAAAGATAATCTTGCCGAGTTTGTGTCGTGATTTCAACCATAGGGGGATTTTCATTGTATTTTATCGCATTATCAACGATATTACTTAAGGCATTCATAAGGTGATCTTTATCGGCAATGCAGCATAGTTCATCAGAATCGTATTTGAATTGAATTGTACCTGATAGCTCCTTAATCCTCAATTCAAAGCGGCTGATAACTTCATTTACAATATCCACAAGATTGTGATTGTTTAGATTAATTAACACATCGCCCTTTTCAAGATAAGCTATCTGTAGAATTTGATCGATATGTCGATGCATACGCCGAGTTTCCTGTTTAATTATGGAAGTAAAAGTGTTTTTGGGAATATTGTTATCGGTTAGAACTTTTTGCAGTGCATCAACGGCAAGGTTAATGGTGGCTATAGGGGTTTTAAATTCATGGGTCATATTGTTGATAAAATCGGTTTTAGCAATCGAAAGTTTTGTTTGTTTCAAAATTACCATAATGGTATAGTAAAAGATAGCTAATATAATGGTTATCAGTATAAACGTGATAACAAGCAACCATTGTAATGATTTCAAAATAAACTGCCTTTTCCCGGGAATTTTCATAATTAGAATAGGGGAGCTTCCCGGTATAGATCGGGAATATAAATCAATTTGGTAAACATTGTCGTCACTGCTTTGACGAAAATCGGGCGTTGAATAAACTACTTTTCTACTTTCAGGTTCATAAACCGCATATTCCATAGGAAGGTTAAGGTTTTGAATAATTTTTTCTTCCTCAATAATCTCTGGTAAATTTACGGATATGATGCGGTCTATCAATGGAATGTTCTGACTTTGATATTCAAAAAAGATCCACTCTATCCAATTTTGCATTTGGGTTGAATGGTTGAAGGCGATTTTTTGCAATTGATTGATGGTTGCATCGAGTGATAAATATTCCTTTAATGACTCATAATCGGATGATGATCGGTTTTTATTTGCCGAAGCTATCATAACTTTTTTCAGACTATCAATGAGTTCATAAATAGAATCGAGATAGGGTTGATTAACTTCAAAATATTGATGAAAATTTTTCTTTTGAGTATAAAACCACATTGATTCGTTTTGCTCAAATCGATTGGCAATTCTCACCAACATGGTATTGACAGCTGAATCAAATTTTTGGTGGCTTTCGTCGATGGAATTCTTAATCCACACATACTGAATAATTAAAATTCCGACAAGAGCTCCTAAAATAAGCATTAAGTTTATTCGGACAAATTTTGGATACATTGGTTAACAATATAGTTTGACAAAATTATGGATTCGCGTGAAAAAATTGGTTGATATTTCAAATATTTATATTTTTACACAAACTAATCGGAATAATTATGTTAAACATTGCGCTTTTTGGCCCTCCTGGAGCCGGTAAAGGAACTCAAAGTCAGATGCTTATTAAAAAGTATAACTTGACTTATATTTCCACCGGTGACATTTTACGTGAAGAAATCAATGCAGGCACAAAGCTTGGATTGATGGCAAAAGATATTATTGAAAAGGGTGGTTTGGTTTCGGATGAAATTATCGTTCAAATCATTGAAAGTAAAATCATACAAAATCCTGAAGCCAATGGTTTTTTGTTTGATGGTTTTCCGCGTACAACGGTTCAATGTTATATCCTTGATGGGCTTCTCATGAAGCTTAATACATCGCTAACTTGTATGTTGAGTCTTGAAGTGCCTGATGATGAACTTGTACGACGACTACGCGAACGTGCTAAAATATCAAACCGTAAAGATGATAACGATGCAGTAATTCAGGTACGTTTGAAGGAATATTACGAAAAGACCGTTCCCGTTGCAAAATATTATCAGGATAAAAACATTTATTTCCCTGTAAATGGAGTTGGAACAATTGAGGAAGTTCAAAAGCGACTTTGCGAAGCCATTGAAAAATCGCTGGAAAATCGTTGGATTAATTTGATCTTTTTTGGATACCCCGGCTCGGGCAAAGGTACACAGGCAAAACTCATGGCACAGAAATATAATCTTGTGTATATTTCAACAGGTTCAATGCTACGCGAAGAAATTCGTAAGAACTCAGAAATCGGCCGATTGGCAAAACCTTATATGGAAAAAGGTGCCATAGTTCCGGATGAGTATGCCATAAAACTTATTGAAGAAAAGATCCAAGCAAATCCTAACTCACGAGGTTTTATTTTTAAAGGATTTCCTCGAACCATTGTTCAAGCCTACATCGTGGACGGATTATTACGCAAGATGAATAGTGTTATTACCACAGCTATTGAAATTCAGGTTTCGCCCTTAGAAGCTGTGAAACGCTTAGCTTTACGAAGTAAAACTGATAAAAGTCGTACTTACGACATGGACACAGAGTTGATTGTGAGTCGATTAGAAGAATATGAACAAAAAACCATGTTAGCGAGAGATTTTTATGCAAAAAAAAATATGCTACATGTAGTTGATGGTCATGGAACTCCTGATGAAGTTTTCAATCGAATTTGTCAAGAAATCAATTTTACACTTAAAAAAGCTTTATAGACAATGAAGGGCATTTTGCCCTTTTTTTTTAACAATTATACCTATAATTTATATTATGTTAAATATAAAAATTAATTAAAAGGGAGTCCGCGACTCCCTTACGAAACTATTTGTTTTCAACTTCTAAAATACGTTGTTCAATAGCTTTTAATTTATCGCCGTAACCCGGTTTATTTCGAAGTTGGAAATAGATAAGTTTTAATTGTTTTAAAGTATAAAGATCGGTTGGGTTCATTTCAATACACTTCTCGAAATATTCTGCAGCGGTAGCAAATTCTGACATTGCTTTTTCTCTTAGCTCATTGTATTCTTGTTCTTTGTTTATAGGAAGATCATTGGCTTTATTGTTATAATCAGCTCCCTTATTGAAGAAAAGCACACCAATATTGAAAGTTGCATCAAAATATTTTGGATCAATTTCGAGTGCCTTTGTGTAAGATTCTAAAGCCTTGTCAGGCTGACCTTTTTGATCATAAAAGGTTCCACGTGCGAAATAATATACTTTATTATTTGGCTCGGCAGCAATGGTTTTGTCTAAGTAATTGAGAGCTTCATCGTATTGCAGAGCTTTGCTGTAGTGATCAATCAGTAGAAGCATCAGAATTTGATTGTCTTGAACTTTTGATATTCCATCTTTTAAGGTTTGCACATAAGCATCAACATTGCCTTGATTTAGGTGAATTTCTGCGATTTTACGCACCGAAGCTACGGGTTCATAGTTTTTTTCAAGCGACTTCTGGTAGTATTTGATGGCTTCATCCATTTTGTTCGCTTTTTCATAAGACAGAGCCGCATTGAAATAAACTGCCAACTCTACTTCATCGATCTCCTCATACTCGCCAATCTCTGCACTAAGTGCGAATAATTGGGCGGCTTTTTCATAATCCTTGAGTTCGAACTGTTTGATTCCTTCGTTAAATGCTTGGGTGCGGGCAACTTTAAGATTGGTAATGGCATCTTTGACAAATTTTGCCTTTTTATCCCTAAACTGAATCGACTTTTGATAGCTTATGAAAGCTTCCCGCAAAGGATCCGGGTGAAGTTGTTGATCCTCTGGGTTTTTGGATTGAAAGATGTTTTGGTAAATCAATCCGCGATAATACCATGCTTTGTCGTTTTCTTTGGTCTCAGGATGCTGAACCGCTTCGTCGATGAGTTTTTTTGCTTTCTCATACTGTGTTTGCCCTGGCTTAATGCCATAATTATAGGCCGAAATAACATTACGGCTCTGTGCGTTAACTGATACAATGGCTATCGATGCCATAATGACTGTCAATAACTTTTTCATTTGTATTCCGTTTTTGGGTGATTAAAAAGTTTATTCTTGATTGTATTCTTCTTCTATAGTTTCTAACTCGCTGTTTTGCTCAACATAGGTAACGGCAGCAATTTGGTCGTCGTCGCGAAGGTTGATTAAACGAACTCCTTGAGTTGCACGCCCTGTTTGACGAATCGAGGACATCGGAGTTCGGATTGTTAATCCCTTACGTGTAATGATGATCAGATCGTCAGTATCAAGGACGCCTTTCAACGCAATCATTTTTCCTGTTTTTTCCGTAACATTCAGGGTCTTAACTCCTTTGCCACCCCGCTTTATAATCCGATAATCCGCTATGGATGAACGTTTCCCGTATCCATTTTCGGAAACAACAAGAATATCTTCCGACTCATTTTCAACAGCGATCATACCAACAACAAAGTCCTCTGGCTCTAAGGTGATGCCTTTTACGCCTAAGGAATTTCGTCCAACGGTCCGCACATCTCTTTCATGGAAACGAATTGCTTTTCCGCTATAGACGCCCATTACGATATCGCTATTGCCTGCGGTTAACTTTACATCAATCAATCGATCATCTTCGCGAATGGCAATAGCTACTATCCCATTTTGACGTGGTCGACTATATTCCTCCAGTAGGGTTTTCTTTATGATCCCATTTTTCGTTGCCATTACTAAATAATGCGAATTAATGAAAGCTTCGTCTTTGAGATTTTTTATGTTTATGTAGGAACGGATGGAATCGTCAGGTTCGATGTTAAGAATATTTTGAATGGCTCTTCCTTTACTTGTCTTTGTTCCTTCCGGTATTTCATAAACCTTTAGCCAATAGCACTTGCCTTTTTCGGTAAATAACAGTAAAGTGCTATGCATTGACGCAACATAGATATGTTCGACAAAATCTTCGTCACGAGTTGCTGTTCCTTTTGCCCCTACTCCTCCCCGATTTTGAATTTTATATTCGGTGATTGGTGTGCGTTTGATATAACCTAAATTAGAAATAGTGATAACCATTTGATCGTCAGCATAGAAATCTTCGGGATCAAACTCTTCGGCTTGTAAAACAATTTCTGTTTTTCTTTTATCACCGTATTTCTCTTTAATTTCAATAAGTTCTTGAGCAATAATTTCCATCCGAAGTTGTTCGTCGGCTAGAACACGTTTGTAATAGTCGATTTTTTCCAGCAATTCTTTATGTTCTTGACGGAGTTTGTCTTGCTCTAAACCTGTCAATTGTCCCAAACGCATCTCAACGATGGCATTGGCCTGAATCTCGGTTAACGAAAACCGTTCGACTAATCGAGTACGGGCATGGTCCCTACTATCAGAAGTTTTTATGAGCTGTACCACTTCGTCAATATTGTCGGAGGCGATAATAAGCCCTTCAAGTATGTGTGCACGTTTTTCTGCTTGTTCTAGTTCATACTGAATTCGACGGATAGTAACTTCATGTCTGTGGTCGATAAAGTGATGAATTAAATCTCTGAGGTTAAGCTGTTGAGGCTTTCCATGAACAAGTGCAATGTTATTTACGTTAAAAGTAGTTTGCAGCGCGGTGTGCTTATATAAATTATTCAGCACCACATTTGCCACCGCATCACGCTTCAAATCATAAACAATCCTAAGGCCTTCCCGATCCGATTCATCGTTGATATTGCTGATCCCTTCAATTTTCTTTTCAGCGATTAGCTCGGCAGTTTTAATAATCATTTCTGCTTTGTTGACCATATATGGGATTTCAGTAACAATAATTTTTTCGTTACCTTTGGAATCCGTCTCAATGGTTGCTTTGCCCCGTATTACAATTCTTCCCCGACCGGTTTCAAGAGCTTCTTTAATTCCTTGATAACCATAAATAATGCCACCCGTTGGGAAATCCGGCCCCTTAACGTAAGTTGCTAATTCCTGAACAGTGATCTCTTTGTTTTTAATATACGCCAAACAAGCATCGATTACTTCAGTCAAATTATGTGGAGCCATATTGGTGGCCATACCTACAGCAATTCCGGAAACTCCATTTACTAACAGATTGGGAAACTTTGCCGGCAAAACCGTTGGTTCTTTGAGCGAATCATCGAAGTTTAACTGAAAATCGATCGTATTTTTTTCGATATCTGCCAGAAGCTCTTCGGCTATCTTTGCCATCCTTGCTTCGGTATATCGCATAGCTGCGGGAGAATCGCCATCGATACTTCCAAAGTTCCCATGGCCATCAATTAGCGGATATCGCATTGCCCATGGTTGCGCCATACGAACCATGGCACTATACACTGATGAATCGCCATGAGGATGATATTTACCAAGTACTTCTCCAACAATTCTTGCAGATTTTTTATGTGGTTTGCTGGCTGTAATTCCCAATTCGTGCATACCATAAAGTATTCTCCTGTGAACGGGTTTCATTCCGTCACGCACATCAGGTAAGGCACGGGAAACGATAACCGACATCGAATAATCGATGTAGGCTGATTTCATTTCTTCTTCAATGTTGATTTTGATGATATTTTCTCCGTCACTCATTTTTTATCTATTCCAAATTTTTAACAGACAAAGGTACAAATTTCGTTTGGAAATTCAGTAGTTCATCATAAACTTTCTGTTGAATTGTTAAAAGACAACAAAATTCTACCAACAATGAATGCAAATTCACAGATAATGCTTATTTTTACGGGGAAATTTAGTTGAATATGGAGGCAAAGTTTTCTCAAAAGTTGAAAGACATAATTTTATACAGTCGTGAGGAGGCTGTAAGACTTGGCAATACCACTTTAGAACCCGACCATTTATTTTTGGGTTTGATCAGAGATGGAAACAACGAAGCGTTACAACTCTTGTTTACATTGGGGCTTGCAAAAGTGCAGATATATGAATTTAAGGAACGAATCGAACAAAAGTTAGGAAGTAAATCTTCACTCGATATAAACGAGACTGATGAATTGACTTTTAATCATGGGACTACTCGTGTTTTTCGTTTAGCCGTTTTGGAAGCTCGCAGATTTTCTAGCGAAGAAATACTACCTGAACATATGCTTTTGGCAATTCTACGTGATGAATCGGCTCTGATAACAAAATTCTTTTTCATGGAACTTGGAATCCAATATGATGATATACTAGAGCTTGTGAAAAATTCATCGCCTGAAAATAAAATGAATAATCCTTTCGGGGGCTCCGATGATGACGATGATTCCGACGATATGGAGGAAAATTCTTCGACTTCAAAAGGCTCATCGGAAACTCCAGTGCTGGATAATTTTGGAGTTGATTTAACTCAAGCTGCAGCTGAAAATCGATTAGACCCTATCGTTGGTCGAGAAGTCGAAATTGAGCGACTTTCCCAAATTTTAAGTCGAAGAAAGAAAAATAATCCCGTTTTAATAGGCGAGCCAGGCGTTGGTAAGTCTGCGATTGTTGAAGGATTAGCCATACGCATTGTTAAAAGAGAGGTTTCAAGAATTTTATTCAATAAACGAATCGTAACTCTCGATTTAGCTTCATTGGTAGCCGGAACAAAATATCGCGGACAATTTGAGGAACGCATTAAAGCCATTCTGAATGAACTCTCAAAAAATCCCAATGTAATTTTATTTATTGATGAAATTCATACCATTGTAGGGGCCGGTGGTGCCACAGGATCTTTGGATGCCGCCAACATATTGAAACCGGCTCTTTCGAGAGGACAAATTCAGTGTATAGGTGCAACCACACTCGACGAATATCGTCAGCACATTGAGAAAGATGGGGCTTTAGAGCGTCGTTTTCAGAAGGTTATGGTTGAACCTACAACCCCAGAAGAAACGTTACAAATACTTTATAAAATTAAATCGAAATACGAAGATCATCACAATGTAATTTACACAGACAAGGCTTTAGAAGCTTGTGTAAACTTATCAATGCGATATATCACCGACAGGCAATTACCCGACAAAGCCATTGATGCTCTCGATGAAGCCGGAGCTCGTGTACATATTGCCAATATTCATGTTCCTGAAAATATTGTCAAACTTGAAGCAGAAATTGAACAACTGAGAGAACAAAAAATCAAAGCTGTTCAGGAACAAAAATTTGAGAAAGCGGCCAAGTTCAGAGATAACGAGCGTACAAAAATTGAAGAACTCGTAAGAGCCAGAGAAAATTGGGAAAAAGAGTTAACTCTGCATCGCGAAACGGTTGATGAAGAAGAAATTGCAGCCGTAATTGCCATGATGACAGGTGTGCCCGTAAGCAGAATTGCCCAAGCGGAGAGCCAACGTTTGCTTACGATGGCAAAAGATTTACGCGGAAAAGTTATTGGACAGGATGAAGCCATTGAAAAAATAGTAAAAGCAATACAACGAAATCGTGCAGGGTTGAAAGATCCCAATAAGCCCATCGGCACATTCATATTTCTGGGACCAACAGGAGTTGGTAAAACTCAATTGGCTAAGGTTTTAGCAGAATATTTATTTGATTCTGCAGATGCATTAATCCGTATCGACATGAGTGAATTCATGGAGAAATTTTCGGTTTCCCGATTGGTTGGTGCTCCTCCCGGATATGTTGGATACGAAGAAGGTGGACAACTCACCGAAAAAGTTAGACGTAAACCCTACAGTGTTGTTTTACTTGACGAAATCGAAAAAGCACACCCCGATGTATTCCACATTTTACTGCAAGTGCTAGATGAAGGACGACTTACGGATAGTTTTGGGCGACGTATTGACTTTAGAAATACCTTAATAATCATGACCTCTAATATTGGTAGCCGTCAATTAAAAGAATTTGGTGCAGGGGTCGGATTTATGACAGGTGCCAAACAAAAAGCTCTGAATGAACATGCCAAAGGAGTAATCGAAAAAGCATTAAAACGCACCTTTGCCCCTGAATTTCTAAATCGTATCGATGATGTAGTAATTTTCAACGCCCTTTCTAAAGATGATATTTACAAAATCATCGATATTGAAATGAAAGGATTGGTTGACCGCGTTAAAGAAAAAGGCTATAAATTGGAATTCACAGAGTCAGCGAAAAATTTTATCGCAGATAAAGGATTTGATCCCGATTTTGGGGCTCGTCCCTTGAAACGTGCAATTCAAAAATATCTTGAAGATGAAATGGCCGAAGCTATTTTAAAAGCCGAGATCTCAGAAGGCGATATTATAGTGGTGGATTATGATCCTTCCATTGAAGCTGAACGGGTATTGATATCCATTAAAAAAAGCAACTGATGAGCATCTAAAAATTAAACAATTTTCTTTACCATGTGTTATATGGCTAACTGAATTAAAAACAATAAAACTATGGTAAAAGAAGTTCTTTTTGGAAAACAACCCGTTGCTTTATCCGGGAAACAAATTAATGTTGGAGATCAAGCCCCCGATTTCACTGTTATTGGAAACGATTTAAAACCGGTTAGTTTAAGCGATTTCGGAAATAAGAAGAAGATTATAAGCGTTTTTCCATCTATCGACACCCCGGTATGTGCAACCCAGAATCGTACATTCAATAAACGCATTTCTGAACTGGAAGATACTGTGGTTCTCAGTATTTCAGTTGATCTGCCGTTTGCTCAAAAACGATTTTGTGGAGCTGAAGGATTAAATAATATAGTTACTCTTTCGGATCATAAAGATCTTGATTTTGGAAATAAATACGGATTTTTGCTTCAGCCTTTTCGTTTATTAGCACGGGGAATTGTAGTTTTGGATCGAACAAATCGTGTAACATATGTGGAATATGTAAACGACGTATCGCAAGAACCTGATTATGAAAAAGCTTTTAATGCAGTAAAAACAATGAAATAATAAAAAAGCCCGGAAACCCGGGCTTTTTTATTATTATCTACGGTGATAATTATTGCCGTTGTTGTTTTCAAAGGTAATAGTGGAAATATCCATTGAAGAATTATCGTCGTAAGTAATTCCATGACCGGCTGAATACGCAATTCTTGAATTTGAAATGGTAATAGTATTTATCCCGGTATTAGGTAGTATCCCTAAAAGTGTGTAATGTAAGTTAAATTTGGTTTCAAATATAATCATTTTCTTTGAATTTGTTTTGTATTGAATGGGAACGTAGCGAAGGCGTAGCCTGAGCGTAGTTCCCATTCATT
>Ga0208198_1000508_pt1 | contig 42948 bp, 25 predicted proteins | sample AD_JPNTR2_MetaG_FD_184446 | JGI IMG/M metagenome (GOLD analysis project Ga0208198, IMG submission 184446) | Active sludge microbial communities of municipal wastewater-treating anaerobic digesters from Japan - AD_JPNTR2_MetaG (SPAdes) (version 2) | ecosystem: Engineered > Bioreactor > Anaerobic...
CTCAACGAAGTGGATATGCTTAACTCTGATGAAGAGAGGGAATTATCTGGATCGATACCCTTCTTTAGGATTTGATGAGAATTGCGCCCCTCCATTATTACGGTTATATGATTGCAATTAATATTTATATTTTGGGCCGATTATCGCACGTTATGATTCATGAAGTATCGGAAGGAAAAAAGAGGTTCGGCTGGGTGGCTGAATAGTTACGTTTTTTTTTTTCCCGCCTGAATTGAGCACTTTTTTTCCGCAAGCGACAAAAAGATATTTGAGAGAATAAACTTATGTTAATACCAGGACTCAAAGAGGGAATTCTTGTTGGTACTCAAAAATCATGAAATAATTGGCAGAGGGCTAGAGCAATTGAGAGAAGGCCTTATGCCTTTTATTGAGATGGAGCTGAAAGAATTTTACGGACAGAACTGGTGGAATAATGGTATAGAAGCGGTCATTTTGGGCAAGATTGGCCCGGAAGCGCAGGCAAGAGGCCTTCGAGAAGAACGATACGCTTTGCTTGATGTCCAGGCGTTGCTCATCATCATTTGGAATAACTGGTCCAGAGAAATTTTTCAGCCTAAGTTAGGTCATATCGGGAGAAGTTATATTAGCGAATTGAGGGATATAAGGAATAAATGGGCACACCAGCAGTCGTTTTCCGATGACGATGCACACCGTGCCCTAGACACAATGCATCGCCTCTTGGAACTAATCAGGGCCCCTGAAGCAGAGTCGCTTAAATCAAGTGCATGGGAGATAATTCGTCAGCGCTTTGATGAAGAAAAAAGGAGAGAAGTGACTGATTCCGACGAAATCCTATATCAAACAGTAGAGCCGAATATTGAAAAGTCGTTGTCGGAGGAGATTAGGCTACCTACAGATGAAACTCCAAATTATGGCCCTATTTTAGAAATAGAAGATCAACCATCTCAGATTTTATCATTACAAGCTGAAAATAAAAGCAGATTATTTCCTGATTGGAATGACATAAATAATTTTCATAATCCATTGACTGAAGGGGAGCGCAGAATTATTGAGTTTTTGGACGAAGTACTTCCCGATGATTGGATGATTTTTGCGCAGCCATATTTGAATGGCAGTCGGCCTGATGTAGTAATACTCAACCCCAAATTTGGGATGACGATTATAGAAGTTAAAGACTGGAATTTGAAATCATATTGCTGGGAAAATGGCAAATTATGTGTTAAAAAAGGAGATAGGAACCATGAAATTGAAAATCCAATAGATAAAGCAAATTATTATAAATCTATTATCTTTGGGCTACTCGTCCCTCGCCTAGGTGAAGCTGCAGATAAGAACAGAAAAGTATTTGGATTTATAAAAACGGCATTATACCTTCACAAGATGGGCGGCAAAGAAGCAAGGGATTTCTTCAATAATGAAAGATACGCATCTGTAATTGGCTATGATGACTTAGATAAAAATAAGATAAGTAGTTTCATTCGTCGATCTGATTCATCTATCCTAGGAGATTTGCAGGGTGGATGGGTTAAAGAAATATTGTTTTGGTTAACTCCACCCTTTCACAGCAAAGAGCAGTCGCAACTCTTAGAGCTTTCCGCAGAACAAAAGGAGCATGCTGAACCCAAGAGTGGACATTTTAGGCTGAGAGGTGTCGCTGGAAGTGGCAAGACCTTGATTATTGCTTATAGAGCTGCAAACCTAGCCTCGCAAGGTTTTAGGGTATTGGTTGTTACATACAATATTACTCTCTGGCATTTTGTAAGAGATATGGTAGCACGAACACCTTACGAATTCAGTTGGGCAAATATTAATTTTAAGCATTTTCATGGATTCTGCAATGACTTTTTAAATGAATTAGGGGTTCCAAAGCCTCGAGAAAATTATTTGGAAACCATCGTCCCGACTGTTGAATCTGCCTTAAATTCTGCGATGCAGCAAGGGAAAAATTTGGATTATCTCAAATATGACGCAATATTAATCGACGAGGGTCAAGATTTTAAATGGGAATGGTATAATTTATTGTCGAAATTTCTTGCTAAAAGAGACGAATTGCTCTTTGTTTGTGATAAAAAACAAAATATTTATGGAAGAGATTTGAATTGGATAGACGGAGGAATGAGAAATGTCAAGTTCCGAGGTCGATGGAGAGAACTAAAGACGATCTATCGCATGCCCAAAAAAATAGGTGACGCGGCTAACAGTTTTAGTGATATTTTCGGATTAGATAAGGCAATAGAAGTTGAACGCTATGAACAGACTACTCTCTTAAATAAACCACTCAAACCTCACTTTATTTGGAAAAATATAAGTGGCAGTGAATGGTTAATCCAAATAGGAATTGCTTACAATCTAATAAGATCAGCGCAGCTAAGGGCTAAGGAAGGCCATCCTTCAGATATTGTCATCCTTGTTCCGAATAAGAACTACGGAGCTACTGCGATAAAAAGTTTTGAAGACGATGGGATTGAAGCAAATCATGTTTTTGAAGACGATCTTGAAAGGAGGAGCCATAGAAATAAAAAAGCATTTTGGCTCGGAGATAGCCGCCTTAAAATGTGCACTTATCATAGCTTTAAAGGATGGGAATCAAGGCACGTTATCTTACTGATACCCGAAAAATGGGATTTTCCTAGTTTAGACTCACTTGTTTATACCGCGATAACCAGAACTCGTGAAAACATAATTGTATTAAATTGCAATGATAAGTATATGGATTTCGGGGAAAATTACCCCTCAGATTGGGAAGATTAAGATAATGGAGCCGAATTCGCCGGGAAGATCTCTGCCAAGATCTCCTTGGACGTCTGCAGCTCCATGGCCCTGCTTACCATCGGCCTGGCCAGGAATGGGCTGCGCGAGATGGCGGCCCGCGAACTCAAGGCCAGGTGGCCAAGATGAACGGCGGCTTTCTCTCTGCTGGATGCGCGGGAGTTGTTTCGCGGGAAGTCGCTGCAGGAGATCCAGGAGATCACTTTCAAGATCGGCATGCTGGGGCAGTATGGGCTGGAGATCAACGACCTCAAGGAGACACATGCCCTGCGGGCTGCTCGCTGGGGCGGGCCTTCTCGGCGCTGCAGCTTATCTGCATCATGTAAGCCAGGCTTGCAGAGGATCGGGCCGGGGGTGGACATCGGGGTGAAGCTGGGCGAGGTGTGGGGGATGGCGGTGGCGGAGATAAGGATAATCATGGTTGCCTTTCGCCAGAGTTTTAATACAAGCACTCTGCGCGAAATTATATTCAAAGGCGAAAGAGCATCTCGCTCCGATTGAAAACAAATTCTTAAAATGAGTCCCGCCTCACACCGCATTCTTCAGGCGAGTATAGCAGCTACCAGGATGGATGGGCTGATCATGCCGTCGCCGTCAGGAAGCCCGAAGGGCCTAAGGCTTAATCTGCCCAGATAGCCGTTAGCTGCACTGCGCTAGAGCGGTGAGGGGCGAGCTGATATGGATTTAGGCCAGGCAGGCGCCGAATCATTGGTTTCGAGAAAAAAACCCTCAAGATAACCAATAGCTTAATCAAATCATCTCATATAATGAATCAGAAGCCGGAGGGAATTGACTGAAACTGCATATCATTAAAGGGCCTGCTCTTTTAGGAAAGACCAATTATCTGGCAAGAGAAATGGAGCAGGCTCACCGTGAGAGTCCCCTATCATACACCTTTCTAGGGCCAACTGGGGAATTTGTAAAGGAATTCTCAGAATGGTTTTCAAGGCGTCTGCATTTATCTATTCTCAGGAGCAATTTTATGGTCATAGACCAATTTGCTGATGAGCTCTACAGCCAGGCTCACCCTGAGACGCTATATGCAGACAAGCACCTGCTCAGGGTGTTTATTGCCAATATTCTTGGATCTGCAACCCAGAAAGAGTTGGGACCCTTTTATCCGCTCAAAGACTCACTAGGCTTGGTGGGATTTGTCGCCGAGGCGGTGATAGAGGCCAAGGACGATGGAGAAGCTTCCCTGATGGCAAGGCTGGCTAATGATCAGGCCCGATCTATTGTCCAATTTGCTCTTAGGGAGATTGAGGTCGGTTACGGGGCTAACCTCTATGATACCTTTGATGCCTACCTGAAGATAAATGCTGAGGAAATTAGAGATTATATATCTCTCCGATTTAGCAAGAGTCTCTTCCTTGACGGTTTCACCAACCTCTCCTGGGCTCAGATAATATTTCTTTCTAAAATCATACCTCTTTTCCAGGAAGCTTTCATGACATTGGATCCAATATCTATGGATAAAGATAGCTGGGCCAAATTCCTGGAATTGCTGGCGGCGAAGTCTGTAGAGGTCCTTGAAGAGGAGCTTGCATCCTCTGCAAAGGAAACTCTGCCACTGCAGCGGCTCTTGAGAGACCAGGGCTCACCGGCGAAGCTGGAAGGCGATTTCATAAGAGTCGCCTGCCTAAAGGACCCCGAGGAAGAATTGATGCAGGTCTGCCGGGATATCAAGTGGCGAATCGTGGATGACGACATGTTGCCCGGAGAGATCGCTGTGGTCATGAATAACTTCTCAGAGCGGGCACGGGAGTTCTCCAGGAAGCTCGATGAATATGGAGTTGCCGTTAAAGTAAGCGGTGACGAGCCATTATCTAGCAGCATTGCCATCCAGCTTCTAATTCTGCCTTTCCGGGCGGCTTTGGCCGGCTATCCCTCTCATCTGCTCATATCAATGCTCGATCATGGCTTGGGACTGCCGGAGGCTCCGCAATTCGATCTGGACGGTCTGGAAGCTCTGGCTAGGGGGGCCGGGCTGTACATCGGCCCCCGGAGGAGCTCTCTGCAGGAGCGAAGAGCAGAGTGGAAGGCAAAACTGGAGAGTCATCTTGAGGCGCAAAAGAAGAGGCTGGAGGTTCTCTCTCAGGATGATAACGTCTATGACAGCGATCTTCAGGCAAAAGAGGCTGAGATCCGGCTTTGCCAGGAGATGCTGGATAAATCCGGCCTGCTATTCGAGGCTCTGCAAGGGATCGAGAAGTTCATGGAAGAGGGGACCTATCTTGAGCGGTTCAAGAAGGAGCTGGCCTCCTGGATGGAGCCTCTCAAGGTTCGTTTTCTCGACAATGAATATCTGGAAACCGAAGCCCAGGCCCTATCCAAATTTGAGCAGTTGCTGGGCAAGCTGGAGGTAGCGGTCAATATCATGGGCGGCAAAAGTCAGACTCTCCAGGGCCTCATGGCCGTATTGGAGATCTTGATAAGCAGCGAGGAGTACAGGCCATCTTCTCCCCTGGCCAATCAGGTGGAGATCCTGCCACTGCATTCGGCTAGATTTCGCCACCGGTCCATGAAATACGTGGTTGATTTCAATGATGGGATCTTCCCATCTCGCCGCTCCAATCCTCTCTATTCCCTGGATGGCTCTCGAGAGAGCCCTGGATACTACCAGATCAAGGAACGCGAGCAGAGATCAGCTCTCTATTCCTGCTTGTGCTCCTCTTCTCAGGCTGTGATAACCTACCTCTCCGCCTCCCGAGAAGGAGAGCAGATGATGCCCTCCTTATGGCTGGACAACTGGATCTTCGAGAAAACCAATGCCCTGGAAAGAGAGACTGCTCCCATGAGTTCTGCCGAGCTGATGATCCAGTTTGGGCGAGGCATTGCCCAGGGAGGAGAACCGGTCTTGCCGGAAAGCACTCAAAGCCTCGTGGCCCCACTAAAGCTCTATGACGATTCGGAATTTTCCTGGAGGATTGAGGACCTGACAGTTGTGCAATCCCTGGTAGGCAGGAGTTTGAGCTATACCAGGCTTTCTGAGATATGCAAGTGTCCATTTAAATTCTTCCTGCGTCGCATGCTCCGTCTGAAGGAACAGTCCAATGAGCTTTATGAGCTGTCGCCCATTGAGAAGGGAATCACCTACCATGCCGCTCTCAAGACCCTCTACGATTGGAAGCAGGAGGAGAATGCCACATGGGACAAGGCAATAGAAGACGGCAAGGTCAAAGAGGTGGTAGAAAGCATCATGCAGAGGTTCCTTGTGGCCAATACAGTCCGGTCATTGCCGTCCGTCAGAAGGTCCATGGCGGAAGATGCGATCGGCACCATTCAGGGATATCTGGAGTTTGAGAGGGACAATGCAGAAAAGGCCTGTATCGGTGAGAAGACTCTGGTCGAGCTGCCATTTGAACTCAGGCTGGCAGATATGGCCTGCCTGGCATCTGGCTGCGGCGAAAAGTATGGCGATATCATCCTGCGGGGCAGGATTGACCGGATCGACATAAATGTTGCTTTGAAAAAGAAGGTCTACGATCTGGTTCTCTCCGATTACAAGGCCGGCAGCTCCGGGGAATGGGACCAACTGAAGCTATACACTCTGGTGCTGCTATCTCTGGAGCACAAAGACCTTCCCAGGAGTCCGGAGCTGATAAGGTCGTTTTTCCGGAAAGTAAGAGAAAGAAAGATTTCCATGAATCTGGATGCAATTACTAGCCAGAGAAGGATGGATCTCTCCACCAGGCCCAAGTCGTCACTGAGCTTTTCGGATGTGGACAGTGAGCTTCTCCAGACCCTCGATAGAATCTTCGAGAAAAGGGAGTTTCGGCCAGGGAAGATGATTGAAGAAAAGGGAGGCGACTGCTATTTCTGCGGCCTCAAGCAAAATTGTGAGTCCATCCTGAATTGCCGAGGAGGGATGCAGTAATGGAGCAAATGGAGCAGGACCTTTTCATTTCGGCAAGCGCAGGCACCGGAAAGACCCATGCCATCTCCACAGCTTATGTCGACCTCTTCGATCGGGCTTTTCAGAATAATGATCCTTTGGATGCGGGAAATGTCGTAGCCATAACCTTTACCCGGAAGGCGGCGGCTCAGATGAAATCCCGAATTCTGGATATGATAAGGCAGCGAGAGACGGGTGATCCCAAGTGGCAGCAGCTCAAATCATCCATGGCCTTTGCCTGGATAAGCACCATAGACTCCTTTGCAGCACGCATAATCTCTGAGGTTGGCATCTACGCGGGTATAGCTCCGGATATTCAGATCGGCTCGGATTCGAGGATTTCTAGCATATTGGAGCGGTGCATATTACGCGCCTTCTTTGATCATGAGGACTTGATTGAGCCATTGATTCAGCACCTTACTCTGGATGACCTTAGCCTTGCCCTGAAAAGAGCCGTAAAGGAGAAGAGATATGCCATGATGAGGTCGAAGCCTGCGGGAAATGAGGAGGGAGGGCTGCCCCTGCATGCCGATCCCGCCGTGGCTGTGGCCCTGGTTCTCGCCTCAGATGCCTTCAAGAAGCTCTTCGAGGAGGTTTACAGGTCATTCCTGGAGGAGATGCAGGAAGAGAACTTAACCGATTTTGCCGCAGTTCTTGTCGCTCTTAAGGATTTGCTGTCTTCGCCTGATCATGCCTGGATCAAGGAGAGATACAGCCGCCAGTTCAAGCACATCATAGTAGACGAGTTTCAGGATACAGATTCTCTGCAAAAGGAGGTTCTGGAGCTGCTGCGAGGCGAGCATAGCCACATCATCTACGTGGGCGACGCTAAGCAGTCAATCTACAGGTTCCGGGGGGCCGAGGTAGAGGTCTTCTCCCAGGCCAGGGAGGAGGTCAGGTCGGTAAAGGGGGAAGTGAGGCACCTGGAGAGAAATTACCGGTCCCATCCGGATATTCTGAAGCTATGCAATGCATTCTACCCATTGGTTTTCAACTCCTGCGAAAAGAAATATTCGCAGATCTATGAGCCGGTGAATCCTCTGCCAGTCGTTGGAGAGACCGGCAATCGGCCAAGAGTCAAGATACTCTTTGATCCTCAGGATGAAGCGGAGGCCGCAGCGAAATATATCCTGAGCATAGTGGGCCAGCAGTTTGATTTTGTGGAGAGGAGACAATTTGATGGTGAGACAAAGCTGTTAGCTGGCAAGAGGCCTATAAAGTTCAGGGATATCGCCATACTGCTGCGCAAGATGAGGCCGGATAAGGGAAAGGAGTACACCGGCGCCCTGGCCAGGCACGGCATTCCTTTTTACACCGTGGGTGAAGCCGGATTTTTCGAGATTCCAGAGATTGCTGGCATTTTAGCCACGCTCAGGGTGCTGTCCAATCCAGGCGATGAGATGGCCCTTACCTCTGCCCTCATGTCGCCTGTGGTGGGCCTGGATATTCAGGATATGGCCAGGCTCAAGTTCAGGGCCAGAGCAGCAGGAAAAGGAATATTCCAAATTTTGGGCCTGATTGAAGAGTCAGACATAGACCCGGGAAGGATAGATCGCCTCAGGAGATTTCATCAGGTCATGGAGAGGCACATGCCCATCAGAAGCATGATCCGGCCCAGTGAACTTGCGGAGAGGCTGGTGGAGGAGCTGGATTATCCGGCTTTCCTGGCTGTCGAGGACAGCAACGGCCGCAAGTCCGCCAACCTTCGAAAGTTTATTATCACCGCTCGCAGCCTGGACGAGGCTGGGGTATCCTTGCGGGAGTTGATCAGGATGCTCAATGATGTGGGACTGGACGACGAAGAGCAGGCATCCATCGAGAGCGAGGATACGGATGCAGTCAAGGTCATGACCGTCCACAAGGCCAAAGGCCTGGAGTTTCCAGTGGTGATCGTAGGCGATACCTCCTGGAGCCAAAAGGAGCAGAAGGAATTATTGCTCTTTGATAAAGGCGAGGAGGGCATGTGTTTCGCCCTCAATTGCCTGGATAAAGATCAATGCGAAGGCTCATTCCTGGGCAAGCTGATAGCGGAGGAAAAAGACCGGAACTATGAGGAGGAAAAGCGCTCTTTATACGTGGCCACTACCAGGGCCTCGGATATGCTGGTGCTGACCTTCACCAATAAAAAAGGCAATACATCAAGGCCCTGGAGGGAGATGATCTTAGGCAGCATGGTCCAGGTTGAGGGCGATGGGGAAGGGATAGCTCTGGCTCCCGGATTTGAGGGGCTGGTGGAGATAGTCGCTGCCCCGGAGGCGACTGTGGCACAAGCTTCTGCTTCTCCCGCAAGAATTGCTATGGAGACCAGGTACATTGAGCCCGTGGGCTCTGAGACATTCAAAGGATACATTTCGCCCACGGCCATATGCAAGACATCTTCGCCTGGATGGAGAGTGGAAATCGATGAAGGTTACGTTGTGCCAGAAGAGGATTCTGGAGAGGGAGATCGGAGCCTAGAAATGGGCCTTTTTGCCCACAGGGTCATGGAGGCTGTGGGAAATGGAGTCCGGCTGGCTGAGCTAGTGGACGGAGGTGGCTGCAGACTTGCCAGGGGCTTGCGATCATCAGAGCTTGATAAGTCGCAAGTCCAGGAGGTGCTGGGGTACCTTGGAGGGTTGAAAGATCATCCACTGGTAAAAGAGATGGAGGCGGCCCAGGAGTCCAGGAACGAGTCTCAGATCATCAGGCCCTTTGGCAAATATATTCTATCGGGAAGGCCGGATAAGGTGATAAAGACTGCCGAGGGCTGGACGATCCTGGATTTCAAGTTCTCTTCGCCTGAAAGGCATAGCGAGGCCTATGAGTTTCAGACCAGGTTTTATCTCTATATCGCCAGGGAGATCTTCTCGCCGCTGCTGGGGGCGGAGCTGTTCTATCTGAAGGATGGGGTCTCCGTGAAAGTGCAATTGGATGAGGGGGATATCCGGGACTTTGAGAATGATTTGATCCGGAGGATAGAAGAGTATCAGGCGGGCATTTTTATGGAGCTTCAGAATCAGAAATAAGAGGCATCCCTTTGATAGTTTTTAAGGCTCCTGGCAGGTCGAGGTAATTGCGGGCAAATGCTTCACAGAGCAAATCTTCTGCCAGGAAGCCATCATATTTCTCAACAATTTTCACAGGAAAATGCTCTGCCAATTTGACAGGATCGGGTTGTTCAGAGAGAAATTGGCCGTAGTACCCTTGGATATCAGTATCACTCATTTTTTCAAAGGAAAGAGCAATACATTCGTCGCTTACATCCAACTCCTTATACAAACCTAATCCAAGGAGGGTTCTATTTGCGCGTGTTCCACACCAGGTAAACCATATTGTATCGTTTCCATTCCGGAAGAAAGGATGGTGCAAGATATCCGACTCTTGTGCAAAAGCTCTCGCCTCTTGCAGCATCTCTTTTGCCACTTGATCCAGGTAAACGGGCACTCGGGTGTCTGAAAGAATCTCGCGCATCTTCTCATGAATGCGTGGATGAAGATCAGGCCCAGATGAGCCAGAGAATAATGGTAAGCGCCCACCGCGTGATGGTTCTACCAAGATCTCTTCACGATCGAGGTTGATTTCGATGATTTTCCAGCGTCTGCCGGCCAGAATCAAGAAGCCTTCCGCCCCCGTTGTCGGCAATGCGGAAACGGTTCCGATAAGATGACCACGATGCAGCACACGTAATTCCTTTTCGGTTACAAATGCAGAGTAGAATTCAAAGCTTCTGACTATCTGCTCACCCTTGAGGCCCAGAATAATTGTGCCTTCTGGAGTTTGCTCTACCAGGTCATATGCTGCCATGCTGCGAAGGACACGAACCAACGTTTTCTGGTCGATGTTTTTAAATGATCCTCGGGTGATGAGACGTTCAAATAGACTTAATGCCGATGCACCGCCAGCTTCGGCAATTACGCTCATGATTTGCTGAACCAAGGTGGAGAGATGCCAGCGTTCAATGTCAGGAGGCTCGCACCAATGTTCCAGCATAAGTTCCGTCATGGCAATAGCACGGAGCAGTTGTGGGTAAAGGCGGTCAATAGGTTTGGATTGTTCTGTTGCAGCATCTTCAACCACATAAAGCCACAGCTCAGAAGCCTGATCCTCTCCACGACCACTGCGTCCTAATCGCTGTTTCAGCGAAGAAACAGACCAGGGAGCGCCGATTTGGCCAACTCTGCCAATATTGCCGACATCAATGCCAAGCTCCAATGTGCTGGAACAAAAAGTTGCGGTGGGGCTTGATTTTGACCGCAAAGCCTCTTCGGTATCCTCACGCTCGGCCTTTGATAACGAGCCATGATGAATGCGAAATAGACTTGGCCGCCCGGCTCGTAACAGAAGGCGTCCTGTAAGATCTGCATACAGTTCCAGTTGTTGTTTAGTGTTGGCAAATATCAATGCAGTCTTGCCTGCAAAGGCATTGATTAGGTCTTTGGCCAAGCGATAATCGTCAGATGTAGCGATAGATTCTGCATCCTCTTTATTAGTGGAGGCCTCTCCATATTCCTCTCCAGATTCGAGCCGCCGATAGCCTTTGATGATGTATTTTACGGTTTTATTATCTCCACTTTTAATCATCGCGATGCTATCTGGATTCTCCTGGTCAACCCATTTTTGTGCTGAAGTCATGTCTCCGAGTGTAGCAGACAATCCAATGATGCGAACATGATGATTTGCACGTTGTGTCAATCTTGCTAACAGGCTGCGCAGTTGAGCTCCACGTTCTGTGCCGAGAAATGCATGCATTTCGTCGATGACGATAAAGCTGAGATGAGAAAACAGTCTGTCCAGCTTATCAGGGTGATTGATAAAGAGCGACTCTATGGATTCCGGCGTTATCAGCAATACACCACCTGGTGATTTCAACACCTGATGCTTTTTAGATTGACCGACATCCCCATGCCATTTATGCACCGGAATTTCGGCGCGTTCGCAAAGCTCTTCAAGACGACGAAATTGATCGTTGATGAGGGCCTTGAGGGGGCCAACATACAAGGCCCGCACACTGCTTTTATGATCTTCGACTATCTCGGAGAGGATAGGAAGAAATGCAGCCTCTGTCTTTCCTCCAGCCGTATTCGCTGAAATGATGAGATGCTTATTGCCTCCAATTATTTCGTGGATGGCATCTACCTGGATTGAACGCAAGGCAGTCCATTTCATTCGGTATAGCTCTTCCTGGATGATCGGATTTAGCCTCTGGAATGCGCTCGGTTCATTCATTTAGATCGCTCGTTAAATCCGAAATGTTGCCAACTCGTCCTGTTCGTCATTGGATGGCACTTGGTTGTCATTGTCTGCAATAGCAAGACTCTCTGGATTTATTGATGGCTGAATTTTGGTGCCACTAAGCAGCTTCTTCCAATCGGTACCGGGATTTTGCTCTAATACAGAAAGAAAGCCGACAAATCCTTTTGCAGCATCACGAGGTGTCTGATAGAATTCCGCACCTAGCGTCTGAACGCAATGCTGGATAAATGCCTTGAGCGCCTCATCAGGCACGAGGTAACGTGAAACGTCGCCCGATGCATAGACCTGGCGAATATTATGCAACAAAGCGTAGAGATCTTCCACAGTTAAGTTTTGTAGTCGGATGACGGGGTTCGAGTAATCTCGCAGACCATCGACAGCAAAAGTATTATTGGCTAATCGCGTACTAAAGGCTTCATAGCTCATCAATCCACGCCTTCGATCATCCATAAATATATCAGTTCCTGCAAAGACCACACCTAGTCCTTTCACACTACCTTGAAGGCAATCGTTGTAGATTTGAAGGATCATCTCATAATTTGCATCACGTGCTGATTTGCTGTTGAGTCGCTGAGCCAGTACACCCATTTCATCCACATTAACCAATAGGCCAGCAAAGCCAGCAAGACTAACAAAGGCTGCCATGAGTTTCAAATAATCATAGATATTTTGATCACCAATGATCGAACGTACACTCAAATCTTGGCGTGCCTCTGTCTTTGTGGAATATTCTGCGCGCAACCATCGGAGTGATGCGTTCATAAGGGCATCATTTTCCTGCTGATATCCTTCCACATATTTATTGACGACAGCAGCGAAATCGTAGCCACTGACGTTCTCTTGCAGCGGTTTCAAACGTCTGTAAATTTCTTTTTGCGGATCACAACCAGTTTCTTTCGCTTCAAACTCAACGTCAGATACCCACTTTTCGATTAATCCTGGCAACGCACCCCCGTCGTGTTTGGCTCCTGCTGACATATTTTTCATCAATTCCGCGTATAATGATCGTGCTTGTCCTCCAGATGCATGCAGGCGACGCTCTGGAGATATGTCGGCCTGGACAACTACGAACTTCTTTTTTAAGCCCAGAATGCGGGCTAGATTCAGGAAAAAGCTTTTGCCGGAGCCATAGCGACCGATAATGAAACGAACTGCAGTGCCACCTTGTGCTATTCGATCGAGATCGCTCAGGATCGCAGCAATCTCATCTTTGCGACCGACCTGAATATACTGAAGACCAATGCGCGGTACCACCCCAGCACGCAGAGACTGAAGAATTGCATCACGTTCACGAGGTTTTATGGCTATCGCCATGCTTATACCCCCACCAAGGATTGATTGACTTTGTACATATTATCCTCTTCAACCAGGATCTCGTCACCAAGACTATCATAGGCCCAGGTGTTAATGGTATCTAACATACCTGTACGCATTAATTGATGTCGTTTTGCCAGTTTGGTGAGGTCATCCGATGACCAGACTTGCTCTTTCATTATTTCTGCCAGAGGTGCATGGTAGCGCTTATCCAGTGCCGCAAGCTGTTCCGTTAAAAATGGCAAGCTGGAATTTATCGTAGATGTAACTGCCTCCGGCGCAGCAGAAGGCTTCACTCTATCAACAGCATCAAACTCATCTACTTTGCTTTCAGTTTCGCATAGCGCCTGTCCAAGAATGCGTGAGACTTCCGCAGTCTCCGCCATAATGCGCATCAATGCCTCGTTATTAAGAGTGATATCTACTGGCTTGTCAACAGGCATCTGTTCGCGCTGAGGGATCGCTTCGCCAACATGCTCTTCACGTCGAACCGTTTGAACTTCCACGGGCTGGCTGCCGGATTGGCGCAGCTCAGCCAACAATGCATCTAAAGGAGCCTCGATTTCGAGTGCCTTATAAATGCTCTTCAGCGATGAAATTTCCTTGCGATCGATAGTGCCATTGGCAGCAGCCACTCCAATCAGGTATTTCCCGATCATGGCACGCTGATCCAAAGTTAATGCTTCTCGCAACGACTTACCAAGCGAAGAGATGGATGGCGGCTTCTTGCTCAACAATATTCCATAGGCTTTCAAACGTCTTGATTCATCTGATGAGAGCCTGAACTGATCATCTAAAAATCGTTCGATGTGGGCGAGTTCTTCCAGGTCGATTGTCCCATCAGCCGCAGCAACAACCATCCCCAATTCCAACATGCATAATGCAGCACGATAGCCGCTCTCTTTCTGCAGGGCAGCACTGCCCTCCGGTTGAAAGAGCATAACCTCATCCGACCAGTTGTAAGCCCTTCCGGTAATCCGTGCATCCGGGACTATTGCAAGCCCGATATCTTCCGCTGTCTGCGCCAATGACCGGCTTTGTGTGGCCGTCAGTTTATCTCGTGGCTTAAATCCCTGAATTTCCGCAAGCTTTGCTATTGAAGCGAATGAGAATCCGTCATCACGGGCTTGCGTTGATGCTATCTCTTTCCACCGTGAAGTATCTGGATGGTCTACATCTTTGCGCAATGCAAGAGGCAGTGCTTCCCACGCTTCGCGTGTTGAAGTATCCAAGCCTTTGCCTACCGCGCGACTGAAATCCCTGAGCTCTTCTACGCAAGCATTCCAGATCTGGGAGAGATGCACGAATTGACTCTGGAAACCCAATACATCGGGAATTCTGACTGCTGCAAATGCAGCAGACGAGTGGCCCAGCTCCATTAAACTTGGACTTACAGGATGATACTCAATCAGCCGCTCTCTTTCTGTTGCCTTGAGCATCAAGCCTTCATCAAATCGCTCCCGGTACTTTTGCATAAAGAGTGACCTGAACTGCTCTGGCGCACGATTGATGACTACACTGCGCATGGTCCTGACATCCTGCCTAGCCACTTCGAAAGCCCAGCGGTCTGGGAGTGGAAGATTGTGCTGATAGAACCAGGCGAGAATGACAGCAAGTAGATCTTCGGAATAGCTATTGAGCGGTGCCTGGTCGAAACAAAGCGCAAATCCATCATTCGTTATGGATCTTAACCCCATCCGGGCTGCGGAAAAGGCGATGAAGCGACTTAAATATCCATTGAATGATCCTGATTCTGGATATCGGCAAAGCAAACGAACGACTTCGGGAATGATCAGATCGACATCTTTGCCGTCAATGAAAACCCGCCGTTCAAGTCCATAGAAATAAACGAAGGCATAACCGATATCATCTAATTGCCCCTGCTTTCCGCTTGCCAGCCAAGAAAGATAGTTTCCTCTTTGGCCAGGGGTCATGTTCTCATATCGCGGCCAGTAGCCGAGTGCACCTATCGGCTCAGATATCGGCTTTCCAACCGGCAAATTTTTTTCAATGCAAGATGCTTCAGCTATTCGTGTCTTTCCGGCTGCCCAATAAGTCATCGGATGCTCTATGCGGTAGCTGGCGACTTCAAGCATATCATTGTAAGATGCCCACTGAACTTCATTTGTCCCAGGCATTGTCGAGCGATTGATCGAGCGGTTGAAGTTGTATTCAACGGTGATAACAGGACCAGGGATAGATGAGGTGACCGTTGGCATCGATGAGGATTGCTGCGCCGCAAGTGTTATATTTCTAGCAAGCGGATCTGAAGAATGATTAGGTTCTGGCAACTTTTTATTTGATGATTTTCTCGATCTCCAGATAATACCACCGATAACTGCTATCGCAAGGGCAGTGGGCCAATGGTTGGCCAAGAGTCCCAACCAAATCAGTATGGCCATGCAAGCGATTAGATACCAAATCGCTTTTTTCGTAATGCTCGATGGCTTAACATCCTTGCCTTTTGTCATTGTAACATCTCCTGCGCGACTGTAGATCTGTAACTAAAAGGTGAAAAAGATTTTGCTGTTCAACTGCCCTCCATTAATTCAAGTAATTCCTTGACATAATCTGAAGCACCTCTCATGAATCGACGTCCATACTGATTTTCTGTAAAACCTGAATAGACAAAATGCACCTCTTTTTTTGCACGGGTCATGCCCACGTAAAATAGCCTTCTTGATTCTTTTATCTCTTCAGAAGTTTTTGCTCGCCAGGAGGGAATCCTTCCTTGGTCCATACCCATCATTATCACAACCTCAAACTCTAGTCCTTTTGCGCTATGCAAAGTAATTAAGTTGAGGTGATCTTTATATCCAGATTGGCCTGCAAAAGAACCAACTGTAAAATCCTCCAAGATAGATCCTTTCTCGGATGCATTTAATAGTTTATCAAAGGCATTCGACTCGTCTCTCATCAGAGTCTCCTTGCTAAAAGTTGGACCTAAGCAATGACTATGCATTTCAGATAACCATTCGAAGAGTGGCATGCTCGATGATCTGTGGGAAAATAGGAAATGCACTAAATTAACCTTGAGAATGTGTTGCTCTTTATCATTAAAACTTGATCGATTAAACCGCTTCCACATCTTAATAATACTATCAAGCGATGGAACGCCTTTTATCCAACCACTGCTGCACCAACTGGCACAATCTTCTAGCCAATGAATTAGAGGCGTTTTTCTGTATGGTGCGCCGTTATCAATTCGAATAAATTTAATGCCTGCAATACTTGCATGTTTTGCGATAATGTCTCCATCATTCTTATCCATATATAGTACTGCAATATCCCCAAAATTACGTTTCCCATCTCTTTTAATTGATTTAGGTATAATAATGTTACATATTTTACTAGCCTGATCATTTATTCCATCCGGGCACTGATGGAAATACAGTGAACCTGAATAACCTCCAACGAATTTATAACCTCTATCCTCACCTAACGTTATTTGAGATGCTTGAATAATATCTGATCCACATCGATAATTAAATCTCAAAGGTATTGTCTCAATCCCAGGTAAATTGGAAAGATCCCTTAAAAGTTCTGGCTTGGCTCCAGCAAAACCATAAATTGATTGATCTGGATCACCTACAGCAAATAGGCGCATTCCGCCATTTAAGCATAGGCTCTTTACTATCCTATCCAATGGAATACCAAGATCCTGATATTCGTCAACTACAAGTACCGGGAAACGTGCCCGAACTGCCTTTCTTATCCAAGGCTCTTTTTCAACTAAATGCATTCCTAGCAATACCATATCCTCAAAATCTATCAGACCACTCAAACGTAAACCTTCCTCATATTTTCCTATTAGCTTCGCAATTTGTGGTGACGTTTGCCATTCAGGTTTATCGCGATCTAAATAGGTGCGCCGATAATATTCCATCTTCGTTCTCCATGGCGAAGGATTTTCTTCAGGACTTACGGTTTCAGCTAATGCATGTTCAAAATTTTTTTTTTGTTCACTTGGGAGTGCTACATTGAAAGGATATGGCAAAGCCACGCCTGCAAGCTTTCCGTAAGGCAATAAGATGACTTGCAAACAAAATGAGTGCACAGTTCCGATAAAAATATTATTATCTTCCTGCACACCAAGATTCATTAGCTTGCGCTTTAATTCATGGACACATTCGGAATTATAAGTCAGGCAAGCTATACCTCTAGGAACTGTGACTTCTTCTGCAAGCATTCTTGCCACTTTGATAGTAAGTGTTTTTGTTTTTCCACTGCCCGGTCCAGCCAACACAACACAATTACCTTCGCAATTATATGCTTTCCATTGACCTGGATTTTCGCGCAGATCCTCCGCTGCATTTAAATAACGCATCTTTGGATTAGCGACATTTATTAGAGACATAATCGATAGCATCCAATATATAATTCGGATAAGAAACACCGCTGATATTGGATGAAAACCTTTGTGCGAATCGTCCCTTACCAATCTCTTCAATATCTTTCAAAAAACGGTCTATATCTAACTCATCGGGTTTATCGTTCCATACGGTTGCTCTTTTTTTTGCAGCACCATTATCTGAAAGCTCAATTATTGTCTTGCATATACTTTTATGTTGGCCGCATTTAAACAAGTCAACCTCTAAAGTATGATCATTTAGGAATAAACCATGAGCTTTTCCTAATCTTTTAACTTCATCTGTGCTTATGTTTGTGAGGTCTTCAATAGGCTCGAAAAGTGGAAGCAATGAAATCAATCTTTGTATTCCTATACTTATTTTTCCTGTTTGCGGATCATTATCCGTTAAAACTGCGAATGGTTTATCTAAGCCTTTAGATCCAAGAAATTTTATGTATGGTGCAAAATTAGTGCCATGTACTGAGCAAACAGTAATACCTAGTTCATCAAGATTTTTTCCTAATAATTTGCAAATAGCGGGAAGGATATATAATTCTGATTCGCCTTCAACTAATAGTATACCCCTAGCGAAAACGATTTCACCTCTACTCACATCAATGTACCTTTCTAAGTCAACAATGTCGTTCTCAGAAAGTTCCAAATTGGAGGTAGAAACTCCTTCGGTGGCATTTCCTTCAACAGTCTTCCTTAAGGCGATCAAAGATCTGATTGGAGAAACACTTACTATATGTGGTGAATGAGTCGTGAGGATGAGTGTCGTGAACTTTGAGTGCTCACATTCGTCAGGCTCCTCAGATTGATTTGTTCTTGACCTGAGGAGTTTTTGAAATACTAGTCTTTGTAGATGAGGATGCAAGTGAGCTTCAGGTTCTTCAATTGCCAAAAAAGTATGATTTCTTTTATTTTGATCAACGAGTTGCTCTAGTTCAAGAATTCTTAATGCAATATAGAGAAGGTTTGTTGAACCTAGACTTGCCTCATTTATTCCTCGCTTTCCGTTATCTATAAATAATCTAAGGGATCGAATTAATTTTTCAGTATCGGCCGGGGTGAAGCCTAATTTAGTTTCAAACGCTTGATAAGATCCTACTAATTCTTCCAGCTTGGTAGTAATCCTTTCAGCTAGGCTTTTGATCTCTACGACTTCTGTAATTCCATTATTGGCTGCAGATATCTTACTGGCTATTGAAGAAAGAAGATCGGGAGAGATTCGACTCGATGAGTCATCTAATAATGGTCTAAGTGGAGAATATCTCCAGTTAAATAAATCTGATTCTGCGTCTCTCAGTGCAGGCATTACATCTAAAGGCATGCGATTGCGGGTGTCATAACTAATAACTTTTTCCGGACTATCGCCACCGTAAACAAGAAACTCATAATCTGACTCCTTTTTAGGATCATCCGAAAGGCCGGAAATCGGTTGAAAAACGTAGGATAATCTTGAGATCATTGGATCGTGATTCACCAAGCAATCCGCTAGAATTGATAATAGATTGTCATCGTCATCAAAATCAGATATTTCAATCGAAATTATTATTTTGTCCTCTTTAGATAAGGGTCTCGAGAGCCCATCCCAAAAGTCCTCAAAACCTAATTGGCGTGCCGTATCAGGCAGTGAAGGGTCCAGAATCAAGCGAAGCGCGAATAAAAGATTCGATTTCCCTATCTTATTTTCGCCGACAATAACCGATTGATCACTGAGAGAAATGTCTAAATTTTTAAAATTACGAAAATTTTGAATTAAAATTCGGGATATTCTCATTTAACCTTCCTGCCCATCCATCATTAGTAGCAATAGCTAAGAGAAATAGTTTTTGGCAAGTTCATCCTCCAGATTATTAGGACAACAAATATCCACGAATAACGTGCTTGGAAGACGAGCATCTCATTCGACCCCATTCTCTTCTCACCAGGCAGCCAGCGCTACAGAAAGAACCAGATCATCCTGATCCTTCTCCCTCCAGGCAGAATAGCCGTCGTGCGCAGTCATTGGATAGATATTCATCTTGAAGTCCTACACTACACCCTAACCTTCACTTTCTTTTGATGCCTTTATCGCCCTCGTGAATCAGCAATCCGCCGGCTCAAATCGCACTTACCAATGAGATCGATCACAGACTCTCCCCCCTCCGCCCTAGTAAGTCATCAACCCGGTCTGCCATTGCAAAGGATCGCCATCAGAAGGGCATAAAGTTCAACCACGATTCAAAAATTACCTGTAAAATAGCGCTGAGGGTGAGATTTGAACTCACGAGGTGCGATGCACCACTGGTTTGCCCGTCCCGTCCTCCCGGAAGAGGGCGGCAGCTCAAGACCAGCGCCGTAGGCCGCTTGGCTACCTCAGCACGCCCGCATACTTGATCCCGCTAGATCTTAAGCCTGACGATCCCCTGCCCAAAAAAGCAGCTAAGAAGCCCTCGCAGTATCCTCAGGTCGACAATCTTTTTTATCTGCAAGGCATATTTTTCTCCAATGCTTATAAAGAATGTATCCATCCTTCAGTCCAGCCGCCTTCTGCCAGGGCAGGATATCAGAATCGAGGAGGGCAAGATCGCCCAGATCGGCCCCGGCCTGCCCCGAGAGCGCAGCGATGAGGTGATAGAGGGCAATGGAATGCTGGCCATCCCCGGCCTGGTCAACTGCCACACCCACCTGGCAATGAGCCTCCTGCGGGGCTATGCCGACGATATGGAGCTGATGCCCTGGCTGGAGGAGAAGATCTGGCCCCTGGAGGCGCGGCTGACTGAGGAGGACATCTACTGGGGGGTGAAGCTCGGCTGCCTGGAGCTGATCAGATTCGGCATCACCTGTTACAATGATATGTACTATTTCCCGGATATGACTGCTGCGGCGACAAAGGAGATGGGGCTGAGGGCGTTTATCTCGGGCGTGGTCTTCGATATGAAGCCCGAGCTTCTCTCCCAGGTCGAGCCCTTCATCCACAGGTGGAAGGATGATGCGCTGATAAGGCCGGCCGTGGGCCCCCATGCTGCTTACACCTGCTCAGAGGAGACCCTTCTCAAGGTGAGAGAGATCGCAGAAAAGCATCAGGTGATGGTCCATATGCACCTCTCAGAGACCCGCAAGGAGGTGGACGGATTTCTGCTCAGCCGGGGCATGAGCCCGGTGGAGTACCTGGACTCGCTCGGCCTATTGAACAGCCGCCTTGCCGCCATCCACTGCGTCTGGCTCTCTGAGGAGGACTGCTGCCTCCTGGAGAGGAGGGGGGCCAATGTGGTGGCCTGCACTGTGAGCAATCTGAAGCTGGCCTCGGGCATCGCACCGCTGAACACTCTGATGAAGGCCGGAGTGAATGTATGTCTGGGGACGGACAGCGCATCCAGCAACAACAACCTCAGCCTGTTCGAGGAGATGAAAACAACAGCCGTTGTGCAGAAGAATGCCTATCACACCCCTGCCGCCTTCTCTGCGGAGGAGATCTGGCAGTTCGCCACAGATAACGCCTGCCGGGCATTTGGATTGAACAGCGGAATCCGTGCCGGGGCCAATGCCGACCTGGCCTTGATCGACCTGAAAAAGCCCTGGTTCGTCCCCCGGTCGAATATCATATCCCATCTGGTCTACAGCATGGCAGGGGGGGTGGAGACCACCATCGTCAACGGACGGATTCTGATGCAGAACGGCATCATACCGGGGGAGGAGGAGATCCTGGAAAGAGCACAGGAGCGCTTCCAGAGGCTCTCCTCTGAGGATTAGCATCAGCAGCCACTCTGCCCATGATCCTGATTCTCTATCGCCGCCTTCTCCTTCTGCTGCTGCCGGGGGAGATATTCCGCCGGTAATAGAGGAGGCCTGCTGCCAGGACCAGGACGAAGGCCGCAGCAGCGGGCAGAGCAGGCCATGCCCAAGGGTATGAGCTCTCCTTCACATCGACCAGGAGGGCGATCTCTTCCTCTCTCTCTCCTCCCGGGAGGATTGCCTCTCCCTCCCCTTTTAGGGCGGCAGTCAGATAGGATATGCTGCAGGGAAGGGGCGCATATCCTGCAGTGGCATTGGCATCAGTGAATACCATAAGGTTGATTGATGCCATAGATCCGGCCTCAAGGCTTGCCAGCCTCTTTGGCTCCTCCTCAGCCGGCGAATCCTCTCTCTTCAGAAATGGCGGAATGGGCTTTGCCCTCAACTGCAGATCGAAGGCGCTCTCATCCCCGCGATTGGCCAGTACCACCTCCAGGACTGACCTCTCTCCTGGAATGGCTTCTCCCCGCATCTCTTCGATCTCGATTCTTGGCCCGAGGGCGACCTTGAGCGGCAAGGGAAGCTCCCTGGACAGCTCTTCATAGTTGAATATGATATAAGGAGCCTCCTCCTCACCCGATATTGAGACCCTCTCCAGATGAGTGTAGCCCAGGCGCAGCCGGGCGGGATGGATGCCCACCTCTGCCCCCTCTGCCAGGGCCATGAACTCAACTGCAGTGCTCTCCCCCGGAGACAGGGAGCCTGCCATCTGGGGCCCGGATAAGAGCTGGATCCTCCCGTCATCGCAGACGAGCTCCGCTGTGATGCTGCAGGCCTTTGCCGGATCGGGATCCATCTTTGCCGCATCTCCCTGATCGGAGGCATTATTGAGCAGCAGAACGGCAATAGTAGAGGGGCTCCCCAGATCCAGCCGGCCCTGGATAGCTGAGACCTCGATTGCAGGAGCGTTGCTCTTCCTCTCCTCTCCTCTGTCTGAGGCGCAAGCATCGGGAATGAGAAGGCTGAAGGCGAAAAGAGACAGGATGAGAGCAGCGAGAATAACAGTTGCAAAGGCAGACCCCGGCCCCTTTCTCATAACACCCTCTGGGGATGTGCAGCCTTTTAGCCTTTCTGGCCAGATAAATAATTGCATTTAGATTCATATTCATATTTATTATATTTTAGATCGATTCCAGGGCACTTCGCAGCCTCTCCTTGCTCCGCCTGATCTCCTCCCTGCTGGGGGAATATCCCTGCTGCTCTCGTCTTACCTCCTCCATTGCCTCGGTTAAGGCGGTCATTGTCTCAACTGACCCCGGACAGGAGGGGTTTACCACCACCTGGCGGGAGGAGCCGTAGACCCCCAGAAAGGGAAAGATACGGCAGGACCAGGGGCGGGCGGAGTAGATCTTGCAGCCCTCTGCCCTTTTGTCGTAGAACTTGCAGGGCAGAATATGCTTGAAATTGAGCACTCCCGCCCTTTTGGGATCGGGAACGGCATACTTTTTCAGGGCCTTGCTCAGGGGGATTTTGAGATGCTTTGCCAGTTGTACAGCATCCTCGGGCCGCAGGCGGATGGGATCTCCAGTGGTGCAGCAGGTCCCGCACCTTTTGCAGCAGAAGAGAATGTGACAGGCCATGCGGGTATAATCGGCGGAGGTGTACTTCGGCTGATCGGGCTGCGGGAAGACCTCCCCGTCCGGGAGCATCATGGCCCGGTAAAGCAGAAGGGCCACATCTTTTGGATTCATTTTCAGATCATTTCTTGGATCCCCTTCTCTCCTCCCTTCTATATCCCCTTCCCCCTTCCCTTCTATATCCTCTTCTCCCTTCCCTTCTATATCCGCTTCTCGCTTCCCTTCTCTATCCTTTGCTGTATCCTCTCCCGGTATGGACATCCTTTTTTAGATTGCCCTCTCCCCTTATAATATGTCCCGCGAAATCGTCCTCATCGGTCGGTCCAATGTCGGCAAATCCACCCTTTTCTGGCAGCTCACCGGAACCCGGGTCCGGCTGGGCAAGAGGCCTGGCATCACACTGCATCCCTTCAAGGCCCAGCTTGGAAAGGTCTATTATGTGGATATGCCCGGCTATGGATTCATGTTCAAGGCCAGCCGGGCGGAGCAGGAGAAGACCAAGGACCTGATCGTCCATTACTTCGAGGAGCACGCCAGTGAGATCCTCCTGGCGGTACAGGTGATCGACGCCTCATCCTTCCTGGATATAGCCGACCGCTGGGAGGGGCGGGGTGAGGTGCCCCTGGAGATCGAGCTGTGGGAGTTCCTGGACGATCTGGGCCTGGACGTTATCCTGGCGGCGAATAAGATGGACCGCATAGCCAGGCAGGATAGGGACGGAGCACTGGATCTGATCTGCGAGCGGCTGGGAATGCTCCCCCCCTGGACCCAGTGGCAGGATAAGGTCGCTCCCATCAGCGCCAAGCGGGGCCAGATCGAGCCCCTTCGGGCCCTCATCTCTGCAAAGGTGGCTTTAATCTGACCGGGACTGGGATGAGGGCGGCAATCCCTCAGCCTCGAACTGCTTGATCACTGCCTCTCTGATCTCATTGCCCACCCTCTTGGCCACATTTCTTCCCGGAACGGTCACCTCCAGTCTGAGAAGCATCTCCGAGGCCCGGGAACTTACCAACTGAACGCTCATCGGCCTATCCGCCAGGACCAGAGGATGAAGACGAGCCCTCTCCAGGATGATCTCCTTTGCCCGGTCTATATCCGCTGCCCTCTCCAGATCGAAGTCCACCGACCAGGTGATCTCTTTCTCCCTGATCGTCCAGTTTATGATGGGCTCAGTGCTCATGATGCTGTTGGGAACAAAGATCCTGCGGTTATCTGAGGTGCGAATCACTGTATGCCTTAGGGTTAGATCCTCGATCTGGCCGTATTCATTTCTAAAGTCTACCAGATCTCCCACCCGGAAGGGCTGAAATAGGGCGATGAAGATCCCGGAGGTGAAGTTGGACAGGGAATCCTTGGCCGCATAGCCGATGGCCAGGCCGGCAATCCCCGCCCCGGCGAGCATGGCAGTGGCAATGCTATGCAACTGTGGAACCTGCAGGATGACCAGCATCAGACCGATGAGATAGATGGCGGCAGAGACGATCCTGCGGATCATGAGCTGCATGGTCTCATCCATCCTCACCTCCATCCGGTTCGCCACCTGGGGGATATGATTGCGCAGCATGCGATCCACCAGCCCGGCAGCCGCCCTGGTCAGAATTATTATGATTGTTATTACTATTAAAGTTACAATGATATATACAATATCTATTCCCTCGATGGCATCTGCCAGGAGGCGCAGGGATGCGAGATCTATATGCCTTCCCGCTGCTGAATCCACCTGATACTGAATCTGGTCAGCCACAAGCTGGGGGTCTGCCAGGCTCATCGCTCTAGAGAGATTCATCAGTGAGAGGAGGAAAAATGGATATTTAAAGATTCTGTAAAATGATTTTCAGGATGCTCTCGATCAACTGGAGCACGGGGCTGGGGCAAGGCTTTGGCCCGCTAGGGGGGCAGCGAAGCTGGCAAAGGAGGCGCAGGGTCTGAGAGCAGATCCAGATCCTCCGCGCGGGGGGCAGGTGAGCCAGCAGCCGGCGGAGTGCGTCGGCAAAGCCATCCTGGGTGCCTGCTTCAGCATCAGATCCATTTCTTCCGGTAAAAGTATGCCAGCATCACCACCACCACCAGCAGCATCAGCACCAGGACGGCGGGATAGCCCCAGGGATGCTCCAGCTCTGGCATGTGGGTGAAGTTCATGCCGTAAAGGCCAGACAGGAAGGTCAGGGGGATGAATATGGTGGAGATGATGGTCAGGAGCTTGATCACCTCATTTAGCTTATTGCTCAGGCTGGATAGATAGGTCTCCAAAAGGGAGGAGGACATCTCTCTGAATGTCTCTATGTTCTCTATCACCTGGATGGTATGGTCGTACACATCCCTCAGATAGATCTTGGTGGTCTCAGAGATGAGGTGCGAGTCCATCCTATGCATGCGGCTTATCGCCTCCCGCAGAGGCCAGACTGACTTACGCAGAAAGAGCATATCCCTTTTCAGATTGTAGATGGCAGGGAGGGTTCCTTGTTCGGGATTGGAGACCACTGAGTCCTCCAGCTCCTCGAATCTGTCGCCCAGCTTCTCCATGATCACAAAATAATGATCGACTATCAGATCGATCATGGAGTAGGCCAGATAGTCGGTCCCCTGCTTTCTTATCCTTCCCCGGGATGTCCTTAGCTTCTCCTTGAGAGGGCGGAATATATCTACATCCTTCTCACAAAAAGATATTATAAAGTTTTCGCCGAAGATTATGCTCACCTGGTCCATGTCGATATTGAAATCCCCGATCTCATCGTCATCGTCCATCTCCCCCTCCTCGTAGTATAACATCTTGAGGGCTATGAAGATGTAATCCTCATAATCCTCCACTTTGGGGCGCTGATCGGTGAGAATATCCTCCAAGACCAGAGGATGCAATCCATAGCATGCTCCAAGCTTCTCCAGAGAATAGACCTGCCGAGGATGGTCTACATTGATCCAGGTTATATTAGGCCGATCCCGGAATATCAGACAATCCTCAACATCGTCTGTCTCCATCTCCAGAAAGTGACCCTCATCATAATTGATCACCGTGAACCTGGGCAGCTCTCGATTCTGCTGCATATGGGATGAGAGAGTCGGGCCATTGGGGGCGGTCTCAGAATCCGAGTCAGAGGCCAGGATATCCGGGCCATTCCCGGATTGGGCTGAGGGCTGTATAAGAGGCGATGCAGGTGGGGATGCAGGTGGGGATGCAATTGGCAATGAGGTTGGTGATCCCGCAATAGAGGACCCATCCGGAGCTTCATTGCGGTTGCTGGATGGGCGATCTGTTGGGTATTTCTCTTTCTCTCCTTTCTGCAAGCCACTGCCTCCTTCCTATCAGCTTATCATTGCCCGCCTTTTCGCTTCTATTTCTATTTTTCCTCTAATCCTCTCTACCAGGCACCTCTTAAACTGTCTGCTCAAGAGCGGAGAGGTTGTCTTCTTCACACCAGCAGAGTGGGGGCTGCTCATGATAATAGTTGTGCTCCAGGAGACCGGATAAAAGAGCCATCCATTGGATCCCTATCAGTTCTGCATCAGTTTGAGAGCGGCAAATCCCCTTCAATGCCAGAAATGCTGATATATCGGTAAGTTCCCAATTAAGCCTCATGCCATTACAGAGGAGTCACAAGATCGCCATAATCGCCGTCATTGCTCTCCTGGCAATATCTGCGACGGTGGTCAGGCTCGCCCCTATGAACGATACGAGATCATCGAGCTCTGTGTTGCCTCAGGATAATTCAAAATATGTTCAGGAGCTGACCGACGAGAGCGTCGATCAATTCTTGAGCAGCAGCACTCTCTCTGTCGTGGACTTCTACTATCCCGGCTGCGGCCCGTGCAACTTCGTTGGCAATATCACAGGAGAGCTCTCTCGTGAGCTCGATGGGCAGGTCCGGTTCGGCAGGATGAATGTCAAGGATAAAGGAAACAGCGAGACGATCAAGGATTATAAAGTATCCAGGTATCCTACCCTCCTCATCTTCGACCAGGGGACTCTGGTCAGCAGAATAAATGGCAACAGAAGCAAGTCAGAGCTCCTGGCAGAGCTTAAGGGGCTTAACTCCTCCCTTGATGACAGCAGAGTCTTGCTGCCAGAGGCTGCCGAATCCACAAAGCGGCCGGCGTCTGAGGGGCCAGATGCTGGGGCAGAGAAGAATACATCAGAGAAATGCATACCCTTAATCAAGCTGGGTATAAAGGAGCCAGATCAGGCAATGCTGGTGGATGATGCGACCATAGACTCGGCCATATCCCAGTATCAGCCCTTGCTGGTGGTTGTAGGATTCACAAACCCCTGCCCTTATTGCGATCTTTTCAATTCCACCGTCTCAGAGCTGGCACGAGAGCTGCAGGGCCAGGTGGCTTTCGCCATGATAGACACACGGCCAAATTTAGAGAGCCGGGAGAGGTACAATATAACTCGCATACCAGCCACTCTCATATTCAAGGATGGAAGGCTCGCAGGAATGGTGCAGGGCAACAAGGACAAGTCCATAATTGTGGCCAAGCTCAAGGAGATAGACCCCGGCCTGAACCTGAGCAGAGTCTCCCTCCCCCTCTCCCAGCTCAAGCTGACGCCACAAGAAGCATGCGCCAAGATGAATAAGTCAGACCAGCCCCTCCTGCAGGCCTTCGTTGTATCCCGATGTCCCTTCGGCCTGCAGATGCAGAGGATCATGGCCGCTGTCATCAGTGCGGCAGAGGGGGCGGAAGAGCACCTTAAGGTGAGATATATCGGATCTGTGGATGCAGAGAATAATACCATAAGGGCTATGCATGGTGATGTAGAGGCTCAGGAGAACCTGCGCCAGATATGCATCAGAGAGGAAGAGCCCGACAGGTACTGGGATTATATCCGCTGCTATATGAGGGAGGGCAAAGCCGAAGAGTGCCTGCAGTCTGCCTCAATAGATGTGGGTCGGCTCGAATCATGCACCAACGGCTCCTCCCGGGGCGTGGCCTATGCCCGGGAGGACTTCGAGATAGCTGAGAAGTTCAAGATAACAGGCTCGCCAACATTGCTCATGAACGATGAGATCGTCAGGGAGTCTCACTTTGCCACCAATACCACCAATGCGCGCAGCCCTGAAGCATTGAAGGAGCTGCTCTGCTGCGGCTTCAAGGAGAAGCCAGATTTCTGCTCCCTCGCACTGAATGAGAGCCGGGCGGCGACGATGTTCTCGGCCGCCCGGCTGGAGGCATGAGCGGGAGAGCTGCCGCCGATATGCGAGCCGGGATCATTATCCAAGGAACCCGGCCTTGCACTGGGCCTGAAAGAGAACTAGACAGAGGCGATACTTTGCATATCAGAACAGAGATAAAGCGGATGATGATCACCTATCTTATAGCGGGCGCATTGCTCTCGCTATCGAGCATAACCCTGGCTGGCGCAATCATTGATTCGCAGCCTGTCGACAGTGCCGTCCTGCAGTTGGATTACAGCACCATAAATGAGACCATTGCCAGGTATCCATTCTTCGTCCTGGACATCCACAAGCCTCTATGCAATCCCTGCGAGAGGATGGAGGCGGCAATCCATGAGCTATCCCATGAGCTGGGGGACCAGGCTGCATTTGGGATGATAAATGGCAAAAATAACCCTCTCGCCGAGAAGAGGTATAACGTCACCGGTCATCCCACGCTGCTTGTGTTTGAGAACGGAACTCTGGTGGAGAGGAGTGTGGGGTTCGCCTCCAAGAGGTATATTGTAGAGAGGCTGCGCCTGGCTAAGCCGGATCTGAACACAAGCCAGGTCACATACAATCAGTGATCGTTGAAGACCAAAAAAAAATCTTTTCTCCTTTCTCATTTTTGATTGGCCACAACTTTGATCCTATTGGATGCCCGGGAGTTCTGAAATGCCCCTGCCAGTTGATCTCCTGCATCGATCACATCATAATTGAGAGCATCATTGTTCGAGCAGCATTCCTTGCCCTGGCTCTTCTTAATGATGATGGAGTTTTCTGCCACAGCTGGATCTGCCGCCAGGGCTATCGTCCTTTGATCCCCCAGGGTTAAGGAATCTAGGTTCTGATTGAGAACGGGCTGCTCTATGGTGATGCAGACCTCATTGCTGCTGGCTGTGACCATCAGGCCGTCGCAGTTGGTCCCGATTGCATGGGCGGTATTGCATATTCGCTCTCCGGTTGGGTAGTCCAGTGTGATATTTTTGGCAAAGACCCTCATCTCATACGGCTGCAGGGATATGCCTTGTGCAACCTCTCCCAGTTGGTCATCTGTTATCCTGATGCTGCTGATGGTGCAGTTGGAGATGCTCTGCAGGATATAGTAGTATGTGACATCCTGGCAGGGCCTGAATTTGCCACATTTTTTAATGTATTTGTACAGCCTCAAGTCATGGCAATCCGTTTTCAGAAGTCTCTGATATATCTCCAGGAGAACTGCCTGCCTTCTGATGAGGTCCTCAAAGCTGGCCAGGTATTCTATCTGATATCCCGCCGGCGCATCCTGCAGGCGGTGGCCAAAATCTTCAAATCCTTTAAGGAGTTCTGATTCCCTCTCCAGCAGATCCTCAAAGCTGGCCAGGAATTCCTTCTGGTCTGGAGTCGAGAGCTTGCAGTAATTTCTCTTCAGATGAGACTGAAAATCATATAGGAGAACGGCCTGGCCTCTCAAGAGACCCTCCAGGCAGCGGGTCATCTCGATCCTCTCATCGATATCCAGATAGGGCCATTCCTCCCGCAACTGGGCCTCGATTATTGCCAGCCTTATCGCCCGCTCCCTCAGGTGGCATTCGTATTGTCCCAGAGACCTGACATTCTTCCAAGCATCAGCCGGGATCACACTGGCATTCTCTTCCTGGGATCGGAGCTCCCAGGATTGATTCTCAAGGATGACCTCGCGAGAGCGAAGTTCGCGCAGGTTCTCATCCAGAGTGAGATTGAGAAGAGAATCGATCTGATAAATGCAGGCATGATCTGAGTTGCTCCCCGATACAATCTCTGGCAGGCCATTGGATGGACTGCCCAGAGCGGCAATGGCGGATGCTGTCGCCATTACTATGACTGCAAGGCTGATGATAATAGCCACTTGTAGACTCTCTTTCAGTTTCATATCCCTGCTACTCCCCTTTTGCTGCTGGTAGTATAAATAAGAGCTTTCATGCATTTAAATGTTTCATAGTGATGAGCTCGATGCTCATCCTCTGAGCGGCTTAACCCGTTCGATATATTTAAGCAACATTTAAATTCAAAAATAAATAGTACATGCCACAGCAAAGCTCTAAATTCGAATAGCTAAGCTTATTTTCTGTCTAAAATCCATCTGCCGATATGCTGCTATCAGCATGTCAAATTAAAAGAACACTTTAGAAAAATATATATAGATGGGCGCGCATCGAAGCTATAATCTGATAAATATGTGGAGTGAGATTTATGAGACAGAGGAAGGGACGGAGAGCAGTTTCATTGGTCGCGATCCTGGCAATGATGATTGCAGTCACTGTATTTGGCAGTGCAGCGACCTATGAATCCATGAGGAGCTATGAGGACCTCCTGCGAAGCCAGACTACACTGATTGGAAGCTTTGAGAGCTTATTGAAGAACACCACCCTGGATGATAGTGGCTACAACTATCACTATCAGTTTCTGGACAGCTTCGATGATCTGGCAGAGAGAGAACAGCAGGGTCTGGCCAGCTTCGAGGATCTGGTGAGCTATAACTGGTCTGACCTCTCCGAGGGGGAGAAGATAGGTCTGACCCAGGGTTTTGAGGATCTGATCAGGAGAGAGGCCACGATTCTCTCCAGCAATGAGGATCTGCTCAAGAGGGGTTTTTGCAGCCTGGACTCTGCTCAAAAGCAGGAGCTTTTGGATCGTTTTGAATCCAGGCTGAAGTATGAGGTCGTTCTTTACACCAAGTTCGATGAGTGGCTGCAATATCAGCAGATGATCGAGGGGACCCAGAAAGAGACCTGGATAGCCTTCCTGGATAGCTATGAGGATCTGCTTCGAAGACAGGCCGATCTCCTCTCCAGCTTCGAGATGCTCTTGAAGATCAAATGCGATGGAGGCTATCTCACCCTCACCAGGTCAGTAATCTCCCAGACAGGCAACGATGTGGTCTACCGCTATCATCTATCTGCCAGGAACCAGACCGCCAATATTGTAATCATCGATCAGATCCTGGGAGAGATAGCGTCATACGGACTCGTGCCGGCCGGGTTTGAGGAGACCATTGATGTCGCCCGGAGGAACATCACCTGCGGGGAGTGCGACAACTGCAGTTGCAATGTCTGCGGCTTTGCAACGGCCTGCGGTGAGGTGATCACCCCCAATGGAAACTTCACCACCTGCGCAGTGAGCAATCAATGCTGCGTGGTGATCAACGACTACCCCAGCCAGATACTGCCGGTCATCTATCCTGGGTATCAGGTGGATGATCTCACTGCATATCCGAGTGCAGGGATGGCGCAGAATCAAGAACAGGAAATGATGCCTCAGTATCAGGGCATGATGCCTCAAGACCAGGGCATGGGCGCGATACCACTGGATTCTGTGGCTGCCAATCCCCCACCAAGCAGGTTCAGATAGAAAGCAGTCGATATCAGGGAAGAACAGGTCCCAGAGAGACCAAAAATATCAGGGATGGCTGATCCGGGCCGCAGATTTGAAAATCTGCGGTCTTGACCATCCTCCTTTGTATCATTTTAAAGCAAACGAAATATGTTTGAAATGATGAGAAAGGATTGTCCAATTGAAGGAGGAAAGCACTTGCAGAGCGTCAATTCCAATAGCTCCGCCTTTGAGGCTGTCAAACCGGCTGTTATGCACCAGGGAAGGGAGGGAGAACTGAGGGATGAGCATAGGAGTCCAGAACGACAGACAGGGGTTTGCAGGAAGCCGGCCTCCATCAGATATGGCCTGCGGTCGCTGCTACTGCTTCTTCTTGTGCTCCTTTCTCCTCCCCTGGCATCAGCAGATCTCAAGCTGAATTGCCAGTCCCCACTGGAATTGGATATCTGTCAGGCCGGCACCATCACTGTCTATGCCAATAACAGCGGCATAGAGGCCAGCCGGATCTCCCTCAATGTCACCCTGCCTGAGGGATTCGCCTACGAGCAGGGGAGCGCACGAATAGCACCCCCTTCCGGCAGCCCCTATCCCCAGGAGTCTGTAATCCTCGGCCGTTATCTCAACTGGACCAACCCCACCTGGTCTCTGAAGGACGGCCAGTCCCTGCGGATCCAGTTCGATCTGGTCCCTCAGTGTAGTGCACCATCGGGAAGGAGGATAGCAGTCAACGGCAGATCCAGCAGCGGAGCGGCTGAGGTCCGCTATTCTCCATCCATACTGATTAACCACGGGCTTCTGAAGATCATCAAAGAGCCAAATGTGATCGAGGCCAGCAAGGGTGACCTGGTATCCTGGACGATAAGGGTCACTAATCAGGGGACTGGTTCTGCCTATAATGTCCTGGCAAGCGACCGTCCCTCCAGCGGCCTGCAGCTATTGCATACGGACTCTCCCGGAGGCCTTCTTGACTGGTCTTATGATAAGATAGCTCCCGGGGAGACGAAGGCTGTGAATATGAGCTATAAAGTGATAGGCTGCCACGATCTGGTGAATCTGGTGAACATAAGCTGGGGCTGCAGCGGCGCTTCCTGCCAGGAGAGCTATGCCAAAGGGAGCATAAAGTTCGTCCCCAAGGAGCCGGACATAGACTATACCATAATCCCCTCTCCTATAGTCGTCCCCTATTGCGGTAATGCTCCCGTTACCATCACAGTTGCCAACTCCGGCCCGGGAAATGCCAGCGGACTTCACTTCCTCCTGCTGAACTACTCTCTGCCCTATGAGATCAGAGATGTCTTGGGAGCAGTCTATTTCGAAGACAACCATACATTCCGGTTAGAGGGGGACACCTCGGGAGATATGCTGCCCTCTGGAGAAAGCAAGAGCTTCTCCTTCAACCTCAGCATGCCGGAGGGGGCCTGCAATGCCACAGGCTACAGCAGCCTGCTGGATCTTCGAGTGGGCTACCTCGATGAATGCGGAAATGAATGGTATCCACCCGCCACTCTGATCTCCTGCTCCATGGATATGTGGTCCATCCCCAGGATAACCGCCAGGAAGAATGGCACAGATAGCCTGTACCTGGGGATGAGCGGAGAGTACACCCTGGAGGTGGAGTATGCTGCAGGCAACTGCAATATAAAATCGATTCCCAACAGCACCATTGTCGACCACTATCCAGAGAGCTTTGAGGTGGTGGATGCTGCCGGAGGAGAGGTGGACGAGGGATTGCACAGCATAACCTGGAGGGATGAGCCGCTGAAAGATTCCATCTCCTGGTCCCGGACGGTCCATTTAAGAGCTGTGGACAGGGACAGATGCATCTGCGGCGGGATCTATCCTAATGAACTCACTGTGAACGCTTCCCTGGATTGCTGCCGCTGTCCTCTCTATGCCAGCAGCTCATTTCCCATTATCGTCGAGTGCTTCAACCACACCGTTCTGAAAAGCGCTGATAAGACTGCCAACCTCAGCCTTCAGGAGAGCTGCCGGCTGATAAACTACACCAACACCTATGTCTTCAATCAGACCTCTGGGCTGAGCTGGGGAGATATCAGCTTCAATGAGACGGCAATCTATGGCCAGACCTTTCCTGATGGACAGAGATGGGGAAATGCCACATTCAGCATCAATGACCTTTGCACCATCCAGCAACCTATCGATCTCGGCCAGAGCAACAACCTGAGCTTTCTGGACGATGCCTGCCAGCCCCTGGGGGAGGGTGATGTCCTCAAGATAAGCTATGATCTTCTTCAGCATCAGCCTGGCTCGTCTGTGGACTGGTCGAGCCTGTGCGTTAGGGGATACAACTCCGGATGCGAGAGGGTTCAATGCTTCCAGGAGGGGGCTCAGATCGCCGTCGGCCGGGCGGACTGGTCCATTCAGATCCTGGATGCTCCTGAAATCCTCAGCCCCTGCCAGTCCTTCGATCTGACCATCAACCTTGTCAAGAACAGCCCCGATGAAGACCCCAAATGGGCCGCTCATGATATGAATATCTCCTATGACGATCAGAGCTACCGCTACATAGGCCCCACCAGGATCACGGGCATAGCCAATCAGTCCGGGCCAGTCCAATCCTTTGAGCCCAGGCGTCGGGGTGACATCCTATCCTGGGAGCTGGGAGAGAAGGTCCTTCGAGGTGGAAATATCACCTTCCGGGTGGAGAAGAGATGCTCAGGCGATCTGAGCGCTTCCGCTGCACTCAACTATGCCGACAACTGTGGGGAGCATGTGACCAGACGGGCTCAGGGCTCGCCTCATTCCCTGACCCGGGGGGATCTGATCATATTGAAGACCCCAGAGATGGTCTACACCCTGGATAAAAATGCTAGCTGGAAGATCTATGTGACCAACCGAGGTTCAGGGACCGCCTACAATGTTACTGTGGCAGACCTGCTGGACCTCGACCTGAACTACACAGGGTCTAAAATTCGGAAATGCCCCTCCTGCCCCTTTCTGGAGGATCCCGCCAACACCACAGTGATAGATAGCAGCCCCTGTGGCTCGGACAGGATCCTCTGGCGAATTGGAGACCTTCTGCCCAAGCAGCAGGCGACGATCATGATCAACTCGACCCTCTGCGGCTGTGAGAACAGGGAGAACCGGGCTTTTGCCACTATCGGTTGTGGAGGGGATGAATGCCAGAACATAAGTGCCACCTCTCATGTAGAGCTGGTTTCTTCCCGGCTCTTAGTTGCCCGACATGATGCAGGAAAGGTTGATGACTGTGGTGGGATCACTCCCATCCTCATCGAGCTCCGCAGTGCTGGCGCCTATGTGTACAACCTCACAATCACTGAAGAGCTTCCTGCCGGGCTGAAGCTAAATGGCACTCCCTCTGTATCCGGTGCCGCTCCCAGCTCATCGGACTTCAGCACCCCAGGCCTATTGATCTGGAGGTTCAATCAATCAGAGGGGATCAACCCGGGGACGCGGATCTCAATCAAGCTCAATGCCTCGGCCATCAGCCCCTGTGCCTTTAAAGGGGGCAGCTCCAGGGTCAGCCTCTCATACCTGGAGCCCTGTGGGCGTGCAGGGCCGGCGGTGACAAGCGAGATTCCGGTGGAGAGCTACCAGCCCCATCTCTCAATCACCAAGATGCCCTCTCCGGTATATGCCCGCCTGGGGGATGTAGTCTCCTGGACTATAACCCTGTCCAGCAACGGCGACTCGCCGGCCAGGAATGTGACCCTCACCGATGTGCTGCCTGCAAACACCCTTCTCCATTCCTCTTATCCCCCCGTCGATAGAGGAACAGGAAGCTCATCCGACCCCCTGCACTGGAGGCTGGCGGATATTCCCGCTGGCACGAAGAGAATGGTGCGGCTCAATGCCACAGTCGAGGGCTGCGCCGCTCAGAGCACAGACCGGGCGAGCGTCTCCTGGAGCTGCTGCCCCTCTGCTCCCGCGGTGGCCACAGCGAGCCTGGTGACCAGGCCGGCGGTTACCACTGCTCTCGCCGTCGGCGCTGGTGGAAAGATAGATAGCTGTGGAGGAGATGTGCTATTTACCGTCAGGAATATGGGAGCTGTTGCATTGGTAGCTAACATCACCTATACTCTTCCCGTGGGATTCATCTATCAGAGGGGCTCCGCCCGCATCACCAGCAGCAATGCCAGCCATAACCCCTTCCTCCTCCAGCCCGAGCCGGAGGACTATTCCTCCCTGAACAGGACCCTCATCTGGCGGACAGAGGCAGTGGACAGGATCCGCCAGGGTGAGACAGTGACCTTCAGGCTCAAGCTGCTCGCCTGCGATGGATGCTGCAACTCTTCTGCTCCCAGCCTGAGCACATTGCGTTTTTATTACCTGGACTCCTGTCTGGCCCCCTATTCGGCAACCAGCAGCCTGAGCGTCACTCCTCTGCTGGCCAGCCTGCGGGTGAGAAAGGAGCCGGCGGTTCAATTCCTGGGTGATGTCAGTTGGAAGATCAGCATAGACAACCTGGGAACAAAGCCGGCGGAGAATGTGAGCGTTCTGGATGTTTTGGGTGATGGATTCCTCGATATTCAGCCGGCTAACGGCACTCTGATTCAAGGCCAGCCATCCCCCGCTTGGACGAGCATACTCTGGACCGGCCAGAGGGTTCCAGTGGGAAGAGATGCCTGGTCGGTGAGAGTATCCGCCCGCTCCAATGAGACCTGCGGCCTGGCCCATACCAATAACGTCACCATCACAGGACGCTGCCCATCAGGCTGCCTTTACAGCAACCACAGCGCCCGGGCCAGGGCCCTCTCCCCGGCAGCATTTGAGCTCGCCAGCCTGGAGTCGCTCCTGCGCAGCCAGGCAGATCTTGTGACCAGCTTTGAAGGCCTGCTGAAAAACAGCACTCTGGATGCCAATGCCAGCGTCCAGTTCATAAACAGCTTCGACGATCTGTCAAGCAGGCAGCAGATGGGGCTGGAGGGGTTTGACTCCCTGGTGAGGTGCGGCTGGAAGGATCTGGAGGAGGAGGAGAGGATAGACTACACCAGGAGCTTTGCCGATCTGCTCTCCAGGCAGGCGGCGATCATTTCCAGCCATGACCTTCTCCTGCAGAGAAGCTACTGCCAGCTTGATGGCTCTCAGAAGACCATCCTTCTGACCAGGCTTGAAGACAGGCTTCATAAAGAGCAGACTCTTCTTCGCCAGTTCCACATCTGGATTGAGAGCCAGAGATCTTTGGACAGCACCCAAAGGGAGGTATGGTATCAGTTCCTGGCCAGTTTTGAGGATCTGGTCCGCAGGCAGGCTATGCTTATCGCCCGCTTCCAGCAGATCCTGCATTCCTCTTGCGATGGGTCCTTTTTCACAGTCTTCCAGAGGGTAAATAGCAACGATACCGTCTCCGGGAGCCCCATCAATTACACCATATTTGTGAACAACACGGGTAGAAGAACGGTCAGGAACATCACCATAAACAACTCCATCCTGGGAGTGGTTCAGGGGCCGCCGGGAATCGAGCTGCTTGCTGGGGAGAACAGGAGCCTATCCCGGTCCGTCAGCCACAACTGCAGCTACTGCACCGGATGCACCTGCAGGATATGCGATTTTGCCCTGGCATGTGGCGATGTCTACATGGATGAGGTGAATAAGACCCATGTCTGCACCGTGGGCAATGAGGTGTGCATAAATGTCAGCCAGCCGGGCAGCGGCCCGGTGCATCCTGGGTGATGAGGTGATTTCTCTCTATTTTCTTTCATTTTTTGTTGCATTATTCTCTTACTTTTTTGAATTTCATGCTCCGGCATCCGGCCCAATATCTTAGCTGCAGTTATCTTCTTCTAGTATGGACGAGCTGAGATATCATGATGCTAAGATGATCTCTCGAATCTACATATCCCACGATCCGGATGACGAGGACCTGGCCCTTCGGCTCTCCCTGGCGCTGGAACGGGTGGGCCTGGAGAGCTATTCTGCTCTGTACAACCAATCGCCTGCTATTGCTCTTGCCGATAGGGTCTCCTTTGCCATAAGAAACTCAGAGTGCCTGGTGGCCCTGGTGACGCAGAAGGGCAGTCGATCTCCTCTCCTTTGCCAGGAGATAGGTCTGGCCAGGGGAATCGATCTGCTCATCATCCCCCTGCAGGAAGAGGGTGTGCAGCTCCCTTTTCTCATCGATTCACTGAGACCCCTATCCTTCAGAAGGGAGAGCTATGCAGATGCCATCGGCATCTTGATAAAGACCATCCGGGAGTTGGGCCGCCTGGAGTGGCTGAAGGTGGTCTGTCCCAGATGTGGTGAGGAGATGACCCAGTATCTGACCGATCAGGATGAGGTGGACTCTGCCCTGGAAGGGAGAATCTTCCTGGAGACGATCTGCAGCTACTGTCAGAATGCAATCCAGCTTGACCCCCGGACCTTCGAGCCCCTTTCTGGCAGGGAGGGGATGGCCGGATCCAGAAAGCTCGGTTTTTAATTGATATCGGCCAGAATCTCCTTCAGGTCTGCCAGAAAGAGATCGATGTTCTCATGGCTCATATGGGTCATCAGGATCAGCCTCAATGCCCTGTTCGGCTCTCTGGTCATGGATACGTGCCAGTCGCGATCCATCAGCCTCTCGCGAACCCTGGGGGGATGGGGAACCTGCAGAGCAACCACATTCATCACCGGCTCGATCAGGGGCTCCACTCCGATCTCTCTTGCCCCCCGGACCAGATGGCGTGTCAGCTCCATGCAGTAGCCGACCATCTCCCTGAATCCCTCCCTTCCCAGGTGCATCATCACTGCATAGGTGGCCGCAGCGGCAGCCCCGCTCCTGGTGCCGGTCAGGGATGTCTGCTTGGCCCGGGTGAGGTAATGGGTCTCTGTCTCCAGGGCATTCATGCACTCCTGGTTGCGGAAGAGCAGGCCGCCGGCAGGTATGGTGGCCAGTCCCATCTTATGGGGATCTATGGTGATGGAGCTCACTGCAGGCAAAGAGAAATCCCACTTGAAGCCATTATCCAGAAAGGGGAGGACAAAGCCTCCGAAGGCAGCATCCACATGGAGGTGAACCCCCCATTCGCTGGCGATATCCGCCAGCTCTTCTATTGGATCCACCTGGCCAAACTCAGTGGTCCCTGCTATTCCCACCAGGGCTGCTGTCTGCTCATCGATCAGCGCCTCAACAGAGCTGATGTCCACTCTGAGGCGAGAGTCGAGCTCTGCTTTGCGCACCTCCAGGGATAGAAGGTCCCCTATCTTGTCAAAGGAGAAATGAGCCGATGCAGGAACGATGATATTCCCCTCTCTCTTGCCAGACCGGTTTTTGGCTGCGCGGATGGCCTGGATGTTCGACTCCGTGCCGCCAGTGGATATGTAGCCCTGGGCCTGTGGGCAGCCCAGGAGCTCTCCCAGCATCCGAACTGCCTCCTCCTCCAACTCCGCCGTCCCGGGAAAGAGCCCGGGATCTCCCAGGTTGGTTTCCAGGAACATATCATGGGCCCTCACTGCTATGGGGTGAGGGCGGGAGCACATGGTGGAGAAGAACCGGTCGTAGCTGTAGTCATGCTCTTTCGTCCTCGCCAGACTGGCGATAACCTCATCTGCGGGAAGAGATCTCTCTCTCATCTTCGATCCTTGACCTGGCCTGTTGGCATCCTCGGCTCTTTGATTGATCTGCTCTCCAGTGTATTCAGTCCTTATTTCTCAGGGCATTCATGATCAGGATCTTCTCGCTCCTGGCCACAGTATCCCTGACGATGGCTACAGCATCGATATTGGCGGATATGCTGGTGATGCCCATCTCCACCAGCCTCTTGGCCATCTCCGGATAGGAGCCCGCCTGGCCGCATATGGAGGTCTTGACCCCTGCCTCCCGGCACTGCTCCACCACATACTCGATCAGTTTCAGGACGGCGGGATGAAGCTCTGAGAAGAGCCCGGCCACATTCTCATTGTTCCTGTCTACAGCCAGGGTGTACTGGGTGAGATCGTTGGTACCAAAGGAGATGAAATCTATTCCGTCCTCAATGAAGTCCTCTATGGTCAGGGCCGCTCCCGGGGTCTCGATCATGATCCCCACATCGATCTTATCCAGGTCCAGGCCTTCTTCCCTCATTAAAGCTTTGGCCTTCTGAAACTCGCTTACATGCTGGACCATGGGCAGCATGATTCCCACATTGGTAAGGCCCATCTCATGCAGCCTCTTGAAGGCTCTGACCTCCAGGCGGAAGTGATCGGTCTCAGTCATATCCCTTCTGATGCCCCTCCAGCCCAGCATGGGGTTGTGTTCATGAGGCTCGCCCTCTCCTCCCTCCATGGCCCGGAACTCGTCTGTGGGGGCATCCAGGGTGCGCACCCAGACCGGGCGGGGGTAGAAGGCATCAGCAACAGTCTTGATGCCGTCGACCAGCGCTGATATGTACTCCTCAGTCTTTCCGTTCTTGATATACCAGTTGGGGGTCTTGCCCATGCCTATGATCATGTGCTCGATCCTGAGCAGCCCCACTCCATCGGCCTGAGTGGCGGCTGCGGCCTCTGCCCGGTCCGGCTCGCTGACATTTACCTTGATCTCCGTTGCCGTCACCGGCTTGGAGTAGAAGATGCCTCCTGCAGTTGCCGGGGCGGCGGCCTTGGCCGGGGCAGCATGAGCCACCACTCCCTCGTAGATGATCCCCTTGCCTCCATCCACTGTGATCTCCATGCCGTCCTTCAGCGTGAAGGTGGCTTTCTTGGTTCCCACCACTGCCGGGCAGCCCAGCTCGCGGCTGACGATGGCTGCATGGCTGGCCATTCCCCCCTCATCAGTGACTATGGCCCCCGCCCGCTTCATCCCCGGAACCATATCCGGCATGGTCATCTTGGTGACCATGATATCGCCCGGCTTGATCTTATCCAGTTCTCTGCCGCTGCTGACTATCTTCACAATACCGCTGGCCACACCCGGTGCCGCCGCCAGCCCACTCAGGAGGACCTTGCCGCTGCCAGCCCCGACAGCTTTTGATCCGGCGGCCTTCTTCCCGCCGCTGATGGTGGTGATGGGACGGGACTGGAGGATGTAGATCTTCCCCCTCTCCACCCCCCACTCGATGTCCTGGGGGAGGCCGTAGTGCTCTTCCAGGATCTCTCCATACCTGGCCAGCTCGATGATCTCCTTATCGGTCAGGACCACTGCCTCCTTCTTCTTGGCAGGGACCTTGGTAGTGGTTGTCTTGAGGGTCTTGGGATCTTTGGTGATCATGATCTCTTTGGTGGCGATGTACCTGTCCACTATCTTCTTTGTCTGCCGGTCCACAACATAATTGTCCGGAGATACACTGCCACTGACTACGGACTCTCCCAGACCCCAGGCGGCCTCGATGACCACCAGTGGCTCGCCGGTGCTCGGCTGGGAGCTGAACATCACCCCTGCCTTCTCTGAGTCCACCATCAACTGCACTATAGCGGAGAGATTGACTTTGTTGTGCTCGAAGCCATGCTCCACCCGGTAGAAGATGGCTCGGGCGCCATAAAGAGATGCCCAGCACTTGCGCACAGCATTGAATACCTCCTCAGCGCCTCGCATATTGAGGTAGGTCTCCTGCTGGCCGGCGAAGCTGGCTTCGGGCAGATCCTCGGCGGTGGCGCTGGACCTCACAGCCACGAAGACCTCTCTTCCCTCCCTCTCGCATAGCTCATCATAGCGGGCTTTAATGGCCTCTTCGATATCCTTTGGTACCTTGGCATCCATGATGAGCTTTTTTGCCGTCTCCTCTGCTCGATGCAGCTCAGACGCCTGGTTCACATCGACGTTGAGGGCCTCAAAGAGCTCATCGGCAATCCCCGCCCGGTTGATGAAGTCTCTGAAGGCCTGGGCTGTGACTGCGAAACCGCCAGGAACGGGAACACCTATATTGATCATCTCACCGAGGCTTGCGCCTTTGCCACCGACAATGGAAAGATCTTCCTTGCCGACATCCTCCAACCATACAACAGCATCCATCAAATCACCCGCCCGATATTACAGGCCAGTTACGCCCACATCTCCCTCATGACATTATATGAAGCTTTCACATGATATATAGAATATATACAAAAGCATTTATCAAGGATCATTCCAGTCTGAATTGCATGTTCAAACGCTTCTCCGGGGCAATGGCAGCAAGAAGGATGCTTTTGGAGCGATCTCTTCCCTTAAAGGATGTCGAGGAGCTTGATACCTCTGGGGCTGTGGATCGGGTGGCGGCTGAGGTGATCTGCTCTCCTGCCAGCCTCCCCTCCTTCGACCGTTCGGCCATGGACGGCTATGCCGTTCGATCTACTGATACCAGGGGAGCCAAGCTGAATACACCCCGCTTTATTCAGGACTTCATTCCTCTGCAGACCGGGATGGTGGTTCCTGAAGGATATGATGCCGTGGTGATGCTCGAGGATGCTCGGATTCGGGGCGAGGTCTTGGAGGTGACAGCCGAGGCTCATCCCTACAAGAATGTGGCCAGGACAGGGGAGGACGTAATGGCCGGGGATGTGATCTTCCCTGAGGGGCACAGGCTGCGTCCTCCCGATCTCGCCCTTCTCTCTGCTCTGGGAGTAGGGCGGGTCAGAGTCTATGCCAAACCGGATGTGGTCATCATCCCCACAGGCGACGGGCTGGTGGATATCGGCGCGCGCAGCCTGAATCCCGGTGAAGCCTATGAGATCAACGGGCTCATGGCCCGGCTTTATGCGGAGAGATGGGGGGCGGATGTGCAGAAGACGGAGACGGTTCCGGGCGATGCAAAATTGATTCGCGAGGCCATTCGCTCAAACCTGGATGCCGACATGATCATAATCATTGGCGGGAGCAGCGTAGGGGAGAGGGACTATGCCCCTCGGATCATCTCGGAGATGGGTGAGCTTTATGTCCACGGGGTGCGCCTGCAGCCGGGCAAGCCCACGGCATTGGGAGTGATATCGGGAAAGCAGGTGGTCTGTCTGCCCGGCTATCCAGTGGCTGCGCTCTCCAATCTTTATCTATTCATCCGTCCGGCCATAAAGAGGATGGCCCATCTGAGTGATAAGCCGCCCCGGGTTCAGGGCCGCCTGGCCCGCAAGATGCCCTCCAAGCCCGGCTATCTGAGCCTGGTCCGGGTGGCCATCGGAGAGGACGGCCAGGTTGAGCCCATAATGGTCTCCGGGGCGGGGATACTCAGCTCTGTCGCCCGCGCGGACGGCTTTGTGGTTGTGCCCGAGCCGCTGGAGGGATTTGAGGAGGGGGATATGGTGGAGGTTGTTCTTTACGAGTGAATCGCATATTGCATATGCTCAGGATAGCCTGGGAAGAGGAATCACTCCGGGACTGGGATATTGCAGCGATCTGCCATCTCAAGGGCTAGCTGAAGAAAGTTCTCCTCAGCCTCCCTAACCCCTTTCTGATGCGATCCGATGACGCCGTCCATTGAAATCCCTTGAAACATATTCCTTTTCATGCATTGTACGTGTTTAGCTCTCACATGGTTCTTAATATTTTCCCACCACGCCGAAATAAATTAGACCGGAAAAATTAAGTAATATTATGTCAATAATCTTTAATTGAGAGTATGGACCAATCAGAGATCATCCGTCAACTTCAAGCTCAAAATGAGCAATTAAGGCTTGAGAATGAATTTCTCAAAGCCAGGATCC